>Ga0181521_10000194_pt1 | contig 73175 bp, 59 predicted proteins | sample PEATcosm2014_Bin_32_FD_119764 | JGI IMG/M metagenome (GOLD analysis project Ga0181521, IMG submission 119764) | Peatland microbial communities from MTU Mesocosm Facility, Houghton, MI, USA - PEATcosm2014_Bin02_60_metaG | ecosystem: Environmental > Terrestrial > Soil > Wetlands > Peat | place... | reverse complement strand
CAAAGACAAAGCGCAGTTTCTCTTCCATCACACTGCTCGTTTTCCAGGACATGATGACGGTTTTACCGCCATCGCTCCTCGTCGCAGTGTCGGAGATGCTCCCGGTCTAATATGTCGGACATCTGCCCGGTTTATACCTGAGAAGAGACCCCCCTCCCCTCTACGATATTTTTTTTAGGCCCCAAAACCGTGCAGATTAATTCAGCAATCTATGCATCCTGGCTTTCGCTCTTTGTCGTGTTCATGCGTATAAATCCATAATTCCTCAACAAGATACCAGGATTTTGGCCTGTCATCAGCAGTCGCCTTCCATTTTGTAGTCGTATCAGGATGTGAGATTCGTGATTTGGCTGTTGAAAACGCCTTGCAGATTATTATCATGATTGTTCTGAACGCGAAAAAGCCCGGTAATCGCCGGGCTTTTTCGAACGCCAAACTTCAACGTACGCTTACAGCTTCTCGTAGAAGTCGCACGCAGAGCATGAGATGTAGACTCCGCCGGGAACGCCGCGCTCGCGGTCCTTCACGCGCTTGACGATGCGCGTCGGCTTTTTGCACTTGGGACAGTCGGTTGACTTCGTCGTGTCCATTATCTTGTCGCGATGAGCGATTTTTGCAATCTTCGCCATTATCGGGTGTTTCTCCTTCTTGGGGTGTCTCTGCTCGCACGTTTGCACGCGGCTTCAACGGCGCGGTCGAATGCTCGCTTCACAAGAAGGCAGCCTGACTCGCTTCTACCAGTTTACAACAAGGCGCCTGGACCATTTAGCTTGATCTTCTGGCCAGAACCAATGGCAGGTAATAGCCGCTTTCAGCAGGCAAAATCCAGCGTATATCCGTGAATCCTGCCTCCCGCAAGAGACTCGAAAGCTCTTCGCGCAGCAGGCCGCGATATTCCGAAACTAAATGATGCGCTTGCCATGCCCCGCCGGATTCAAGCGTGATGTACAAATGCACAATGTACCTGCGTTCATCGATCCAATCCCAAACCTGATGAACGATGCGCCGGTTTCCCTGCGTTCCATGGAATGCGGGTGACTGAATCGCAGGCCTATCGAGGATGAGTGCATCGTAGTCGCGAATGCTGGCCATAAACAAGCCATTCGGCTTGAGTTTAGAGGCAATCGCTTGGGCCGCTTGTCCGAGCTGCGCAGGCGACAGGTGCGGCAATGCATTATCCATGGTCACAACGGCATCGAAGTTGTTCTCAGCTATTTCTTTGAGCGAAGTCATATCTGAAACGTGAAATGTAATTTCCAACGATCTTCGCTGAGCTTCTCGCCGTGCGCGATCAACCGCGCGTTTGCTGATATCCGATGCAACAACTCGATGGCCAATCGTGGCAAGTCCGATTGTCTGTGTCCCAATCCCGCAGGTGCAATCCAAAATCCTTGAAGGAGTTCCGCAGCCCTGTGAGGCTAGCAGTGGGCCGAGAACTCTAGCCTGTCGCTCGATGGAGTCATCCCAATTTTCAAATATTAGATGGTAGTATTCGGTGAGTTCGTCGTAAAATCCGCGGATTTGCTCGGCCATTGCGTGCTCCTAAACCACAAGGCTATCAGTTCAACAGGCTCTCTTCGCTAGAATTGATGTTTGGAGGCTGACGCGATGCCCATTCGCTGGATGAGTGAAGACGATGCCTGTGAGTTTCTTGCCGGGCAGACAGAGGGGCGTCTGGCTACCTGCGACGCTGCCGGACAGCCATATATTACGCCACTCAACTATCTATATCGCGAAGGCAAGATCTACTTTCACAGCAAGCTGACAGGGCGCAAGCTGGACAATATCGCCGCGAACAACCGGGTCTGCTTTGAGGTGAGCAAGGTTGAGAAAATCACAGTCTTCAATGATCGTCCCTGCGCCTGTTCCACTCGTTATACTTCGGTGCTGGCATTTGGCGCTGCGCGTGTCATCCCTGACGGCGCTGAAAAGACCACTCTGCTGAATCTGCTGGTGGAGAGATATGCCTCCGGCAAGCCGTTTCAGACAGTGGAAGATTGCCACGCTGCCGAATGTGCCGTGGTGGAGATTCGCATCGACGAAATCAGCGGCAAGAGAAACGTCGATCCGGAGTAGTTTGCTATTCCACCTTTGGCGGCTCTGATGTTGCCTGTGGTGGCGCAACAACCGGCAAAATCTGAACCAGTCCGGCAGTAGCAGGCTCATCAGCAGCTCCCATCGCAGCCTCGTGCTGTCCCTTTGCCGCAGCGCTCAGGTCCACGGGAATGCCTGCGGGCACAATTACCGGCGCGTTCCAGCGGTAGTCCAGATCGCGCGTGAGGCGATAAACCACCGGCAGGGCAGCGAGCAGTACGACAAACGCGATCCAACTGCCATCCAGGCCATAGCCTCCGCCGGTGAGCCAGAACGGGCCCATCGGGTTGCCCTGCACCACGTGTGAGTGGCTGTTGTCGCCGCTTATCGCCAATCCGAAAACAAGCGCGCGGCTGGCCTTCCAGCCGAAGTTGATTCCCCAACTCAGCCAGAGGGCGCGTGTTCGCAGATAGGCTGTTGAGAGAACAAGACTTAGAACGACGGATACGGCTACGCTGGGGCTGCTCAACCACCATAAAAGAGCCCGCATGGTGTAATAGAGGTTGGTGAAGGATAATGCGGCCCACGGCAGCGGATTCTGCACAATGGCATAGAAGGCGGCAAAGCCCAGCGCTGCTCCCAGCTGGCCTACGGATTGCTCGAAGCGCTGAAATCCGTATCCGCGAAAGGCTACCTCTTCGGCCAGCGCAACCAGCGCGAAGAATACGGCGTCGACCGCGAGCCAACCCCATGCCGAGTGCCCCAGGACGAGCACAATGGCAATGCCGCCGCCGATGACCATAGGAAGAACGCAGACCACGGCCAGCGTCCAACCAACGGCCAGTCCCAAACCTGCTTCGGCAGGCCAGCCCTCACGCCTCGGATATCCCTGCTCACTCAATGGATGCAGTTGGCCATCGAATACTAACCCCATGCCTGCATAGCCCACGAGTAATAAAAAGATCAAAAATGCCTGCTCGGCTATGGGCTGCCACTGCTCACCTGCCAGCCCCAGCGCCTCATGATGAGCCACCGCTCGCGCCAAAAAAAACCACAGCACTGCGACTATGAATCGCATGTAAGAGCGGAAGCGGCTTTGAGACGGCTGGTTGAAGCTCATTTGCACTTAACCTTGTGAATAGAACTGCGCAATGTTGCGGAATTTAGCCTGGCGTTCGGCTACCAGAGCGTCGATTGGTTGCACCTTGAGCTCGGCCAAGTGTTTTTTAAGCACAACGCCCAACAACCCCGTGCCGACTTCGCGGTCGGTATGAATGCCCTCCGGCGGCTCGGCAACGATCTCGTCCACGCAGCCCAGCGCGGCAACCTCAGGAGCGGAGATGCGCATGGCTTCGGCAGCCAACACCTTGTGAGCCGCGTCGTGCCACATGATGGCTGCGCAGGACTCGGGTGTAATCACGAAGTAGAGGGCATTTTCCAGAATCAGAACGCGATCCGCGACGGCCAGTGCCAGTGCTCCGCCTGATCCGCCCTCGCCGCTGATGACCGAGATGGTGGGCACGCGTAGCCGCGACATCTCCAGCAGATTGCGGGCGATGGCCTCGGCCTGACCCCGCTCCTCGGCGCCCAGGCCGGGATAAGCTCCAGGAAGATCAATGAAACTGATTACCGGCCGGGAGAACTTTTCCGCGAGTTTCATCGAGCGCAGTGCCTTGCGATAACCTTCGGGATGTGGCATGCCGAAGTTGCACCGTACGCGGTCCCTGGTCGAACCGCCCTTGCGATTGCCGATGACCAAAACCTCTTCCGCACCAAGCCTGGCCATGCCGCAGACCACGGCCTTATCGTCGCCATAGGCGCGATCGCCGTGGATCTCGCTGAAATCGGTAAAAATATTTTCAATGAAATCCATAGGGTAAGGCCGCTGGGGATGTCGCGCCCGCTCAATCCTGATCCACGCCGGCGATGCTGCCTGCGCAGGATGGGGTGTCCCTGTTTCCTGTTCGCTCATCTGTTCCTTGTCTTTCAAGGTTGGGTGTGGTACGAAAAATAAGCGCTATCGACCGTCTATGTTGATTCTACGTGGCGGAAGTCATTGGCACAAATGGATGGGTGGCAAATCCCACTTTAACCGCAAAATAAACGCGGCAAGGGTAAGGCACCCAGTTTCAGAAAATGTTAGGAGGCGGAGCGCTACCGCGCGCCGTTCGCTGAAGCGGCCCTTTGCGTGGCAAGGCGGCTGACAGCCTCACTCTGCTTGACCATCTCCATCACAGAGAGGCCCTTTTCCGCGATTGCGCCGGTGGGGCAGGCCTGCACGCACTTGCCGCAGCCGGTGCAGTTGCTTGAATTGCCCCAGTCGTCTTTCAGGTCGCTGACCAGGCGCGAGTAGATGCCGCGTGAGGAGACCTCCCAGACATGCGCACCTTCAACCTCCGCGCAGACCCGCACGCAGCGCGTGCACAGAATGCAGCGATTCTGATCGAGAACGAAGCGCGGGTGTGTCATATCGACGGCGAGTCGCGGATTGTTGTAGGCATAGCGCACGTGTGTAATGCCTAGTGAACGGGCCATCGACTGGAGCTCACAGTGGCCATTGGAGACACAGGCCGCGCAGATGTGGTTGCGCTCCACCAGCAACAGCTCGACAGCCATCCTGCGATAGAGCGTCAGCTTGGCCGAGGAGGTCTTGATCGACATGCCCTCCTGGATGGGCGTGGTGCATGCGGGCAGCAGACGGTCAGTGCCGGCAAGCTCCACCATGCATACGCGGCAGGCTCCCACCGCACTTAAACCCTTCAGGTAGCAGAGCGTGGGAATCTGCTTCCCGTGATCGCGGGCCGCTTCCAGAATGGTCTGCCCTTCCCTGGCGTTCACCAGCTCGCCATCAATTCGTACTGAAATTGCTTTTGTCGGCACAGGGTCGCTCCTTATTCTTCACATTTCAATTGGCACTGACGGGGGCGCGTAAATCGCAACGCAGGCAGCGGCGGCATTCTTCCAGCGCCTCTTTTGGACTGAAGCCGGCAACCACTTCCTGTTGCGAACGAACCCTTAATGCGGCGGGAATTGCGTGCGCCTCGTGGCGGCGGCTGAGACTTGGCTCACCCGGCGCCGTGCGGCTGTATTCAAAGTCTGGGAAGAGACGCTCCCAGCGCTGCTCGCCCATCATGCGCTCGTCCATCTTCTGCGCCGCCTGTTTGCCGCAGCTCATGGCGTTGGAAACATTGGAAGCTCCAGTAATCACGTCGCCTCCGGCATAAAAGTTGAGCCGGCTGGTCTCGTACGTGAAGCGATCCACGATGATCGTTCCCTCTTCCTTGAGCGCAAGGCCGGATGCGCTGCAGAAATCCTTGTCGAAGGTCTCGCCCACGGCCAGAATCACGCTGTCGCACTCGAAGCGCTGTACCTCGTCAGTGGGCATCGGCCTTCTGCGGCCGCTTTTGTCGTACTCACCCAGGCGCGTTTTGACGATTTCGATGGCCTTCACGTTGCCTTCCGCATCTCCCACAATGCGATGCGGCGCGGCCAAAAATACAAATCGCACTCCTTCTTCCTCGGCGGCCTGAATCTCTTCGTCGATGGCGGGCATATCCTGGCGCTCGCGGCGATAGAGAATGGTGGCCTGCGCGCCCATGCGCATCACGGTGCGAGCCGAATCGATGGCCGCATTGCCGCCGCCGATAATCGCTACGCGCGCACCCGCGCCGATGGCTGACTTCTCCTTGCGGGCGACGGATTCCAGGAACGGCAGAGCAGGGTAAACATTTTTCAACTCCGTGCCGGGCAGATAGAGCCACGATTCCTTCCAGGTTCCAATGGACAGAAATACCGAATCGAACTGGCTGGCAAGCTCATTCAATGGAAGATCGAATCCGATGCGCGTGTTGAAGACCATCTTCACGCCGACGCCCTCGATGAGGTCTAGCTCGCGGCGCAGCACTGATTTGGGCAGACGGTACTCGGGAATGGCAAAGCGCAACATGCCGCCTGCCTCGCTGCGTTCCTCAAAGATCGTCACGTCGTGGCCGAGCATTGCCAGGTAGAACGCGGCCGTCAGCCCGGTGGGGCCGGAGCCTGCCACGGCTACCTTGTGGCCCGTGGAAGCCAGTTTGCGCGCGCGAACGCGCTCCAGCATCGGCTCGAAGAGATCAGACTGATAGATCGCATCGGCGATAAAGCGGTGTACCTCGCGCATGTTCACCACCTCATCGAAGGACTGACGGCGGCAGCGATTATCACACGGATGCTGGCAGACCCTTCCCGTTGAGGCGGGCAAGGGATTATCGAGAATGACAGACTCAAATGCATCTTCCAGCCGTCCCTCCTGGTAAAGCTCCAAAAAGCGCGGAATATTCATTCGCAGCGGGCAACTGTTCTCGCACGGTGAAAGCGCGAGTTCCTGGCAGACGCCGGCGCGGCAGCGATGGGCGACGATGTGATCTTCGTACTCGTCGCGGAAGTGGCGGATGGTAGTGAGTACGGGATTAGGAGCCGACTGGCCCAGTGCGCAAAGCGAAGACTCGCGAATCATGCGGCCCAGCTCATCCAACAGGCTCATCTGCTCGCGGGTTCCGCTCCCGTTGGTAATCGAATTGAGAATGCGCAGCGCCTTGTTGAGGCCTACTCTGCACGGAACGCACTTGCCGCAGGACTCTGAGTGGGTGAACTCGATGAAGTAGCGGGCCACATCGACCATGCAATTGTCTTCATCCATGACCACCATGCCGCCGGAGCCCATAATTGAGCCGATCTGCGCCAGGCTTTCATAATCGACCGGCGTATCGAGCATCTCCACCGGAATGCAGCCGCCGGAAGGCCCGCCAGTCTGCACGGCTTTTACGCGGCGGCCGGCTACGGCGCCCTCGCCGATATCGTAGATGAAGCTCTTCAGCGGAGTGCCCAGTGGCATCTCCACCAGCCCGGTATTCTGAATCTTGCCCACCAGCGAAAACACCTTGGTTCCAGGACTCTTCTGGCTGCCGGTCTCAGCAAACCATGCGGGGCCGCGAGTGATGATAGGAGCAATGTTGTACCAGGTCTCGACGTTGTTGATGTTGGTCGGCTTGCCATACAAGCCCTTCTGTGCGGGATACGGCGGGCGGGGACGTGAACGGCCGGCGTGGCCTTCGAGGGAGGCGATCAGTGCTGTTTCCTCGCCGCAAACAAAGGCTCCCGCGCCCTGCACAAGCTGGATGTTGAAGTTGAAGCCGCGGTCCAGGATATTCGTGCCCAGCAGTCCGAACTCGCGAGCCTGTTCGATGGCCCTGTTGAGTCTGCTCACCGCCAGCGGATACTCGGCGCGCACATAAATGATGCCTTCCGTAGCGCCCATCACATAAGCGCCGATAATCATGCCTTCAAGCAGCGAATGAGGATCGCCCTCAATCTCGTTGCGGTTCATGTAAGCGCCGGGATCGCCTTCATCGGCGTTGCAGATGATGTATTTGGTGTCAGCTTTAGCTTTGGCCAGAAAATCCCACTTATTTCCAGTCAGGAAGCCTGCGCCGCCGCGCCCGCGCAACCGGGAGGCCTTGATCTGCTCAATAACAGGATCCGTGCGTCCGTCGATCAGTACCTTGTAGAGCGCCTGGTAGCCGCCCACCGCTATGTACTCCTCGATGTCCGAGGGATTGATGAAGCCGCAGTTGCGCAGAACAATCTTCTTTTGCCCCTTGAAGAACGGAATCGTATTCCAGGATGGAATATCCGGGTAACCCTGACCGTATTTCAGTTGCGCGGTGACGTGGTCCCATTCCTCGATCTTGCAGTAAACGAGATCAGCGGGCATGATGCCTGTTGAGATGCCTTCCAGGATGCGCGCGGCGTCGTTGGCTCGCACGCGATGGAGAATTACCAGGGGATTTCCGGGTAGTCGGACGCTTACTAACGGCTCCTGAAAGCAGGAGCCGAAGCAGCCTACGCCCGCCAGCATCACATCGACGCCGCTGCGATGGATGGCCTCATTCAAAGCGTGAAATACCTCCTCGGCGCCATTGCCGCGGCCACAGGTTCCCATTCCCACCGTCAGGCGCGGAGCGGCAGGCATCAGCTTGGCAAGCCCGGCTTCACGAACCGCGTTGAACGCGCCTATATCCTGAATTCGCGGCATTATTTCACCCCCTGTTTGATCTTTCCGGTCTGGCCCAACGCTTTTACTTCCCTTTGCAAGGTGCGCTCATTCACGTGGCTGAGAATATGATGGTTCACCTCGACCACTGGGGCCAGCGCACACTGGCCGAAACAGGCGACGGTGCGCACCGTGAAGCGGCGGTCGGGCGTGGTGAGAGCCATCTTGTCGGCCTCGTTGGTGTCGCTCGCGTCCTGCCCGCTCAGTCCTAGATCGAGGCATACCTTTTCCAGTAGATCGCGGGAGCCGCGCGTGTGGCAGGCCGTTCCCCGGCAGACGCAGATCAAGTTGTCGCCCTGCGGGTCGAGATTGAAAAGTGCATAAAAGGTGGCGGCGCTATAGATCGTGGCCGGAGGAATGCCTGTCTCCTGTGCGATGTAACGCAGCGCCTCCATCGACAGATACTTATGCGCGTTGGCGGCCTGGATCGTTTCCATGATTCCCAGCAGCGCTCCTGGCTTGCCGGCGTGCTCGGCTATCGCTTGGTCGACCAGCAGCTTTTCATGAGCATTCAGCACTTCATGGGCGATACTCTGCATAATTCCTCCACTTCTCAGCAAACTTCACTGGCAACCTGACAACATGAATTGATATTCCACATTATGAACGCATTATTCGTTGATTGCGATCGTGCTGGGGCCGCTTGAATTACGGCACACACCTGCAGCGCACACGTTGTGATGTGACGAGATAGAGAGGGCGACATGGCAATACCCTGCTCACTTCTGGACCATATTCGGGGAGTAAAAGGAGATAAAAATACGTTCGCCTATACAGCCCTGCAAGCCCGGCAATGAGGACATTGCCTATTCATATCGGCTGATTCAGCAGCGACTTTCGCCCCAAAGAATGTCCGCAAGAATTTGAAACCACGAGAACACTTTGGGCTGTGCCTTAGATCACATCGGATAGTGATGCTCGCCGTTGCGCTGTTGCACGATACGATCAAGCCTGTTCGACGGGTCCAGCAGCGGCTTCGAGCTCCTATGAACACAGGCGCCGATGCCGGACAGCCTGGAGTTCAGCCAGGGACAGCCTGCCTGGTGTAAGAGCTTAACAAAGTTATAAAACTATTTAATCGACAACAGGAACGCAGCCTGGCCTTTCACCGAGCCAGCTCCCACGATGATCTGGCCAATGTAGTCGCCTGTTATCCATTTGCACCCGCCCGTGGGCGGCTTAGTCGAATGGTTGGCCACTGTAATTTGGTAGGCCCCGGTTCCGACGTTATTGAAGCTGGTAATGTTATTGCTGAAACCGCATTGTTGGCCGGGCAAACCGAACTGATCGATCACGGTGAAATCCGCTTGCTTCAGGTTCGTGATCCCGGCGCCGGTATTCGAGTCCGTAACTAATACCAGAATGTCCGCGTTGTCGTTGTTGCCTGCAGATGCCGCTCCTCTGGCAGCTACAGCGTGGACGGTAACCGCTTGCGCTCGTCCTGTGGAACACCAAACGCAGCTTACGCCAGCCATGGTCAGTAAGCCAAGTGCAAAGAGTGATCTACTCATGACGATGATCCTCCTGTGTGATGGAATATTGCCTTTCAGGTCCAGCCAGCACCCTGTTTAAAGGGCGTCTAGAGCGGGTTACATAAATGGATTCTAACAGTACCACACAAACGGTTGGTTCCAGGCTGCCGGTCCTGATAGGACCACCCTCTCTCCATTTGAGATTCTATCATTCCCGGTTTCTCACCACAGCTATGAGGTGTTGGCGACCCTTCCAGGCACCCCTACTCTGGATAATGTGCAACCTTCAATCCTTCCGTGTGCGGATATTCTGGTTCAATGGGCGGCTGGTCTGGTTAACAGCCTGGGATTCGATCTGTAGTGAAGATGTTACGCTGGTATCCGTTACGTTGTGCTGGTCAGCCAGCAGATCTATGCGATAGCCGGCAGCCTCGGCTGTTTTCAGAGCCTTGTCTATGGCTCGACTCATCGCTCTAACCGCTGCTTTATTCGCAGCTACCTGGTTGGGAGCAGTTTCGCCCGCTATACGCAGCAACGACGGTATAAGCAACCACCAGAGTAGCTCCTCGTAACGCTCTCGCAAAAAATATTCGCGACCCTCCGCCTCATGCACTCCGGCCAGCCAACGCACATCGGGGTCGAGCCACAGGTCTGGCGAGAGTGCAATCCGCTCGGCCATTTCCGCTTCTGGTTCAGCAGCCGCTTTTTCCTTTTCCGCTTTGCCCACGCCAGCCCAGGAGAGAAGTCCAACCTTGATGCGCGCGGCAACTCGCCAGCCCTCCTCGCCCTCGAACCCTAGCGCGTGAAAAGCCTGAGCAAAGGGCTCGCGCAAGCGCAGGCGGTCAAATAGGTCCAACGCGATGCTCTCGGGATTTTCAGCATCAATGGATTCTGCCAGCAACTCCAGCACACACCAGCCGAGCACAGGCCCCCACATAGCCGTAGCAGTAAGTTGCGGGCTGGGACTGGGAAGCATGCAGCGGGCAGCCGCGGGCCATGGAACAGGAAAGAGCGCCTCGACAGCGGGAATGCGCATAGCGGCGCGCAGGCGCGCACGATAGGCCGCTCGCAATAGGCTGGGATTGGCGGGCTGTAAGCTACCAGCCTCCTTCCCTGCGCGCGCCATATATGCCTTTTGCGCCACACGCAAAAAGTTTTCGCAGCGCGTCCATGCAGCCTCAAAGAGTTCTGTGCGCTCAGGCTCGATTTTCATTTTGGCGCCTACATCCAGGGTGCGCGGATGTTCAGCCAGGTCTGCAAACTGACGCACAATCCCAGAGTCAAGTTGTGCGCATAGCGCGTCATGTACCGGCTGCAGCTCCAGATTCACCAGCGCATCGTCCAGATTCGCCACACCCCGGCTATTGAGATGATCACAGAGCCTGTCCCACGGCTGTTCGGCAGTAGAATAAAGCTCGCGCCAATCGAGAAAGACGTGGCACTGGTAGGCGTGCAGATCAAGAGTCAATCCGCGATCGGCAAAATTGTTCGCACGGCGCAGGTATTGGAGGCCCGTGAACGAGTCGCGCCAGGCCACAATGGCCGAGGAGTTGTTGCTGAGACCCAATCCTTCCCTAAGCCGCTGCTGACGCAGTTGATTTGCGCCTTTATCGGCATAGGCTGCGGACCAATCAATAGTCCCGCGCGTCTGTCCGTAGCGGTTGTTGTAAACTACCAGGGCACGTTTACCTCCGCTGCGGTTAGAGTAGGCAAAGACATTTTCGTCCACCGAGCCGTTGTCGCAGAAAAAGTCATAAAGCCGGAAGTTGCCGCTCTCGGCAAAGAGCCACCGGCGCTGCAACAGGGGCGCAATCTCACGCTGATGGCGCTCAACCATCCATGGATCAGGGTTCTCCTCGTATCGGGGCCGCTGATACTCCATGCCGTATTTTTCGGTGAATCCTTCTATTTGGCCATGGCCGAACATCGGCAAACCGGGCAGGGTTGCCATCATTGTGGTCACACCAAAGCACTTGTCGCCCTTGCCGAATTGGTCAATCGCCGTTCGCTCATCAGGATTGCTCATGAAGTTTACGTATCGCTTCATGATGTCCGGATCGAACTCTATCGTATTCTTGATGACCGAGCGGTACTTTGCGTTCTCCTCGTCGCGCAGCATGACCATAAAGGCGCTGTTATAAACGCGGTGCATGCCGAGGGTACGAACAAAGTAACCCTCCATCAACCAGAATGCCTCGGCCAGAAGCAGAGTACCCGGGACCTCGGCAGCGACGCGATCCACAACCTCACGCCAGAACTCGTGCGGCATCGCCCGGTTGAACTCGGCCTGGCTCATGCCGAATTCGGCGCGCGAGGGGATGGCTCCGCTGGATCCAGGTCCGGGAAACCACAGCCGGTGAAAGTGGCGCTTGGCCAGCGTCATGGCGGCGTCAAAGCGAATCACCGGAAACAGCCGCGCCACATGCAGAATGGTCTGAATCACCTGCTCACGGACGGCCGGATTCAGGTAGTCGAGCTGCGCCGTGTCATTCCATGGAAAACTGGTGCCGTCGTTGCCGTGATAGATGTAGCGGGTCTCGCCGCTCTGGCGGTCGCGGCGGCGAAAAACCACTGCAGCGTCAGATTGCTCATAGTAGTGGTCTTCAATCTTGATCTCCACGCGCCCATCGTGGGAGAGATCAGGACCGATAAAGCTGTATGCTGGATAAGGTGAATGAGGTCGCGAGATGAACCATTCCGGGTGTTCGACAACCCAGGGTGAGTCGATGCCCATGTGGTTTGGCACCATGTCGCTGGCCAGGCGAATTCCGTGATGATACGCGCGGTCTCTCAGGTTCACATAGGCTGCCTCGCCGCCCAGGTCTTCAGCAATCGTGTAGTTATAAAGCGAGTAGGCTGAAGCCACAGCATCCGTGTTGCCGCAGAGTTGCTTGATGGTCTTCGAGGCGCGGCTGCGTTCCCAGATGCCAATCAGCCAGAGCGAATTGAGTCCACGTCCTGCCAGTGTTGCCAGTTCTTCGTCTGGAATCTCGTCGAGGCGCATGATTCTGCGGCCGTACTGTCTGCTCATCTGCGCCAGCCACACATACGTGCTCTTGGCGATAAGCACCGCAGTCGGCATCCAGGCCTTATCTGGTGAGAACTTCTCGTATTCCTGTGCCGCATCGCTGAAATCCGGTGCCTCTGTGCTGGCAACTATCGAGCTGTCCTGCTCACGGCTATGTCCGCCCGGAGGATGAAACTGCATCCAGATGGCCAGCTCTTCTTCGCGCAGAATCTCTCCGGCGATCAATAGCATTTGCTCCAGGGATTCTCCCAGCAGCGGTTTCCACAGCTTGCGGATGAGTGCCAGTTGGTCTGCGAGCGAGCGAGGCGCACGTACGGCCGGAGCTCTCAGCAGTTCCAGCAGGTTCATCGGCTTGGCGCCCGGCAGGGGAATCAACGGCCGCGTGGCAAAATACTTCGGCAACTGCTGCGTCACCTGGCGGTAAACAGTCTTTTCAGCCAGGGTTTTGTCTTCAAACAGCTCTTCGAAGGGCTTAAAGGCTTCGTTGCGGTTGGCTGCCCATAACAGCAGTAGCTCTTCCATCGCCGCGGCACGGTGGGGCAGGCCCTCGCTTTGCCCCTCAAGCCATTGCTTCGGCGTCTCGATGCCGCGAATTACCGAAATCCCTGGAAACTGCTCTGCAAAAGCAAGCAGCATCTTGTCCAGCGCCTCAGCGCCTACCTTGGAGGAAAAGAACTCCAAAGCCCCGGTCATTACCGCGGGATCGAATTGCTGGCGATAGCGCGCCATCAGGACGTGGCTGGCCTCGTCGATAATGCCCATAGCGAAGAGTTGTCCGGCATGAACCGCCCGTTCAGGATGTTTTGCAGCGTCGCGAACCGTGTTCATGCGGTACGCAAACTCCCGGCAGGCGGCCACATTGGCAAAGACCACGTTCCCTGTATAGGAAAACAAAGACTCCGCGAACTGGTAGCGCTCACGCGCCTTCCGGGATATATGGAACTCCATCATTCGATGCCGAACTCCTAATGGACCCTTTGATTCTATCGCTCCGGCCTTTTAGTCCAGCGCCTTGTGGAAGCGGAGAACGGCCGCCGTCAGCAATGCGGCGCCCAGGCCGGCCATAGCCGCCATTTGTGGCCATAGGATATCCATCCCCACGCCTTTTAGATATGTTCCGCGAATCACCACCAGAAAATAGCGCAGCGGAATCAGATAGCTGAAACCCTGCATCCAGTGCGGCATGGTGCTGATAGGAAATCCGAAGCCGGAGAACGTGATGGTGGGCATGATAAAGAAGAACGCGGTCACCATTGCCTGTTGCTGCGTCGCGCTGACCGTCGAGATCAGCAACCCCACCCCGAGCATGCACAGCAGAAACAGTACCGCGCCAGTCGCCAGAACGCCAATATTACCGCGAAACGGCACTTGAAACCAGAGCGAGCCGACCACGGCAATCAGTGTCACGTCGAAGAGACCGATTAGAAAAAACGGCAGCGTCTTGCCAAGAATGAACTCGACCGGACGAATGGGCGTAACCATGATCTGTTCCAACGTGCCGATCTCGCGCTCGCGCACCACGGCAAAGGCGGTTAGCGTTACCACCAGCACAACCGTCAGGCTGCCGATGATTCCAGGCACAAAGAACCATCGGCTTCTCAGGTCTGGGTTGTACCATGGGCGCGGCGCAAGCTCAACCGATGGCATTACCTCCACCAACTGTGGTGCGATTCGATAGATGCGGTCTTTCTGGTACTGCTGCGCAAAACCCAACGCGATCTGCGTGATGTAGCCCGAGGCAATCAGCGCCGTATTCGAGTTGGTCGCGTCCACAATCACCTGCAGCGGCGCGGTCTGTCCCTTGCGCAATTGTTGAGCAAAGCCCGCATCGATTTCCAGACCAACTGTTGCATTTCCCTTCTCGATTAAATCCCCTAGCTGGCGCGACGTTGTCAGTTGGCGTTGCACATCGAAGTAAGGGCTTGATGTAAAGCGGGAAACCAGCTCGCGGCTCTCCTGGCTGTGATCCAGATCGAGCACTACTGTCGGCACATGGCGAATCTCGTAGGTAGCTGCATAGCCAAAAATCATCATCTGAATAATCGGCGGGCCAATCAGGATAAATCGCGTCCGCTTGTCGCGGATAACCTGAATGAACTCCTTGATCATCATTTGTTTCAGGCGCGCCAGCATTCGTCTCTCCTCTAATCCAATCTCTTGTGGAAGCTGCGTGTAGCCACCACCGCCAGCACCAACGTGAAAACAACCAGGGGAATCAGGTCCGCAGAGAGCATCACTGCGGGCGTTCCCTTGAGAAAGATATTCTTCAGCAACGAAACGTAGTAGCGCGCCGGCAGGATGCGCGTTATCCATTGCAATACAACCGGCATCTGTTCTATGGAAAATAGAAATCCCGACAGCAGAAACGCGGGAAGAAAGGTAATCAGCAGTGCAATCTGGCTGGCCGCAAACTGGCTCTTGGCAAGTACAGAGATGAAGAATCCCAGCGAAAGAACCACTACCATGAACATAGCCGACGCAACCATCAACGTTATCCACGAACCGCGAAACGGTACCTGGAACCAGTAGATAGCGACAAGCGCGCTGATGATCGTGTCGAACATTCCCAGCACGAAATAGGGCGCCAGCTTACCCAGCATAATCTCCATCGCCGTCACGGGCGTTGAGATAAGCTGCTCCATCGTGCCGCGCTCCCATTCGCGTGCGATGGTCAGCGATGTAAGAAACGCGCCAATGACCGACATCACCAGCGCCAGCACGCCGGGAATAATGAAAGCGCTGCTCTCCAGGTCTTCGTTGTACCAGGTGCGCGTCTCCACGCTCATCGCAGCCGGCTGAATCGAAACTCCGCGTACGCGCAGCCAATTGATTTGCATCTCTGCCGAGTAGCCTTGCACAACAGCCTCGGAATAGCCAATCAGCACGTTCGCTGTATTATCGTCGGAGCCATCGATAAGCGCCTGCACCTCTACAGGCCTGCCGTCGCTGAGGCGCTGGGAAAAATTCCATGGAATCACGATGCCCATCTTGGCGTGGCCGTCGTCGATGGCGCGGGTCAGCTCCGGATAACTATTGACCACTCGTTCAACTTGAAAATAGTCGCTCGACTGAAAGTGTTTCAGCAAATCCTGGCTCTGCTGGCTGCCATCTTGATCCAGCACATAAACCGGCAGCCCCTTGAGGTCGAGACTGACGCCATAGCCGAAGAGCAGCACAAGAACTCCGGGCATGATGACGACAATGATCAGGCTGCGTGTATCGCGCAGGATTTGCACGACCTCTTTCCTGGCAACGGCCAGCAGGCGAGTCAGGCTCATGATGCGCGCTCCTCTGCCGCTTCACGACCCGTCGTCAAAGAAACGAAGACATCTTCCAGGCTGGGATGTATCTTCTCCATGCGCGTTACCGAGATGCCGCGTTCGGCAAGGTATCTCGTAAGCTGTGGAGCCGCGTTCGAGGCGTCTGCGACTACAAGATGCAGGGCGTTTCCGAAGACCGCCGCATCCATCACTCCCGGCGCGGATTGCAGCGTTTCCACTGCATCTCCCAGCGGAACACACTCGACGAGAAGCAGCTCTCCTTTCATTGAATCCCGCTTCAATTCCGATGGCGTTCCCAGCGCTACGATCTTGCCGCGAAAGATCAGCGCCAGGCGGTTGCAATACTCTGCTTCTTCCATATAATGTGTCGTTACAAAGACGGTAACTCCCCCCTCAGCCATTTGATGAATCAGCTCCCAGAACTGGCGCCGCGTGATGGGATCGACGCCCGAGGTTGGCTCATCGAGAAAGATGACGGGCGGCTTATGCAATACAGCGCAACCCAGCGCCAGCCGCTGCTTCCATCCGCCGGGCAGCGTACCGGTAATGAGATTCTCCTGTCCCTTGAGGTTGGCCATGGCCAGCGACCATTCAATTCGTTCCTGAAGTATGTTGGAGGGCACACTATAAAGTCCGGCAAACAAGCGAATATTCTCAATGACCTTCAAATCGTTATATAGAGAAAACTTCTGCGACATATAGCCAATGTTCTGGCGCACAGTTTCCGGATATCGGCCCACGTCGAATCCCACGACCTCAGCGCGTCCTGATGTGGGTTTCAGCAGCCCGCAGAGCATACGAATCGTGGTAGATTTACCCGCGCCATTCGGGCCCAGAAAGCCGAAGATCTCACCCTTGCGGACTGCGAGATTGACCTGGTCTACTGCAACAAAATTGCCAAACCGCTTGACCAGGTTCTCGACCACGACCGAGTTGTGGTTCTCAGGCATGAGTGACAGCCCTCGCGCTGACCGCGTCCACAAACAGATCTTCAATCGATGGCGCGACCTGCAGAATCGCATCAAAAGGAATTTGCGAACGCGTGAGCCTGGCTTCAAACTCAGGAATGCGGAGCGCTGCGCTGTCTACTACCACGTGCAGCCCATCGCCGGTCAGCAAGAGGCTCGATATTCCCTTCGCGTCTTTGAGTTCATCGCGCAATCTCCTCGGCTCTGCCGCTGTAATCGACAAAACTCCCTTTTTTAACTTTGTTTTCAAATTCGCCGGCGTATCGCAGAACAGCAACTTGCCCTGATGCAGCAACGCAACGCGATGACAGCGCTCGGCCTCGTCAAGATACGCCGTCGAGGTGAGAATCGTAACTCCCTCCGCGATCAATTCGTAAAGAATACGCCAGAAATCACGCCGCGAAACCGGATCGACACCCGTGGTTGGTTCATCGAGCAAAATAACCTTGGGCCGATGAATCAGCGCGCATACCAGACCAAGTTTTTGCTTCATTCCGCCGGAGAGCTTGCCCGCCAAACGCTTGCGAAACTCACTCATACCCGCTGCTTTAAGCAATTGCGTTGAGCGTGTCTCGCGTTCGGTTTTGTTTACGCCGAAAAGATCTCCATAAAATCGGATGTTTTCATCGACAGTCAAATCTTCGTAAAGCCCAAAGCGCTGCGGCATATAACTGAGCGAGTGTTTGGCGCCCTCTGGATCACGCGCCACGTCAAAACCCGCAACCGTAGCCTTGCCCCCGTCCGGCGGCATTATCCCCGCCAACATGCGCAACGTGGTTGTCTTTCCTGCCCCGTCGGGACCAACTAGACCGAAGATCTCCCCGGTGCGCACGTCGAAGCTCAGCGCATCCACGGCTCGCACGCCGGGAAAGCTCTTGGTCAATCTCTCGACCACAATCGCGGATTGGATCGAATCCATCATTTCTGTGTGGTCGTGGATGAGCCCTGATTCTGTTTGCTGGCACTCAATTCAATGCGCGCATCGGCAGGCATTCCCGGCTTCAACTCATGATTTGGATTGTCAATGTCGATTTTGATGCGGTAGACGAGCGTCACGCGCTCTTTATACGTCTGCACGCTCTTTGGCGTAAACTCTGCGGCTGAGGAGATGAATGATATGCGCCCGTGATACTGTTTGCCCGGATATGTATCGGTGGTGATGGTCGCGTCCTGACCCCAGGTTATGCGGCCCAGATCAGTCTCCGCGATATATGCGCGCAGCCAGATGTGGTCAAGGTCCGCCAGCGTTACCACCGGAGAGCCGGGCTCAACCACTTCCCCCAGCTCTGCCTGCCGCACTGTCACCACGCCGGCCGACGGCGCCCGCAAAACGGTGTAACTTAGATTCACCTGCGATAGGCCGAGGCCGGCATTTGCCTCATTGAGATTGGCTCGCGCGATTGCGATGTCTTCCTTGCGGCTGCCTTCGACTGCTTCGTTGTAGCGCTGCTGGGCAGCCTTGTAAATCGCTTCTGCGCGCTTCAGCGCGGTCACAGCTAGATCCCGCTCTTGCGCGGATACTTCATCTTTGGCGAAGAGTTGCTGCGCACGCTCATTGTCGAGCTTCTTCTCTTCCAGATCGGCCTCGGCGTCGATCATCGTCTGCTGCGCCGCTCTCGTCTCCTGCTCGCGTGTTCCTGCCAGCGTAAGCGCAAGATTCGACTCGCGCACACGCACTGTAGCTTCATCGATGCATACTCTCTGTTTGTAGTCGGCGTCATCTAGCCGTGCCAACAGCGCGTCCTGCGCCACCTGCTGGCCCTCCTCGACCGGTAGCTCTACGATTCGCCCTGGCACCTTGAAACCGACCAGGCTCTCATGCGCTTCAATGTTTCCGGAGAGCGCAATCTCATGGTCCGACGCCTTCTTAACTGTCAGGCGCGTGTAATAATACACGCCCACGGCAACGGCCACTGCCAGCAGAATCACTATTGGTATTATTCGTTTCATCATTTCAAGCCTCGCAATTGCTGCCCTCGATTGTTGCCCGGTAGTTATTGAGTGCCCATGAACTCAACAATGTTCTTTTCCGTATCGCCCATAGCGCGTGCCAGCGCGCATTTTGCATCCACATGGCTGCTGACGGCAACAATGTAGTTCTCCTCGGCGCGCGCCAACTCGTCCTGCGCGGTGACCACTTCGACATTGTTGGTTGTGCCCGACTGAAACCGATCTTGCGCCAGTTGCAACTCGCGCCGCGCCAACTCCTGCCCTTCCCGCGCCACTTCCACCTGCTCAGCCGCTGATTCCAGATTGAGCAGCGCCTCGCGAATGTCCTCCTCAATGCCCCGGCGCAAATCTGCAATCTGATCGTCTATGCGCTTGATGCGGCTGGCCAGCTCCTGCGCTTCTCCATTGCGGTCACGGTCAAAGATTGTGAAATCTATCTGGCCCTGTACCAGGCCGGTGCTCTGCACGCCTCCGATGCTGCGGCCTATCTCGCCGAAATTTCCGTTTACGCTCAGCTTCGGATAGGAGCGCGCTCGGTTGGCACGTTGCTGCTCGACCAGTCCCTGCCTTTGGCTGGCAAGCGAAAGATAGTCGGCGCGGGTCGTGAGCGCCGCCAGTGCAAGCGCTTCTGGCTCCGGTTGTTGAATGGACCGAAAATTGAGCGGCTCTGCAAGCTCCAGCGGCGTAGCCGGGTTCATTCCCAGGTTGCGCGCCAATTCAAGCAGCGACTGCTTCAACTGATTTCTGGCTATCAACAATGCCTGACGGTCATTGGCCAGTTGAACCTGAGCGCGGAGCACATCCACGCCCGTAGCAGTCCCGGCATCATGCTTGTCTTTAGCCAGTTTGTACAGTGTCTCTGAATCGGTAACGCGCGATTGCGCTGCATCCACGCGTGCCGCTGATGACTGTGCGTTCAGATAGAGCGCGGCAATGGCACGCACAATCAGGTCGCGCGTATCGCGATAGTCCATCTTTCCGGCATCAAGAGCGCGTTCGCTTGCCTTGAATCCGCGATAGCTTGTCAGGTCGACAATGTTCTGCTGCGCATAGACACGGAAATCGTAATTCGAGAGCGGCCCGACAACCTTCGGAATAGGAAGACCGGTAAAGGAGAGTCCTTCAGCTTGCAAATCGTGGTTTTGATAATTTGCGTAGACTTGTGCGTTAACGCGCGGAAGCAGCGCTGCCGACAGCCTGCGCATCCGTGTGCCTTCCGCCTCTTCAACCCTGGTATTGGCGACCAGCACGCTCAAGTTGGCCTGAAGCGCCTTCTGAATTGCATCCTGTAACGTGAGCCGGTAAGGCGCCGCTTGCTGCGCCACGGCTGATACGCACGCGAGCAAGACGGCCAGGCATTCAAAGGTGGCAATGTGTAGTTTCAGTTTCATGGCTTCTTCTCTTGACCGGAGAGTGCTATGGCTCTCCAGAAGTGTTCAAAGCTGTCCTCAATCCATTCTTTGAGCGCGGGCTCTCCATGGGTCGACCACAGCAGAATCGTACCCATCTCCGCCTGTAGAAGCTGCGTCGCAACCTTTTCCTGATTCAAGCAGGGATCGATCTCTCCGCGCTTCTGTCCAGCGGCTACAACCTCGGCGATCATCCTGTGGCCCTCCAGCATCTTGCCCACAATGATCTTGCGAACGCCCTCGCTCGCCAGAAAAGAGGAAATAAGTGCGCGTGCAAGGTCGGGACTGCGTCCAGGCTCCTCGGCAAGCCGCAGCATTAACTGGTGCATCACCGTGTGAATCGCTTGTTTGCCTTGACTGGCGAGCGAAGCGGCCTTTCTAACCTTACTCAGTTGAATCTCTGCCATCACCCCCAGTACGTGATCCTTGGTTGCGAAGTAGTTGAAGAAGGTGCCCTTGCCCACATCCGCCGCTTCGGTAATATCTTCTACCGTGACGTTAGGGAAGCCGCGCTCGGCAATCAACTGCAAGGCGCAGCGAAAGAGCCGCAATCGGGTCTCCGCGGCGCGGCGCTCACGGCGTCCGGCTCCACTAGGTTTTGTCTGACCGCCTGCAGCCAAAGTTTGGACATGTGATACGGCTTGCCTTTTCTGACTCATGCTCATATCCGATTATAGGCCATTTATGACCACTGGTCACTTATACTCGAACCAGCTCGCGCTGTCAATCTATATTTTTTGCGGCTGGTCAGTATCTTCCGCAGTTGCTTATCTTGGCCCAGCCTTCCGGATAACTTCTGTAGAAATCATGCTGTGTCGCCATTTTGAACGCCATGTATCTCCATTTATTCCCGGTCATTTGTCATTTCCAACCAGCGCTCATCCGTCATTGCATCCGTAGCACATTTCCCGGTAAACTAATGGAGAATTATTCACTTCCTTCTGCTATGCAGAATGCCGTGGACCGCGGAGAGGTGGCAGAGCCCGGTTGAATGCACCTGACTCGAAATCAGACATAGTCGCAAGGCTATCGGGGGTTCAAATCCCTCCCTCTCCGCCATTTAGTTGTTTTATATCATCCGATAAAGTCCAATCCGTTCCGACAATCAACTGAAAACAAAGTATTTCTTTTCTTTTACCGTCCAAAACGGTATTATGGAAGCTATGCGCAGGTGGGGGTACTTTTGGGGGTATTTTCTTTTTGATCTGGGGGTACTTTTTCCAACCGGGCATTTTGGGTGGAAAAATGGCGCTGACGGACACGCAAATTCGCAAGGCAAAAGTCATAGACAAGGCTTACAGGATGGGTGATGTTGGGGGCCTGTACCTATTGATTACCCCCGCCGGTGGAAAGCTCTGGCGCTGGAAGTACCGGCATGATAAAGAAGAAAAGCTCATGTCCTTTGGCAAGTACCCGGATGTATCGCTGGTGCTGGCCAGAGAACGGCACGCTGAGGCACGCAAGCTGCTGGCTACTGGCATTGACCCGATGGCACAACGCAAGGTGGAGAAAACTGCGCAGATGGCTTCGAGCGTCAGTTCCTTTCAGAGTGTCGCTTCCCTTTGGATGGAGCACTGGCAGAATGGGAAAAGTCCGCGCCACGTGGACTATGTGAAGCGGCGCATGGAGGCCGATATTCTTCCCTGCCTTGGGGCGCGTCCCATAGCGGAAATCGAAGCGCCGGAACTGGTGACCATGACCAAAGCAATTGAGCAGCGCGGAGCACGGGATATTGCCAAGCGTGCGCTGGAGACCACGGGGCAAGTGTTTCGCTATGCGATTGCCCACGGCCACACGAGGCGCAACCCGGCGAGTGAAATCCGCCCCAGCGACATTTTGAAATCGATGCACAAGGTCAACTATGCCCGCGTGGATGCAAAGGAACTGCCTCAACTTCTAAAGGCAATCGAGGTATACAAGGGAACGCCAGTAACTCGCCTTGCCATCAAGCTGATGTCCATGACCTTTGTCCGCACCAGCGAATTGATTGGAGCGAAGTGGGCGGAGTTTGACATGGAGAACGCACGCTGGGATATTCCCTCCGAGCGCATGAAGATGCGTACCCCGCACATTGTTCCATTGGCCGCGCAAGCAATTGAAGTGCTGGAAATGCTGCGCACGTTGACCGGAGAAAGTGAATGGCTCTTTCCTGGTGATCGTAGCGCCGCAAAACCCATGAGCAACAATACGATTTTGAAGGCGCTGGAGCGCATGGGCTACAAAGGCAGAATGACCGGGCATGGCTTTCGCGGGCTAGCCTCCACGGTGTTACACGAAAAAGGCTATGCGCATGAGCACATCGAATTGCAACTAGCCCACGCGCCGCGCAACACCGTGAGCGCCGCGTACAATCACGCCCTCTACCTGGAGCCTCGCTCCAAAATGATGCAGGATTGGGCGGACTTTCTGGAGCACACCCAACGAGGGGGCAAGGTACTGCCCTTCCGTGGGAATGTGGCATAAATGGTCGAGTGCTTCAGATGGTAGGAAATCCCTCAATAGAATCGTTAACAATTCCGAGATGGTTACGGGCAACTTTAACGCCGGCATGACGTAGTACTCAAGCCCTGTTTCCACGAAGCCGGACTTATTGTCCTTGTCCCTATGGACCACATCGAACACTCGAGATAGTTTTGGACGGTTTTTCCTCATGACTCTTCTTGACTGTTTTCCGGATTTGATGCTAGATGTGAATTATCTGCTCATCGGGCAAAAGTCGGTCGCCCGGCAGATTTTTACTTTCAGCTTTACCCGGAGCAGTCAGAAGTACGCGAATTGCCCGCAACACCCGTAATGCCCCATAACAGTAGCGCCCCAGCAACGCCCCAGTAGCGCCCAGCAATGCCCCGTAACGCCTTTTGCAACGCCACGTAGCACCCTTCGTAACGCCCAGTAGCGCCCAGGGACTTAAATGCTCGATTGGGAAAGTGTGGGGCTATGGCGAATTCGATACTCCGTTTGCCTGCGGTGAAGACGCGCGTTGGGCTCTCGCGAAGCGCGATCTATCTGGCGATCTCTCGTGCGGAATTCCCACGTCCTGTACAACTTGGAGCGCGCGCGGTTGGTTGGCTGGAATCAGAGATTGAGGAATGGATACGTGAGCGCGTGAAATACACCCGAGGTTGCCATGAATCCTCGGCGCATTGAAATTAATAGACCGGTAGCAGTGCATCCCGGCAATAGGCGCTTGCAATCCACGCCTCTGGAACCGGCTGTGCAGCAGTCTCTTTTCGCAGCTTCAGCCGTTGCACCGTCAGATGCGTGAGACGATGCCGCCGGCCGACTGGCGATGCGTAGCACGGATGCCCTCAAGCCGCATCCAAGTCTGCTCAAGCAGAACCTTTGGCCCACAAACGAGCGGCTCCTGGCGCTCGAAAAAGTTAGCGAAGCGATCTTTGAACAGCCTCTCTTGATTACGAGAGATAACCTGATTGTCGATGGCTATGCCCGCTGGCGAATTGCTCGCCACCAGCAACGTGGCACAATGTTATGCCAAGTGTGCCAGCTCTCGGAGCAGGAAGCTCTTCAACGAATCCTGCAAACTCATCATCGCCCGGAATGGCTGAATGCCTTCAGCCGTGTGCAACTGGCTCTCGATCTTGAACCGTGGTTTCGAGAGAAGGCGCGAGCGAACCAGAGCGCCGGGGGCAAGGAGAAGGATTCGTCAAAATTGACAGAAGATCGGCGGCTCGATTGCCGGAAACAGATTGCGGCCATCGCTGGCGTATCCACCGGCAATGTGACAAAGGTGAAGAAAATACTTGATTCGGCGGGGGCGCTGCAACTGATCGAGGCACTTCGCCCCGGTGAAATCAGCATTCACCGCGCTTGGATGTTACACAAACTCTCAACGAGGGAGCGGGAATCCGCCTTGGGATACCAGAGATTTAAGAAGCGCAGCAGCGAGCGAATGCGCAAGTTGCTGGTGAAACACATCCCCAAATCCGATCCCGAAGCTGACTCTCTTCGTCGCTTTGGCCAGTGTCTCAAAGGGCTAAAGAGCACGCTATGGATGGCACACACTGGAAGCAGATCGACGATCTCATCACGGCTATCGAGCACGAGTTCCCTTTTAATAGGAGCGATTCAGATGCACACCAAACCGACGATCAAGCAGATACTCGCCGACAATCGGAGCCTCTGGGACAATGCTCAGACCACACCATCGGTCCGCGAGAACTTCCAGAAGGTGCTCGACTGCCGGACCTTTGCGCTGGGAGCTGAGGTTTATGCATCCGACAACGGAGAGCGGAAGTCCTTCCCTCATACCTGCAAGTCCAGGGCCTGTTCGAGCTGCGGGCAGCGCACAACACTTGCGTGGCAGCGTGAAGTTGCAGCCATGCTTCCAGACATTCCCTTTGCAGGCGTTTGTCTCACAATGCACGCCGACTTCTGGCCCATCTTTCAGCAGAATAGGCGCCTGCTCGACGATCTCCCCGCCATAGGTGCAGGAGTTCTACAGGACTGGGCCGAAGAGAAGTACGGCGCGCGCGTCATAATCGTGGTGGTCCGGCACACCTTCGGCAGCCATTTGAATTTCAACGCGCATCTTCACATCCTGGTATCGACCGTGGGCCTTCACAAGACAGAAAGCAGACTGGTCGAGGATATACGGTTCCCTCGTGATGCTGTCATGCGCAATTGGCGGCATACGTTGCTTGATTACCTCACTATGGCCCTCGAAGCTGGCCAGCTTGCCTCCCATACGGACGTGAACACTCAGACGACGACCTATAGTTATGAGAGTTACTTAAACAGGATTGCTTCCATTGTATTGCCGTCTACAACAGATGGAACATTCCAAAGTGCAGGAGGCACAAAGACAAGCGGCCAGACGATCTACACGTATACGGATACTCCTGAGGCTTTTTCTGTCCAGGAGCAGAACCTGGTGGATTCTGGAGGAACCACCACATCCGTCACAAAGACCTACGACGGCCTGGGCCGGGTGATCCAAACAGCAACCGCGGTTCCCACCACGCAGTGCAGCGGCGGGACTCTATTTACTCAGACAACCTACGATTCGATGAGCCGGGTCTACTCTGTCAGCAACCCGTATTGCTCAACCTCCGACCCAACGTATGGGTTGACCTATTTTGAATACGATGGGCTGGGAAGGAAGATACAGACAACATTGCCCGATGGCGCCGTTAGCACCATTGCATACGCCGGCAACGCGACGGAGACGACCGACCCCCCAAACGGCACAACCAGTGTGCAGCATATCCAGCAATCCAACGGCCTGGGCTTTTTGACCAGCGTCTGCGAGGTTGGTTTAGCTCCGCAATCCACCGGCGGCCCGCAAGATTGCAAACTCAACATCGCTGGCTCCGGCTCCCTGACCACCTATGCCTACGATCCGCTGGGTAACATGCTCAGTGTGAATCAGCATGGGTTGGGGCGCACCTTTACCTACGATGGCCTCTCGCGGCTCACCTCTGCGCTGAATCCCGAGGTGGGAACGGATTATTACACCTACCTCAACACAAATGCGCCCGTGCCCAGCCCCGGCAATGTCAGCTCGCCAATCACCCGGACCGACGCACGCGGCGTCATCACCACCTATACCTACGACAGCATGAGCCGCCTGACCAGCAAAGCCTATTCAGCAGCGTCGGGGAACACGACCGGCGGCGTCTCCGATCTGACCTCCTGCTATCAGTACGGCCTCACCAGCGACCCCAGCAACAACACCGGAGGCCGGCTGATCGCCGAGTGGCAACAGGCGGGCACTTGCGCCTCATCCATTCCCACTACCGCCAGCGCCATCACCGTCCGCAAGCACCCCATCTACGATGCCATGGGCCGTCTGCTCATCGACCAGCAATGCCTAACCGGCGCAACCTGCTCATCGACTACCGGCTACTTCGTCTACTCCTACAACCTGCTGGGCAACCCCGTGCAATCCAACAACGGCATCTTTGCCGCCCAGGTTCCGGCCACACAGACCGCCCCAGCCAATCCCGCCACCGGTAACGGCACAACCATCACCGCCCCCTCCATCACCTGGAGGACAACCTACGACATCGCCGATCACATCAACTACGCCGGCGTCCAGGACCAGCCCTCCACCTCGGTCTTCTCCAGCGCAACATACTCCTTCGCGCCCACCCTGCTCAAGCCCACCGCCTACGACCCCTTCAGCCACATGACCGGCGCGCAACTGAGCATCCCCAACGGCTCAACCACACAGGCCATCACCATCGCCCGCCAGTACGACAATCGCGGCCGCATCGTCAACGAGACCGACAACGGTGAGGTAGTCACCTCAGTCAGCTCCGGTAGCATGGGCTCAATCTTTCTCTCGGGAACGGAGGCTGGTCCGCTCTCGATTGCTGCAAAATCCGGATCGGGCGTCCTTACTGTCTCAGGATCAGACGGCTACCAGACGGTATGCACCACCACATGCAATCAGTACACCTGCTGGCAGACCTGCAACGCGGTGCCCGACACCGGCACACTCGCCGTGACCATCCACGGCTTCACATCCTCGGTCAGCTATAGCTCCGGCTCCACCGACGCTTCGCTCGCGGCGGCGCTGACGGCCGGATTCAACGCTTCCGGCTCACCGGTGACCGCGACCGCGAGCGGCAACTCCATCACCGTTACAACCAAGGCCACGGGCACGGCCAGCAACTATCCCATCACCTTCTCCAACGGCGATTTCTCGGTTTCCGATCCCAATTCGACTCTCACCGGCGGCCATAACGCCGGCTCGGTTTACGATGCGGGCACGGTTACGGCCACCATCAGCGGCGGCTCGCCCGCGGTCAACATCACCACAGCGCCAGTCACCTGGGGCCAGGGCGACACCCCCTCGACGCTGGCCACAAAGCTCGCCTCGGCCATTAACACCGCAGTCTCCTCCTACGTCACCGCCACGGCCAGCGGCAGCACTATCAACCTGACCAGCAACAGCACTGGCGCGGGCGTCAACTACGCGGTCTCCGTCTCTATCATCGACACGCAAACGGCCAGCTATCCCACGCTCTTCCCCAGTGCGTCGTTTACCGCCAGCGGCTCCAACATGACCGGCGGCGCGGCGACGCAATCGGGTTATGGCATAATCTACTCATACTTGATTCCGCAGCAGGGCGGATACGCGCCCAACGGCAACATCCGGGCTCATACGGATTCGGTGATGGGCACGTGGAACTTCTGGTACGATCCGCTGGACCGGCTGGCATCGGCCCAGAACACGGCTACCACGCCCACCTCCACCCAGTACGCCAACAACTACGGCTGCTGGAGCTACGACGCCTACGGCAACCGCACGCTGGAGGCGATGTCCACTACTCAATGCGCAAACACTCCGCTGCCGCTGATGAGCTGGGCGAGTTATAATCCGGTGAATAACCAGGTGGCCTCGGCTTCCACCGCGGGGGCCGGATTAGCCTACGACCAGGCGGGTAACGTGCTCTACGATGGCATCAACAATTACTGGTACAACGCCGAGGGGCAGCTTTGCGCGGTATATAAGACGAGCGGCTCGGTCACCATGTACAGCTATGACGCCGAGGGCCGCCGGGTGGCCAAGGGCACGCTCAACGCCCTGCCCTCCGGCGGAGCCGCCTACGGCAATGTGGCTACCAACGGCTCCTGCGGACCTGTGCCGCCAGTGACTTCCTCGACCACCGGTTTTACGCTCGGCAGCCAGTACCTGCTCGACCTGGGCGGCAATCAGGCGACGGAGTTGAACACGCAGAATGGCACGGCCTCAGTTCCTTTGGGCTGGGCGCACTCGAATGTCTGGGCGGGCGGCAAGCTGCTGGCCACCTACGACACGCTCGGCGTCCACTTTCCGCTCACCGACCCGCTGGGCACCAAGCGCATCCAGGCAAACGCTGCTGGAGCTGTAGATGAGACCTGTGCCAGCCTGCCCTTTGGCGACGCGCAGTACTGCACAGGAGACGACGCCACCGAACACCACTTCACCGGCAAAGAACGGGATGCTGAATCAGGAAACGATTACTTCGGGGCGCGGTACTATTCGTCTGCAATGGGACGGTGGATGTCGCCGGATCCTGTCCAGTATAAACAGAACCGATTATTTAACCCTCAACGCCTGAATCTCTATCAGTATGCTATTAACAGTCCACTTGCCTTTATTGACCCCACCGGCATGGATACCGTTATAGTAAAGTTCCGTGATCTCGCATTGGGCGCAGGCCATTTCGGAATGATTTCGATTCACAAAAATGGCACTGCAAGATTTGGAGACTTTGGCCCATTGGGTGGTGGAAAGCCAGTGTGGAAAGGGACAGTCAACAATTATTCACTTCCAAAAGTGTCCTTCGGGCCTGATGGGCAACCAACACAAGCATCTTGGGATGCTATAAAGAATACACTGGCGAGAAATGAAAAACAGGATGTTGATTCGATGGGTTTTGCATATTTCAAAACCACAGAGTCTGATACAAACAATTTGGATACTTTTATGGAGGGAGCATTTCAGGGACAATATGACTGGTGGTCTGAATGGTATATGTACCACATTGGAGAGTTGCCATTTAATGTCGATTGCCGCGATTTTTTACGGCAAGGACTAAATGCTGCAGGTAAGACGAATTTTAACAGAGTAGATTTTTTAAGAACTCCTAACGATCTTTTCGATAATTGGTTGTTTCCTTGGTCGGATCTGCCAACGAGTAGCGTCACCATAGAACTGGGGCCAGGTACGGTTACGGTTCCGGATAGTGTCACAACCGTACAGGGGCCAGGTACGGTTACGATTCCTCAATGAACTGCAACCCTAATCAAGAAGGTGCATGAAATATGACGCGGAAACGATATGATTTTGCGATTATACTGAGCATGGCTGTTTTGTTCACTTTTATTGGATCGGATGGCTGTAGACGTGAGCGGCCAAACAATATTCCTACGGACTCTGTATACGTTGAAGGCGGAAAAGCTTGTTGGTGGCAACGTTGCTCTTATGACCCTAACCAAGATTCCGATCATTGTCAGATATTCAACATGGGTGGAGATATTATCTACGATGAAGTATTCCTCCCATATGACGGCGAAAAGGCACCTAAGGCAAATGAACTGGAAATTGATGGATTTTCAATTCCTCGTGGACCTGATTATGTACATCTAAAGAATGGCCGTATTTTGATTCCGAAGTCGCAATTTGAGCAGCAGCGTCAATTTCTTGATTCTTTGACACACATTAATGTTGTGCGTCATAAATAGGGTAGGTGGCGCAAGTCCCATGAGTCACAAATGTGGGTGCACTAGGTCCCGTTTTTCGGATCTTGGAGTCTACGAACCTCAACCAGCTCTGAATGAAATATGATGAATTCAAAATATGATGCCAGGCGGATAACGTGCTCTACGACGGCATCAACAACTACTGGTACAACGCCGAGGGGCAGCTTTGCGCGGTCTATAAGCAGAACGGGTCGGTCACGATGTACAGCTATGACGCCGAGGGTCGCCGGGAGGCCAAGGGTACGCTCAACGCCCTGCCCTCCGGCGGAGCCGCCTACGGCAATGTGGCTACCAACGGCTCCTGCGGACCTGTGCCGCCGGTGACCTCCTCGACCACCGGTTTCACGCTCGGCAGCCAGTACCTGCTCGACCTGGGCGGCAACCAGGCGACGGAGTTGACCGGAACCACGCCGCAGACGCAGGCTTGGCTGCACTCCAACGTCTGGACTGGCGGCAAGCTGCTGGCCACTTACGACACACTCGGCGTCCATTTCCCGCTCACCGATCCGCTGGGCACCAAGCGCATCCAGGCCAATTATCTCGGCATTACCGATCTGACCTGCGCCAGCCTGCCCTTCGGTGACGCGCAGTACTGCACAGGTGACGACGCCACCGAACACCACTTCACGCAGAAGGAGCGCGACACCGAATCTGGAAACGACTACTTCGGGGCCAGGTACTACAGCAGTGCATTTGGCCGCTTCATGTCGCCGGATGAGGCGTTTGCTGATCAACACCCGGGCGATCCTCAAACATGGAATCTGTATATGTATACGAGAAATAACCCTATTAATAACATTGATCTGAACGGGAGAGGAACAGTCGGTCAGATTGCCTGGGGTATTGTGGTAGGTGTAGGCAAGTTTCTCTGGAACACCTCGGTTCCAGGCATGGCCATTAGTGGAATGGCTCAAAGCATTCATGAACTGAAGATTGGGCCAGTGGCTGCTCGAGCAGAAGCGAGGGCTCGACTTAGAGCTATTGGTACCGTTGTTGCTGCGGCACAAGGGGACCCATGGGCTCAAGAACTGATCGCAAACGCTGCAGTGAACGCCTGGAAAGGGATGAATACGACAGACAAGGCCTCCACAGTAACCCAGGGTGTCTTAATGCTGGGAACTATGGCTCTCGGTGGGTATGCTGCCGGTGCCGGAAGCGCAGGAGCGGTAGGAACGGAAGCCGCAGGTGCGTCGCCATTCGTCTTCTACTCCGGGCCAGGTGCATTTGAGGCTGCCACAGAATGGTCCGCAGCAAACAATGGGACTATGATTGGCATGACAGAGTTCGGACAGGCCATCGATGCTGGAACTATGACAGCGGCTGACGGTTCTGAAGCCTTTGCGAATTCGGCGTCAGGAACAATGCATGTGTTTTCGAATGACCCGTTTACTAATTACGAAAAAATTTGGTATAATAATGAACTACCGGTGCTAGCGAACAACCCAAATGTAACGAATCTCGTCATACATCCGGTGCCAACCAAATGAAACATCGATTTATTCTTCATTTGCTGTCCCACACGTTTGTGATTGTGGATATTACGAGTCTGGGTCTGACAGCAGAAATCTACCCAAGTATAGGCAAAGAACAGTCTGTACCTACTCTTAGGTTTCAGAGTTGGAAGGATGCAAAGCGATATTTGGTCTCGCAGGGAGCCAGCCCGGAAATGCTCGAAACAACATTCACCTGGCTCCGAAAGAGCAGTGTGGCTGTCTTGACGATTGTATGATCGCTGGATTGAGAATGGAAATGACAGTGTTGTTCGCCAAACGTTTGCAACAGATCGCTGCTGGGTCCAAAGTGCTTATCTGTTGCCTAGATCCTTGCTTTCGTGAAGCGTTAGATGATGATTTTAATATTTATTCAAGTCACTATAGATCCGTGGATGCCGTCATTCTCTCGGATATCAAGGAATTGATGGGGGCCCTTGATAAGGGTTACGATATTGTTCATCTGCTTTGCCCCGTGGCTGCCGGTGGGTTAATAGAGGATTCGAGCGGTGCGACTCTACTCGGTAGCGACCTGATTACAATGTGTTGTGAGCGAGATGTAAAGCTTCTCTGGATTGCGAACGATAACAAGCCTGATGATTATGTCAGAGGATTCAGGGCGCAAGGTAAACGATTGAATTTGATCATGACTATAAGCCGAAGAGGCAAAAAGTTTGCGAACTTCCTGGAAGAGCTACTTTCCCGAATTTCAAAGGGCGAGAAACTGCCAGTTGCGTGGGTGTCGCTTGTACCACAAGCCGAGGGGCCTTGGCAGCAAGACTTGCCTGGTTGCATCTTTTTTGCAGGCAGACCAGACGAGAAGCTACCCTCGTAAAATATTTAATGGTGTCCCTCGCCAAAACTCCATCCGGACGAAAATGGGGATTGATCCTAGGCCTGGAGGCCGTTTTGGATTGGGTATTCAACAGAAGCCAGAAACATTTCGTGACCCAAATCGCCATGAGGACGTTGCCAGGTTGTCAGCGATTATTCGGCGGACACAGCTCTCCCGAAGTTCATCTTCTGTCTTGAGGAGAAATCTTTACGGGCGCAGTTCATGCGGCCAGATCGTAGCGATGATGTCCGCCGTCTGCAATGCAGTTCCGCTGCCGCTGATGAGCTAGGCGAATTATAATCCGGAGAATAACCAGGTGAGCGCGGCTTCCACCGCGGGGGCCGGATTCGCCTACGACCAGGCGGGTAACGTGCTCTACGACGGCATCAACAATTACTGGTACAACGCCGAGGGGCAGCTTTGCGCTGTTTATAAGACGAGCGGCTCGGTCACCATGTACAGCTATGACGCCGAGGGCCGCCGGGTGGCCAAGGGTACGCTCAGCGCCCTGCCCTCCAACGGAGCCGCCTACGGCAATGTGCCTACTAACAGCTCCTGTGGGCCGGTGCCGCCAGTGACCTCCTCTACCACCGGTTTCACGCTCGGCAGCCAGTACCTGCTCGACCTGGGCGGCAACCAGGCGACGGAATTGAACACGCAGAATGGCACGGCCTCAGTTCCTTTGGGCTGGGCAACACTCGAACGTCTGGGCTGGCGGCAAGCTGTTGGCCACCTACGACACGCTCGGCGTCCATTTCCCGCTCACCGACCCGCTCGGCACCAAGCGCATCCAGGCCAACTCTGCCGGAGCTATGGATGAGACCTGCGCCAGCCTGCCCTTTGGCGACGCTCAGTACTGTACAGGAGACGACGCCACCGAACACCACTTCACCGGCAAAGAACGGGATGCCGAATCGGGCAACGACTACTTCGGGGCTAGGTACTACACCAGCAGCATGGGACGGTGGATATCGCCCGACCCAAAGATGTTTTCTCCGGGACGGAAGATTGATCCACAGCAATGGAACATGTATCTCTACGCGCGGGATAATCCTTTTTCTTATGTTGACCCAGACGGAAAAGAAATTGCCACAATTGTCAATCAAGGACGTGTCGTTGCGACGGTAGACACCACGATTCTTCACAATACGATTTCGTTTTTGCGAGTAAGTTCCGCATTTGGGATCAATCCCCCCATAAGTTCTCCCTTCCGGACCACAAGGGAACAGACAAAGTTGTGGAAAACCCGGGATGGAAGCCACCCAGTTGCACGACCGGGAACGAGTCCTCACGAGGCGGGACTTGCTATAGATTTCAGCGGCATTCTACAGATGCCTATAAATAAATTGGCACTTTTTGTTTCATTGGCCGAGCTAAATAATTTGCCGTGGGCAGGTCCGAGGGATTGGATGCATTTCGGCGTCTTCCACTCATCAGATTTACCGGGCGGCTGGAAAGCGTTGCAGGCATTGATTCAAGAGGATCAAGCCCAATTTGCAAGCGGCCATGTTCCATATTACGCAGCGGATTATGAAACCACTGTAATTGTTTCTGAATCGATTACGCGGATTAGGACCGAGACTTTAGAGATTAACACTCGAATTGAGACTGAGACTCCCGCGATCTATACTCAAGATGATAATGCAAACACTGATTCTCAAAGCAATGCAAACACTGATTCTCAAAGCAATGCAAACACTGATTCTCAAAACAATGCACCAAAGGACTAGCAATCGCGTGAATGCAGCCACTCGATATGTAGTATTAGGAGAGAAAATGAAAAGTAAATTGCTTTCATCGAATTTTCGGCGAACTTCCTTCTACCTGTTGGTGGTAATCGGAATCGTATTAGCAACCATGATTGGCCTTTTCGTATACAAATCTAAACAGAAAGCGTCATTGCATATTAGTCCGGATGGTCAGTATCATTCTGAGCAACATGCGGGGATAGATGCGGAAGTCCAGATAATACCAATGGTATTGCCAGGGGATCAAATCGAGCGTTTTACATCGGCTTACGGAACCCCGATCATCGAGTCCGGAAACACATATACATGGCACATGAAGGGGATGAGTGTCAATGCTTATAAAAAACAGGACGGTTTTGTAGCTAGTGTTGACATCGATGTTGATAAGGGAATGACAGTAAGGACGCCGGATGGCATCTTTTTGGGGAAAGATACTTTTCACGACGTAATTGAATGGGCGAGAAGGAATCAACTTCAGATACACGAAAGAATTGAGAATGGAGACGGTATATGGTTGCTTAAGGTATATTTCATTTCCAAAGTCCGACCTGAGAATGTGAGCATCTATCTATGGACCCTTCCGGGGAGTGATTTGGTTGACAGTGAGATCGATCGGGGGACACTTCCCCTCCATTCCGATAAGTTTCTCAATATGATTGTCCGAAGCTATACTGCCGAGGCAAAGACCATACCCCAATATGAACAAATCGAAGGCGGAAGTCCCTCCGTACATAATTGATGAACTGACCGTGTCGTGATGGTTGGGCCGGCGGGTGGGCTGGTAGCGCAGGTCCCCATAGAGTTCAATTACTCAAATCTGGTGCCCCTGGTCCGGATTTTCGGACTAGGGAAACCACGAACCTCAACAGGACTCGTTTGATAAATTATTAACTCTATCATGGGCAACTGGCTCTTCAGCTACGACACGGTGGACCGGCTGATGGCGGCAGCGGTGGGGGCCAGCCCGATAAGCGTCTTACAGTGCCAGAGCGCCGCCTGGAGCTACGACCGGGGTCCCCAGCGAACGATCTTTGTTCGTTGGGGTGGGTGACTCCTACGGCAACCGCACCGCGCAAACCTTCTCCAACTCGGTTGTCTCCAACTGGGTGAACTATAACCCGGCCAATAACCGCATCACCACGGCCACCTCCGCCGTCACCGGCTACGTCTACGATGGGGTCCCCGTTGACTGGTCTTCGTCAACGGGGTGGGACGCCAGCGGCAACACGCTTTACGACGGCAACAACGAGTATTGGTACGTTGGGGTCCCCGTTAACAGGTCTTCGTTAACGGGGCGGGACGCCGAGGGGCGGCTCTGCGCGGTACAAAACCGGGGTCCCCACGGATAGGTCTTCGTCCGTGGGGTGCAAAACAAGGCTGTCCCCGGCCTGCCCATCACGCAATACGTCTATGACGCCGAGGGAGCGCGCATCGGCAAGGGCACGCTCAGCGCCGCGCCGCCGAATTCAACCTCTCTCTGTGCGCCGCCCCTCAGCTCCGGGTTTACACTATCTGCGAGGTATCTGGTGGACCAGGGCGGCGATCAAGTCACGGAGATCAACGGCGCGGGCCAGTGGCAGCACTCCAACGTCTTTTCCGCCGCCCGCCTCACCGCAACTTATGACTACAACAGTGGCAATGGCGGCCTCCACTTTGAGCTTGCCGACCCGCTCGGCACCAAGCGCGTGCAAGCCAACATCTACGGCCAGATCGAGATGAGCTGGGCCAGCCTGCCCTTCGGTGAAGCTCAGTACTGTACAGGAGACGACGCCACCGAACACCACTTCACACAGAAGGAGCGCGACACCGAATCAGGAAACGACTACTTCGAAGCGCGGTACTACAGCAGCGCGTTTGGCCGCTTCATGTCGCCAGATTGGAGTACGCAAGAAGAACCTGTACCCTACGCAAAGTTGGATGATCCGCAGACACTGAATCTCTACAGCTACGTTCAAAACAACCCACTTTCTAGATTTGACGATGATGGTCATGACACATACCTGATGGTGTGGTCTTCAGGCAATGGTAGTTTTGGGCATTCAGCGATTGCAGTATCAAATTATCAGACGATTGAGATGCCTGATGGAAAAGGCGGCACGACGAACATACGTGTTCCTGATGGCACTTATACCTACATGGATCTGTGGCCTGGAGTGGACCTCAATCGTGTCACCGATGCGCTAAAGAGCGTTCCTGGTATTTATCAAGTAACTACGGCTATGTCGGAAGATGATTTGAAGAATATGGATATGTCTGGAAACGAAAATGGTAGGACTCCTGATGGAGTACTTCAGATCAGTTCAGGCTACGAAAGGGACATGGCGACGATAAAGGATCTCAATGCATACGCTAAAGCGCATCCGAACTATCGAGGAACTGGCAACCAGTGTTCCTCATTCGCTGCGCGTGGTGTTGGCGACGCTCTAGGAACGAAATTGAACGCAGGTGAGCGTATTCTCGGATTATTGAAAATAATAACTCCAAATCATCTATGGAAAGCAGCCCGAGGCCAGAAAGGTGTGAAGGTTTTGAAGGACCCGGGATCGGCAGTAGATACTTCATTCCGGGCAAGCCAAAAGCACCATGCAAATCAATAGGGGGGTATGATGAAACTCAAGGTAATTGTGTCGAGTCTGGCTATGATGCTGTGCGTTTTATGCACTGGCTTTTCTTCAAACCTCGGCGGAGTAAAAATCATAAGCATCGTAGTGCGGTATCCAGCTGTCTTTGGAGGAAATGGTGAGGGGCTCATAACCGCATCGCATGAGGAAGGGCCGTTTAAGGTCAACAGAGAGCAAGGGGAAAGACTGGAGAGGATATTGCAGAACGCGAAGCGAGAACGAGGCAAGTTTTATGGCAAATATCGCGTGAATGTTGAATATGAAGGTCGGGCGGAAGTGATTTTAGTCAATGGACATTCGTTCCTCTTCAAAGGCGTTACCTATAGAGTGAAAGATGATCTGGAGGGCATTATCAAAGAAATTGTCGGAGCAAAATATTGAATTAGATGGACGATGAGGAATACGTACCTATGATTCGATCCGCCGTTTGTGGTTCGGACGTGTATTTTGCACGATCCCGTACTACCGGCAAAGAACGTGACACCGAGTCCGGAAATGACTACTTCTTAGCCCGCTACTACAACAGCGCCATTGGCCGCTTCACCACGCCGGACTGGAGCGCGAAGGTTGTGCCTGTGCCGTATGCGCAGATGGGCGATCCACAGAGCTTGAATTTGTATGCGTATGTGCGGAACAACCCGTTAATCCATGTGGACGTAGATGGGCACGAAGACAAAGTGGCCCATATTGTAGAGCAGGTCACAGCAGCCGCGGCCAAAGCGAACTCGACCTCACCGGGGTCGCATGGAAACGCAGCCCTAATGCCCGATCACTATAATCTTAATTTGAATGGATGGGCAAACCCAACAAATAACGTGGAAAGAGGTCGTGATGGAGGAGGCAGTGGTAAATATGGGGCATCACGCAATGAAGGTCTCGGAACAAATACTCATTGGGGTGCAGATTATGTTGGGACTCCTGGTCAAAATGTCGCAGCAGTCCACTTTGGAGAAGTTGTTTCTATCGGTAATGCGTACCGAGGCGATCCGCGGTTTAAAATGATAGATATTCAAACCTTCGATAGCTTCATAAAAAGCCCCTTAATAGGCATGGGCTATGTCAGTCCTGCAGATGGAATTCATCCTGGAGCCTTTGTAGTTCCGGGTCAGACTATTGGAACAATGCAGAATATCCAGGAGAGGGTCGGCACAAAAGTTACACCCCATGTGCACATACAAATCCATTTAGGGTCAAATCACGTTAATCCTGAGACCTTTATCCCGAACGCTTTCAAAATGATTCCGTAGGAGAACTATGAGACGATTTGGGTTATTGCTCTTGAGCGTGCTTCTTGGGATATTTTATTATGATGTCCCATGTAGAGCGCAATGTAATGCTCCAGAAATAGTGAAAGGAGCAGACAAATACAACGAACTTCTGTGTCAAGGAATCGTGGCTGCAAGAAGCGGGAAGGAACGTCGAGCGTTGGAATTCTTCTTATCTGCTTCGCAGCAGCCTGTCCTGGAGTCGCCGAATATTCTTCTGTTTGGAAGGATCGCAAAAACTTACGCTCTTCTTGGCAAGTTTCGTGAAGCGAATGTGTTTCTTGAGTACGATAACCTTACACTCCTTTGGGCAATTGGAATCGTCCGATGCGAAGCACAGCCATCGTCAGAAGATGAGAACCTTCTACAGGATGGAAAATTACTGCAATCCGATGAAGCGAAGCATATGGCTCATGTTTTATGTGGGCCAATATTTGACAATGACGTAGATTTTACGAGGCGAGATGCAGACAGCTTTGTTCAGGTAGCAAAGGCAATTCTCCGACACCGAGCTCTTCACGAGGAAATCATCCTTTTACGTGAAAAGCAACGCCGCAACAAGAAATAGCGTTGTGCTTCAATGATAGCGCAACTCTAAACATTCCAAAACGAAGGGGCTTTATGTCTGGATTTTCAGACCTGGGAGATTTGCTGGACGTGCAGTCCCTTCGGCAACCGTAAGAGCGAGAGCGTGGGCGGAACGGCAGCGGCGCCTATGCCGTTGTCCAGCACCGTGAGTTATACTGCGACCAGCAACCAAGGGGCCAACGTGAATGGCGGCACGGGTCTGATTTATGACGCGGCGGGCAATGTGATCGCGGACCCACTCAACTCGTATCCGTACGACGCCGAGGGGGCGCGCATCGCCAAGGGCACGCTCAGCGCCGCGCCGTCGAATTCAACCTCTCTCTGCGCTCCGCCCCTCAGCTCCGGGTTTACACTATCTGCGAGGTATCTGGTGGACCAGGGCGGCGATCAAGTCACGGAGATCAACGGCGCGGGGCAGTGGCAGCATTCCAATGTCTTTTCCGCTGCCCGCCTCACCGCAACTTATGACTACAACAGCGGCAATGGCGGCCTCCATTTCGAGTTGGCCGACCCGCTCGGCACCAAGCGCGTGCAAGCCAACATCTACGGCCAGATCGAGATGAGCTGGGCCAGTTTGCCCTTCGGCGACGCCCCGACCACCGTTAGTCTGCCCGGCTATCTCCCCTGCGCCTCCGACATCACCGAGCAGAACCGACCCAGACCCACCCACCAGACCCCTTTAGTATCAATCTGAGGGGGTACATTTGGGGGTATTTTCAACTCTTTAGTTTTCAACATAATGATAATTAAAGACTTATATGGCGTTATGAATCCCTCCCCCATTTAGAATCAATAATTAATCAAAGACAAATACCGCGGTTGTCACAGAAAAGTCGTGCCCTTTACCGTGCGTATTTTGGCCCGCGTCGTGAACAGAGCCGACCGCTCCACTAGAGTGCCGTCGCTGCCCAGCGCCTATTCCTACCCGAAGTTGATGTACTCCACCGTCCCGTACTTCACACCTGCGTCGGTGCGCTTGGCCGGATCCTCCTTGTAATTTCCAGCCCATACATGACAGATGGGCTTTTCTAAAGTGCGTGCGCGCGCCACGATATCCGCCGTGCCTCCACGCCCCTGAGAGGCCAAACCATCCCACACCGCAATCATCACATCACTGTGCTCGGCGATGTAATAACCCGCTTTCTCGTAGGCCTCGTTGCGTGTAGCTGAGGGCGGCATGGTAATTACTTCGATGGCGCGATGCGAGATCCAATGACAGAACTCCTGACGGAGTTCCGCGCTCTTGTAATCGACATAATGCAAGTCGGTGGGACCGAAGTCATTCAGGTAATCTGCTGCTAAAACGGGCAAAACGGCGATTAACCGTGCTGACGGCCGTTCCAGCAGCTTCCGTGCGACCAACCGGTCAGCTCCCACCGCCAGCGGCGAGAACACCGTCAGATAGCGCTTGGGAAACGCCTGCTCGATTCGCTGAATCGCTTCCTCGACGCCGCGTTCGAGTTCAGGCATCCTGGCCGGGTCTAGCCCAATGTGTCCGGTGATTCCAACCCGCAGCATCTCCCGGTGCCCCAACTGTGTCAGTGCGGTGAAATCCTCCGCATCCACATACATGGCCAGCAGATGCTCCGGAGGGAGGCTGGAGAGTTCAAACTTGCGCCGTCCCTTGAGGGCGCTCATGGTAACGATGCTCTCCATCGAACGGGCTCCATGATGATATTTCGTGGTGCGCAGAAACGCATCCAATACACCTTCCCCAATCTTGAATTCCTTGTCCCGTTTAAGTTGTCCAGCATGACGTTCCAGGAAAGCATTTAATAGGAAAGCGCGCCGTACCATATAAAGCTCGTCTTCAATGTTGTTTGGATCCCCGTTTGGACCCTTTACGTCGATGTAGGCGCGTAGCCGGCTGACAAAATCGGGTTTTTTGGCAGCTCGGTCGGCTTCTGTGGTGATGTTTCGAAATTGCTGGAATGAGCCGCAGGTGCCACCCGCAAACACATAGATGCCGCCGCCGGTAGGATGAGCGCGTCCGTGGTCCGTGAATTGCCCGTCCTGGATGGGCGCAAGGAAGTGGCGCAGCCATCCAAGCATCGTGTCTCCGCAGGGCGTGTCGAATTCATCCCAGAACACCAGCGGCGTCTTCCCTTTGAGCTGTAAATCGCGAATTTGGTGAAAGGCGCCCGTCAATTCCTCAGCGGACTCGAACTGAGACAGGTTGAAGGTTATCTGGGCGTCTTTATCTAGGCCCAGGTTCTGCGCCACTTGTTTAATTGCAAAGGACTTCCCCGCCCCGGGAGGACCGAAGACGGCTACGGCAAGCGGCGTCTCCGGACGTGTCAGTTGCAAATACTCCTGCATGGCGTTCTTGACGCTGCGAACGCCTTCTATTTCATGCCGGTCCGCGCTGCGCCATTTGCCGATCGTTTCTATGGGCACATTGGTCAGAGCCGCCAATGGGCCTTTTCGTGCAATGTTTCGTGAACAATGAAAGACGCGCTCGCCCAATCCAGAAGCCGAGACAGACGTGTTACCTACTGTTCTGAGCAGGTCCTGCTCCAAAATAGTCCAGACTCCAGTAGTGCGACTGGCCTTTCCGGCGTGGTCATCGAATGTTCCAAGGTTCCACACGCGAGCAAACTCATCCTTTCGGTCAGGCGGAGGCGAGTTACGGATGGCATAAGCCTTTGCCAGACCATCGAAGGGGAACTGGAGTTGGGCACGCGGAATTCGGCGAACGACATCGTAGCCGGCCAGGTGCAGATAGCGCGCCAGCGCGACGCCGTCGAGAGTTGCTTGCTTCCAGTCAACTTTCTCCGGCGCCGCAGCCCAGGCCGCGCCCAGAGCACCAAGAATGGCTGTGTTGTAGCCCATCATGTTTCCACTGAGTTGCCGCTCGAAGTCGCCCTCTTGTCCGACGCGGTCGAAGATCAGCGTGTTCGCTTCCCGGCCGACCACGATCGCTCCCGCCGCTCCGATGGTTACGATCACCTGGTGAAAAGCCAACTTGCTGGTGCCTTCTTCCATGAAGGGGCAGGCCCTGCTGTTGACTGCGGCTACAACTTCTTCCAGCATCCGCTCCCATGACAGCGACTCAGCCACCTTGACGGCACAGGTGCGCACATCGCTCACGGCCGTCAGTACAGTAGTCCGACTGCCTAAACCGAGATCCACGATTTTCTGTAAAACAGGAGAACGTTTGCCATCCCCGTAAAGCGATAGCTTGGCCAGAATATGTTTGGGCTTGCCGCTGGGGTTGGAGCGAAGCGCTTCAGGCCAGCCTTCTGGGTGTCGCCGGAAGCCGAGTCCACTATCCTCGATGACCAGCAAGTCTGGGATACCCTTAGTGGCATGGTGATCGTAATCCCATTCGCCGCTTTCCTGCCCGCTCCACTCGGCGATGCGGAAGCTTGATCGCTCGCCCTTCTTTCCTTGCCGTTGCCAGACCGTCCAGGCGCGGGTGATCGCGCTCATCGGGTGTTCGAGCAACGCCGCTTCGAGCGTAACCCCCTGGATTTCGGCGCATTCCGAGGGAATCATGGCAGTGAGTAACTGAGTGATGAGTGCGGAACCGCCGGGCTGGACGCTTATTCCAACCTCGGGCGCAGGCTGGCCAGGTTCCCAGAAGAAGGGCCCCAGGCCCAGCTCGGTTTCGTTTCGGATGGTAAGCCAATCGACCGTTGGATCTCCACAGACCTGAATGATTTGCTTTGGCATATCTAACCTTAACCTTTGCAGTGACAAATCAGGATACAACATAGTTCCAGAAGGATGACTTCGCTGGTGTACGTTCCGCAGAATCTACTAAGAGGATCAACGTCAACTGCGCGGGTATAGCAATCATTGCTTCCAGGCGAATTGATGCCCTTCCTCTAATAGCCAGCACCTCAGCGCCCTCCCGTCCGCGCCTGCTTCGCCACAAGATGATTTGGCCGCCCCAGCAAGACCTCCGAGGGCAGGTACTGGCGCCGCTCGCCACAGAGAGGGCAAGTAACCACAAGTGGTTGAAAAGGAAACTCATTTACACCAACTGGTATATCGCGCCGGCATCGCTTGCACTCGACAACAAATAGTTTTCGTCCTTGTATTCCAAAAGCCATAGCAGGATCACTATAGGCGAAGATTAAGCGAATGTCTACTGAGGAAATCCTCCATTTCGCCTTGGGACTTGGCAAGTCTGTCCAGAACGCAGAGATGATTAATTCGGTTGTCGTAACGCAAACGATTCAAAAGAGTTATCGCGCATTCACAATGCGGCGCGTTGGGCGCTCACCAGGGCGCGAATGAACTCCGGCGTGGTCCCGCAGCATCCGCCTATAAATGCCGCGCCCGCATCACGTAGGGCCACGTAATGCGAAGCGAAGAACTCCGCTGAAGTGCTGTAGCGGATCGATGTACCCTCCATCGTGGGCAGACCTGCGTTCGGCTTGATCCAGATGGGCAGATCACAGGCCGCGTGCAGCCGCCGGCAGATGGGCACGACCTGCTCCACGCCAACGCCGCAGTTTGCGCCGACCGCGTCTGCGCCTGCCTCAACCATAGCCTCGGCTACATACTCGGGCGTCGCGCCCATCATGGTGCGGTCCTTGTTCTTGCCTGAGTCAAAAGCGAAGGAAGCAATGACCGGCAACCCGGTGCGCCGGGCTGCTTTCACTGCCAGGCGTGCCTCCACAATGTCGCTCATGGTTTCTATCAGCAACGCATCCGCGCCTGCTACGGCAAGCGAACGAGCCTGCGTAGCAAAGGCCGCGGCAATCTGTTCGCTGTCAATCTCGCCTGACATCATCATCTTGCCGGTTGGTCCAATTGACGCAAATACCAGCGCTTCGCCTGCAGCATGCCGTGAGAGCGCGACTCCTGCGCGATTGATTGCATCCAGATCGTCTTCAACGCAGCCGTGCATGGCAATAGCGTTGGCGCGAAAGGTGTTGGTGAGGATGACCTGGCTGCCTGCCTCCACATAGGCGCGCGCTACGGCTTCCACGAGCTCTGGATGGGTCAGATTCCATGTGTCCGGCATCGTGCCGGGGGGCAAACCGCGCGCCTGCAATTCCGTTCCCCAGGCGCCATCGGTAATCAGCAAACCGCCCGCCAGCCACTCGCTCAGTCGGCTCATGCTATCCCCCACATACACACCTATAACGGCAAAGCAATCCCGCATCCCTCGATCTTTGTACTTCTGATATTACAAACAAGTCTACGACATCATCATGATTCTTAGTGCATAATCGTTTCCGGAAAGGCAATGCAGTTTGCGAATTCATCCTGGAAGCCTGGCTCGGCGGCAAGATTCACATGCTCGATTTTTGACAGTGTAGGCTCGCCATTGGATAGAAGCAGAATCTTGGCGCCGCGCAATGCCGTATTGCCGCTGGCGTGAATACGCTCGATGGGCGCTTCGATAAGCCCTATGCGGATTGCGCTCGCGGCCTGCACATAGTTGCCGAAGGCGCCAGCGAGATAAATATTTCTGAGTCTGTCGACGTGCGCGCCTGTCCGCTTCAGCAACAGCCTGAATCCGGAGGCGATTGCGGCCTTCGCCAGTTGCAATTCTCGAATATCAGCCTGATAGAGAACTACCGGCGCCTTAACCGGAAAGAGTTTTGTGCCATCGGCCACCCGTCCTGACGGCAGAATCGTTCCATTTTCAAGGCCCGCGGTCACCGCGTCCACAAGGCCGCTGCCACAGATGCCCCTGGCCTCCACATTTCCGATTACGGTTGCACGCATCTCTCCGTTTGAGAGCGAGACGCGCGAGATGGCGCCCATGCATGCTCGCATTCCCATGCGGATTGAGCCAGCTTCAAATGCTGGTCCCGCTGCCGTTGAGGCGCAGACAATCCCGTCGCGGTTGCCGATGGCAATCTCGCCGTTTGTACCCAGGTCCACTAGAGCGAGTAGATCCTCGACGTGCGAGATTCCGGTAGCTAGAATTCCGGCCAGAATGTCCGATCCCACAAAGCCGCCCAGGCACCGCTCAAAACGAATACTACAGCTAGAAGGCAGCGGCCAGCCCAGTTCCTGCGGCCGGAAAAACTGCGCGCCCAAATGCGGGGAGTTGAACGGCACGTGCGAAAGCGGCTCGACATCGAGCCCGCAAAACAGGTGGTGCATCACCGTGTTTCCGACCAGAATGACCTCGACGATCTCCTCTTCGCGGCCTCCGCCAAGCTTGGCAATCATCTGCCGCAGAGCGCCGCGTACAACCGCAGTCAGATCGGCTCCCTGCAGTACCGCCTGTATCCTGCTCATCACATCCGACCCGTACGATGTCTGAGGATTGAGAGCAGTTTCAACGCCCATAATGCTGCCCGTGGCCATGTCAATCATCTGCGCGGCGATGGTGGTCGTGCCCAGATCGATGGCAATCCCCAGGCCAGATCTTCCCGCGCCGGAGAGGCTGGAGTTGTCCGTGAGCACATCCATGCGCCATTGACCGCACTCTAGAACCAGCGGCGAATCCGCGCGTGCCTGGCAGGCGAGACGCCACCCATCGGCGAGTTCGCAGGCGGAGAAAATCGAACGGTCAGATTCCGTAATTGCGAGCGATCCCTCGAGTACGCGGACGCGACATGCACCGCAGAGAGCAGTTCCGCCGCAAGGAAACTCGACACCCACATCTGCGAGCACCGATACGAGCACGGCTCCACGCGGAACTTCTACCACCGCCGACGATGGCTCCAGTTGAACTCGTACCTTTTCGTCGCTCATATCGCTTCCACAATGGATTCGCCCAGAGAGCCCTGCACAGTCGCGCCTGGAGGCACAACCAGAAACTCCGCCGCATCCCACTCTCCATTCACGAGGCGCTCCAGCAGTTTGAGTGACCCCTGAATCTCTTCAAAACGCCACCCCTCCCTCTCTGCTTCAGCTCGAGCTTGGTTGCGAAAGGCATCTTCGGATTCGACCCCAGTAGAGATATAGGTCAGCCCGGAGTAGTTGCGGCGATAGGCCCGGAATTGCTCGAAGAGATAATTCCCGTTCTCCTCTCCATACTGGGCGATCAGTTCCTCGCGACTGCGGCGCTCACCAATCTTGTTCTTTGCGGTGGTATTGGCCGGCTGAAGAGCTAGATCCTGCGAGGAAAACTCCACCCAGCCAGGAGAGCGGAAATAAACACCAGGATGTGTGTCGAAATAGGCCTGATATTGATGGCGGTCGCCCATCAACAGGCCGATGCAGTCGTGCGCACGCGGCAGTACGAGCTGCGTCTTTCCCGCGCGCAGGCCTTCGGTCCCCCTTCCGCAGAGCGCATACCCCAAAACGATGGCGTCATACTCTTCCCTGTCCGCCGCATCAATGCGCTCCTGCAAGTACGGTCGCATCGACGCGCCCAGATCGTGCAGGCCCATCGGCAGTATCTCCAGCTCGACCGAGTGCGTGGACCGGGAGATCGCGCTGTTCATCTCTCGCGTGAGAACCTGGCAACAGATTGCTTTCAAGCGCATTGCTCACCCCGAGAAGATCTCCGATGTCACATAGTTTAACGATCAAGTGACTCTCATGAAAGAAGTCTAAAACGATTTTCTAATTACTATATACTTTAAACAGAAAAGCGCGCTGAGCGCATGAATCTCTTTCCTAGGGCCGGTCTCAGGATGGACGAGTCTAAAGTCGTACCGACGGAAGTCGCGCAATTCGGCAGGTACGAGTTCTCGCTCCATGACGCAAACACCTTCAGCGTCACCTGGGAACTCGTTCCAGGACGAGGAGCCTTCGAGAAGGCACAGTTTGACGTTATCGACGCCGCGACTAAAGCTGCCGCCAGCGGCCGGATTCACGCTCTAGCCATCACTGACAATCCCGGCGGCAACCCCGCGATCTCGGCCGAAATGCTTGGCGCCGAGATTCGCCGCCTGGGCATTGAGCCGCTCGTTCACCTTACTTGTAAAGACAAAAATCGCAACCAGTTGGAAAGTATGCTCTATGGATTGCAGCGGGCGAACGTTCGCAATCTGCTGGTAATGAGCGGCGATTACCCTAAGGCCGGATATGGCGGCGCCCCCAAGCCGGTCTTCGACCTGGACCCGATCACCCTGCTTGGTCTTATCTCCGAACTCAATAAGGGAAATGAGGTCCCCAAGCCGGGAGTCAAGAAGCCGCTCAAGACGACGAGATTCTTTGCCGGAGTGGCGGCAAGCCCTTTCAAAGCGCTGGAAGCAGAGCAGATGGGGCAATACTACAAACTGAGGAAGAAGCTTACTGCGGGCACGAGCTTCGTAGTTTCTCAATTGGGCTTCGACGCGCGCAAGATTCAAGAGCTAATCCAGGTGGTGAAGCTGCTTGGTTTTGGGAATATACCCGTTGTAGGCAATGTCTACCTGCTTCCTCTGGGCGCGGCAAAGCTGATGAATAGTAACGGCTTGCCTGGTTGTGTGGTTCCTGACAAACTGCTGAGGAATGTGCAGGCGGAAGCGGCAGGCCCAGATAAGGGTAGAGCGAAACGCATTGAGCGCGCCGCCAAGCTGTATGCCCTCCTCAAGGGAATGGGATATGCCGGCGCGCACATCGGCGGACTCGGCATGACTGTTGCTGACCTGCTGGAAGTGATTGAGCGTGGCGAAGAGCTATCGCCTCGCTGGCCGGATTTCGTTCATGAATTCAACTATCCCATGGAGAACGGTTGGTATTACTTCGAGCGCGACGAAAAGACCGGATTGAACACCATGACGCCGGTCTCGCGAGAAGCACTTTCTTCCGCTGGAATTGCTTATTCCACATTCCGAATGCTTCATCATCTCGCTTTCACCAGGGAAGGCGCGCTCTTTGGGCCGATGCGCGCGTTAGCCAGAATGGTAGACGGATCCGCACTCGAGAGCGCATATACGAAATGCGAACAGATCATCAAAGGTCTGACTAATGACTGCCGCCACTGCGGCGATTGCGCCATGCTGGATTTGGCCTATCTGTGCCCCATAAGCCAGTGCCCCAAGAATCAGCGCAATGGTCCGTGCGGCGGTAGCTTCGAAGGCTGGTGCGAAGCATATCCCAACCAGCACAAATGCGTATACGTACTCGCCTACGAAAGACTCAAGGTGCACGGCGAAGATCAATCGCTTGGGGAGGACCTGGTCCCGCCGCTGAACTACGATCTGAACGAAACCTCCTCCTGGATCAACTTTTACCTCGGACGCGATCATTCAGCGCCGAAACTCAAGATCGAGACGGTTCCCCGAAAGAAGAATACTAAAAAGAAGAATCTGAAGTAGTGGCGCGAAGCGGGAAAGGACTCATCGATGCTGATTATCGGGGAAAAGATAAACGGTACTCGCAAGCTGGTCAATAAGGCCGTGCTGGAGCGCGACGCTGACCATATTCGCCATCTTGCCGTTTCGCAGGCTGAAGCAGGCGCCGACGCGCTAGACATCAACGCCGGCACTTTGCCCGACCGCGAGCCGGATGACATCGTTTGGCTGATCTATACGGTGCAGGAAGTCGTTGACAAGCCGCTTTGCCTCGATAGCCCTAACCCTGAGGCGCTGCTTGCGGGGATCTCCGCCTCCAGGCAAGTGCCCATCATCAACTCCATCAGCATGGAAGAGCAGCGCATACGCGAAGTATTGCCTCTCGTCGCTAAGCATGGATGCCGCGTTTTAGCTCTGGCGCTGGATGGAAGCGCCATTTCGCAGAGCTGCGAGGGCCGCATGGCAGTCGTTCGCCGTCTTTTCGAAGAGACCAGAAAAGCCGGCGTGCAGGACGAGGACGTGTTCGTGGACGCGCTTGTCATGTCGGTGGGTACAGAGAGCGAAGCTTGTCTGACTACCCTGGCGACGATGCGCGCGATTCGGGCCGAATATCCCCAGGCCCACCTTACCGGCGGCCTGAGTAACGTCTCCTTCGGTTTGCCCGCGCGCGCGCTTCTCAACCGCGCGTTCCTTACTTTAGCGATAGAAGCCGGCCTCGACTCCGCCATCGTGGACCCCACCGATCGCGGACTGATGGAAACCTTGTATGCAACCAATGCGGTGCTTGGATTCGATCTCTATTGCGCGCAGTACAACCGTGCATTCCGCGCGGGCAAGATCGGACCCAGGCTGGAAGAAAGAAAGACCGAAAAGAAGCAACCGGGCGTGGCAGCTACAGCACCCTTTACGATTAACCGATAGTTGCTTTAGCAGAATTCCGCCGCGTGGTCTAGACCCCCAGCAGGCTTTTGACCAGGCTTACAGCGCCGCTGGCATTTTCGCTATAGCCATCTGCGCCGATCTCTTTGGCATACTGCATGGTCACGGGAGCGCCGCCAATCAGCACCTTCACTTGCGAGCGTAGCCCCGCGGTCTTCAATGCGTCGATAGTTGTCTTCATGGCCGGCATGGTCACCGTCAGCAACGCCGACAAACAGACAATCTGAGGCTTTTGTTCTTCAACCGCCGCCACAAACTTCTCCGGTGAAACATCGCTGCCCAGATCGATCACCTCGAATCCGCCGCCTTCCAGCATGGAACCCACAATATTTTTACCGATGTCATGCAAGTCGCCCTTGACCGTGCCGATCACCACTCGCGTAGACAGCTTCTCGCCTGAGGCTGCCATCACCGGGCGAAGCAGTTCCAGAGCGCTTCTCATGGCGCGTCCGGCCAGCAGAAGCTCAGGCACGAAGTATTCTTCTGCCTCAAACAACCGTCCGACCTCATCCATCGCTGGCACCATGGATCCAGTGATCAAATCCATTGGCGCGGCGCCCGCCGCAAGTGCGGCTTGCGTTGCGTCGTGTGCCTTCTTTGCATCGCCGTTGAGGATCGCGTCATAAAGTTCGTTCGACTGTGCCATCATGCTCATACAATTAGAATTTCCTACAGCCCCAAATTATACTGCTTTGAAGCAGTTTACCAAGAGTTGATATGCGGTGCCTGCCAACATTCTATCTGGACCAGGTAAGGACGCAATATCGCTGGCTTAGAATAGAAAGTTACACGAGGCTAAGGCGTTCCATGACTGACCAGCAATGGGAAACACTCGTCTCTGTCGTTCGCGGAGAATCGATCCGCCCTCTCCCCACGGCATTCATCATCGATAGTCCCTGGCTCCCGAATTGGGCGGGGCACTCGATTCTGGATTACTTCACAAGCGACCGTATTTTTCTGGACGACAATCTCCTGGCTATTCGCACTTTTCCGAAAGCAATATTTCTGCCCGGTTTCTGGTCCGAGTACGGAATGTGCACGGAGCCCTCGGCCTTTGGTTCTGTCTCCATCTGGGGCGAGAACGAATTTCCTTTTGCCAGGAAGGTGCTGCACTCGCCCTCCGAGGTCGAGCGACTGGAGAAGCCCGATCCGCGCAAACACGGCTTGCTGCCCTTTGTAATTAAGCGGCTCAAACATCTACAGCCGGAGATTGAAAAAGCCGGCCACAAAATCCGTTTCGCGGTGGCCCGGGGCCCGCTCAATATCGCCTCGTTCCTGATGGGTACGCCGGAGTTTTTAGAGGCGCTGAAGACGGAGCCGGAACTGATGCATCGCCTGCTCGATATTGTCACGGATTTTCTTGTCGACTGGATCGCGGTTCAGCGCGAAGCATTCCCGTCGATTGACGGCATCTTCTTGCTCGACGATATTGTTGGATTTATTAGCCGCCGCGATTTTGAGATCTTCGGTCTGCCCTATTTGCAGCGCGCATTCAACGCCGGCGTGAGCGTTAAGTTCTTCCACAACGATGCGCCGGCGAAGGCCAGCGCTCCCTTACTGGAGTCGGCTGGAATCAATTTGTTCAACTTTGGCATGCAGCACAAACTAGCGGATATGAAGGCCTGGACGAACAATCGGATTACGCTGATGGGAAACATTCCGCCGCGCGACGTGCTCGCCGAAGGAACGCCCGCTGACGTGAAGCAATCCGTCAGGTATATGCTGAACGCGCTCGATGACCGGTCACGATTGATCGTTTCGTGCGGGGGTGGAATGCCACCTAACGCGCCCACAGAGAATATCAAGGCGCTGATCTCAACCGTAGCCGACGATTTCTCCTGATTGTCGCTGATAACATATTGGCATGTTCCCATAGAGTGTTAGAGGGAGTGTTCATATGCCGGAAGTATCTAATGCGTCTTCATCCCAATCTTCAAATCAAACAATTCGCGTCGCTGTAGTTGGTCTCGGCAGAATGGGAATGATCCACGCACTCCACATTCACGAGCTGGCGCAGGAGTCCGGCCTTTGCCGTCTGGCAGCCGTTTCCACCCTTGACAAGCAGGCCGTGGACAAATTTCATGCTCTGATTGACGCTTCAGTGCCTGTCTTCAACAGCATCGATGCGCTTGTCAACTCCGGCATATTCGATGTTGCGGTCATCGCAACCAATACGGATTCGCACCGCGAGCATTCGTTGATGATGATTCGCGCCGGAAAGCGCGTTTTTCAGGAAAAGCCGCTTACCGGAACGCTGCAAGGCGACCGTGAATATGCGGCGCTGTTGGAGCGCGAGTATCCGCATTCCCTGATGCTGGGCTTCCAGAAACGCTTTGATGCTCCTCTTCTCTATGCCAAGCATCTCATTGATGAGGGCGCCATCGGCCGGATCTTCAAGATCTACACCGCGCTTGAAGACTCATGCCCCGCGCCCAACGGGTTCAGCAGCCCCGGAATCCTGCCGGACATGGCGGTTCACAACGTCGATGAGATTGTCTGGCTTTCGGGCCGGAAGCCCGTTTCTGCTCTTGCCATTGGCTCGCGAATCTTTAGTCACCGCCTTACTACCTGCAAAGAAGACTTCGATGACGCCTTGATGCTGCTCGTTTTTGGTAATGAACTCATCGGCCAGCTTCAGGTCACGCGCAATCATGTCTCTGGTTATCGCGGAGAAACTATTATTTACGGCGAAAAAGGGCAGATTCACATTGGTCGTTTCAATCAGAAGCTACTTGAGGTCATCGTCGAGGCGTATGGAACTCGAGATGCAAAGCAGCCAATTGCTTTAAAGACCTTTGAGATGCGCCGGTACAATGAGCCTCTTCCGGAGTTCATCGATCGTTTTGGCGCGGCATATAAGGAAGAGCTCAGGACTTTCCTGGCATGTTGCCGCAGCAATCAGCCATTCCCCGTCACCCATCGCGACGGCCTCTGCGCGCAGGAGATTATTTCAGGGGCCATGAAAGGCTCCATCCGCAAAGAAGACATGGCCAAAATCGAATATTCAACTCTGCCTCGTTTAGCCTAGCTACATCACTCGCCTATTCCAGATCGCGCTTCCCTTGAGATGCAGTAGCGCAATCCTGCATGGATGAATCCTATCGCTTTTAGCACATGCTGTTCTAGACATTCTCTCAATCTTCGAGGATTGGCATATTGGCGTTTGCCTGTATTGTTGTAGCCGGAGTCTCAATAACCATGCTGGCATATAGCTTCCAGAAACGCCCTACCATAACCTCGACCATCTCGATGTTATAGGACTAAAAGCGTTCATCAACGGCGCTGATGCGCGGCATTGTCTTGGGATTGAGCTTGGTTAACTGCGTATTACCCTTCCCCGCGCAACAAGCTGCCATCCCAAGCAGAACTAGGATTCCACTTGCCAGGTGTTCACCTTCATCTTCATTTTCCATAGCCGCCGTTGTAGTTATAAGTTGCTGCAAGTCTCGCGGCTGAAAAGACGTTGGAGTGCTTCCATACCTCGCCGCTATGCTCGCTCAGCTCCGTCACTTGATCGCCGCCCAGGTCCACCAAATACCTCGCCGTCAGTGTAAACCGAGAGCTGAGGGGTGGAGCGCAGAGAGAGGTTGAATTCGACAGCAAGGCGCTGATGGTGATTTTGGGGATGTGCGCCCCTTCGGCGTCACTCCCCGTTGACGAAGACCTGTCAACGGGGATCCGATCGTAGTCGTATTGCGTGATGGGCAGGCCGTGGAGTGCCTGGCTCTGCGATCTTTGATCGCCACTCTCCTCAGTCGAATAACCCCTCAAAAACGGCCACCCTGCTCAAAATCGATCCGCCTTTTCGTCCGGACGGAGTTTTGGCGAACTACAGACTTAATCCCCAATCATAAGCAACACAGAAAGACGCTTCTTCCTGCCCATTCGTTGATCGACCCTCACAATCGTTGAAGTTATATTCCAGTCATGCCTACTTACGCGGACTTCGTAATATCCAGAATTAAGTTCGAAGGCGAAGCTTCCCGGTGCGCCCGTTATGCACGCTGCAATTCTATGTTGCGCGTTATCATCGGCATCGGAAGGGACGGGATCAGGTTCTCCTTTTTTCCAAGGGAAGATTTCCACTAGGGCTTCGGGAATTGGCTGACCCCACAAATCATGTACTATTCCGCTCAATCTTTTAAGAGGCACCTCCTCGAAATGAGTGACGCCCCAGACATGTCCCCAGTGGGTTCGATCGTTTTCGGTCGCGGTCAGGCATGGGCCGACAGAATTTGCCTCTCCATATGCCGTAATGGCGTAAAGAAGCAGCACGAGAAACAAACGCATTGGCACCTCCGGAACTACTATTGTTTGGAAATTGTCGATCTGACTTCTCCACCCGCGTAACCGTTGGATGAAGGGACTTTTAGATCCTTGCGAATTTGAATTTCCCTCCTAATGGCTGAATCATGCGCCTGATCGTAGTCCCAGTTTTCTTGAATACGATTTGTCTACACTCCGCTGAACGCTGAAAATCCGCCATCGACCGGAATCACCACGCCGGTCACGAAATCTGAAGCCGGTGACAGAAGCCAAAGCACGCACCCCAGCAGATCTTTTGGTTCGCCAAGGCGTCCCATCGGCGTATGTCCAACGATAGTCTTGCCGCGCGAAGTCCATTCGCCCGTTTCCTTGTCGGTCAGCAAAAAACGGTTCTGAGTGGTGAGGAAGAATCCCGGCGCAATGGCGTTTACCCGAATATTCGGCGAGTATTCCTGGGCCATGTGCACTGCCAGCCACTGCGTAAAGTTGCTCACTGCGGCCTTTGCCGCCGAGTAAGCGGGAATTCGTGTCAGCGGCCGGAATGCGTTCATCGAAGATATATTCAAAATCGTTCCATGCCCCTGCTCTGCCATGATTCTTCCAAACGCCTGCGAGGGCAAAATCGTTCCCATGATATTCAGATCGAAGACCCAGCGCACCGCGTCCGCTGGAAGATCAAAGAATTTCAATTCTGCGCTGGTTGTGGCCTGGGGCTTATTGCCTCCCGCGCCGTTGATCAGGCAATCCAGTTTACCCAGCCGGCTCACCACCTCTTGAGCTGTTTTGAAAATATTCTCGCGGTCGAGCACGTCGCATTTGAAAAGTGAAATCTGTTTTCCGCGATTTCCCATGCGCTCTATCAGCGCTTTGCTGGCATCGATATTGATGTCTAAACTGGCGACATTTGCGCCGCATCCCACCAGCGCGCAGACAATTTCACCGCCCAAAACCCCGGAGCCGCCGGTGATGGCCACCGTCTTCCCACTGAAGTCGTACATCTTCGTCAGTTCAGCCAGATCGAAGACGCATTGCCCGCACCCCTGCTTTTGCTCACTTCCTGCGACTCCCGTTTTCCCCATATCGCACTCCCTTTCGTATTTCCTATGTGCATCCAGATCAAAGTAACTTCAAAGCTGAATTTCTAGTTCTTCGCCCGAGAAACACAGGCGCAATGTGCCGTTTGTAAAGATTCTCGGTCACGTTCTTCGCGATAAAAGCTTCATTCGCTTCGAGCAGGCTGAGATAGCGGTGTCCCATCTTGGCAGCAACTTTGAATCCCACATGCAACAATTGGCGCAGGCTTGGGTTGTATTGCGGAGCTCCGCGCACATGGCGCAAGGCTGAGGTGTATTGCTCAGATGTCCATCCATTGACATTTACGGGCGATGGCAGCATGGCCTTATCGATGTCAATGACGTTCGCGTATGGCGCGCACAGTTCCTCGCGGTGCGAGAAAGCCGTTGCGTAAATCTCCTTGGCCAGCTTGAGTCCTTCACCGCCTGCTTCAGCCAGCCCAATCAGCTCCTCCAGCCACGTGGTTCCAGCAGTCTTCAGATGAACACCGACGTCAAATCTCTTCATAGTCGCATGAATCGCCGGATAGATGGAAAACTTGTCCGAGCCCGAGTGCACGCTCAGCTTCAGATTGCCAGGCAAACCATAATGCTTGACTGCATAAGCGATGACCGCGACATCCAGCGCAAACTCGCGCTTGAACTGCGCCACGTCACCCACATAATCCACGCCCTTGTTGAAGCGACCGCTGAACTTGGGCGCGATGGTCTGCACGGGAATGCCTTCATCGCTGATAGCCGCCAGAATAATGAGCAGTTCGACCGGGCTCTGCGCGCTGTCAGTCTCGTCCATCGAGATCTCGGTAATAAACTTCCCTTCCCCCTTGGCTGCCACTATTGTCCTATAAATCTCGCCGGCCTTCTTCACCGCGGTCAGATATTTCCGCGCTGTCTGGCGCAGGATCTCCGGCGTAATCTCAAAGCTCTTGTTGACTCCTTCCAGCTGAATGTGCCCGTGCAACTCAGTATGCTTGTCAACGAAGTACTCGGTATTGGATGCTGCAGCAGGATGGCCGATGAAGTTGGCCACATCATGCGTATAAAAGTCGCATGCGTCAAAAAAGCGGTCAACCGTTTGCAGCGTAATATGATCGGCATCACAAAAATAGGGCAGCTTCCAACCAAGCGCCTTGACTGCGGCATCTGCGGCAGCGCGTGTCGTGGCCGGCTCCCAACCGATAATGGTGCGCTCGCGGTTCGATTTATTCCACACCGGAACCACCTCGACGCCGGCCTTAAGCGCCTTAATGCAGGCCTGCAACTGCGCCTTGGCCTGGTGCGCGAACCTGTCACCGGTACCAATCGAATACTTCGGTAGAATTAGTTTCTTCTTTTCCATCTAATCTCCAAATTAAAAGCGGCTGCGGTGCGCCCACAGTCCCAATCCCGGATTGGAGATGAAGAAAATCTCTTCTCCATTGACCTTATTCACGCCGAGCGAGAGCTTGCTCGGGTCGTAACGTTTGAGCATCGCATTCAAATTACCATAATTAAATCCGACACCCTCAACCTCTTCCTTGCTGAGATGTCCGGGACACCATGTGATCTTGAAGCGCTCCTCCGACGAACCGTGTATCAGGTGAGCGGCCGCGCTCAGATCGTTGGCCAGATCGGCATTGGCTTCAACCGCCCTGAGCGTCGCCGGCGTGCCGCGATAGCCGTATTTGCGTATCAATATATCTATAGTCTTGTCTTCGCCGAATTCCTTCACGGCCGGTGCGAGCACAATCAACTCAGCGCCATCGGCTAGAACCATGCGTGTGCGGTAGATGGCCTTGTTGCCCAGCCAGGTGGAGTGGAACTCTTCCGGATCGAGATAGACGACGGCCTTCTTGATCGGCTCGTCGAGCATCTCGAAGTTTACTTTCAAACTCAATGCGGCTGCCCGGTTAAAGCACTCAATGTCATCGCCGATATAAAGGCCGCGTACCGCCAATCCGCCATCTGCCCTGCGGCTCACTACAGTCAGCACATAAACAATGGGCAGATCTTTGAGAAAATGATCTGCGGCGTAGTTGAGCACGTTGCGCACAGGATTCGAGGCGCGGCCCATGATCCGTTCCATCCCGTAAACAGCGCCCAGATAGTGGCTGCGATTGATGCCGTCGCAGCCACCCGTGCCCACCAGGATGTTCTTGTTGTAGTTGGCCATGCCGCTCACTTCGTGGGGCACAACTTGACCGATAGACAGAATCAGGTCGAAGCCGCCCTTCGAGATAAGCTTGTTCACCTGCGCCGGCCATGCATAATTCAGCTTGCCTACCGATTGCTCTCTGACAAATTCGGCCGGAACCTCGCCCAGCGTCTCGATGTCCGTGCGCCAGTTATGCACCTTGAAGAGATCAAGCGGCATATCGCCGTACATCGCCGCTATCTGCTCGGGCTTCATAGGCGCATGGGTTCCCAGCGCTGGCAGAACCGCCTTCATCCGCTCGCCATAGTGCTGCCATGCGTAGCGCGTCAAATCGCCGGCGCGGGAGTGCGCGCGGGTTTGATCGGGCGGCACGGCCAGCACTTTGTTGCTCTGGCCTATCTTGGCCAAACCCTCCACCAGCAGTTCGTTCAACTGCTGAGGAGTCAGGTCGGTATCTGCGCTTCCAGTTGAGCAGTAAAGACTCATGCGGTTAAATCCACCCTTTTCAATCCCGGAGCGAGCAGGATCATAATGACCATCGAAATGAGATAAATGCAGGCGCAGAATTCGAAGAGAGTGGTATAGCTCCCCGTCAATTGCACAATATCGCCCGCGTAAACCATCATCAACGCACCGCCGACCGCTCCCGCCATCCCGCCGATCCCGGTAACCGATCCCACGGCGCTGCGCGGGAACATATCCGAAGCCGTGGAGAAGAGATTAGCCGAGAATCCCTGGTGCGCGGCTGCTGCCAGGCTGAGCAATCCAACTGCGATCCATTCGGAGCTGGTGTAGTTAATCAGAAAAACAGGAACGACGAGCAATGCGCAGAGAAGCATCGTCGCTATCCGCGCGCGCTCCGCCGTAAGACCCATGCGGATGAAGGGTGCGGGCAGATAGCCTCCGCCGACACTGCCAATAGTCGATGCGCTGTAGACCACAATCAGAGGCAGCCCCAGATGCTGTATGTCCAGTTGAAAATTCTTGCTGAAGTAAGAGGGCAGCCAGAGGAGATAGAACCACCAGACAGGATCGGTGAGAAACTTGGTGATGGTAAACGCCCACGTCTGGCGGATGCCCCACAAGTTAGCCCACGGTGTCGAAGCTTCTTCCTCCTTTGTTGTCCCCTGGTTGATGTAGGCCAGTTCAGCTTGAGTAACTCTGGGATGCTCGGCGGGCTTGCGGTACGTGAAGTACCATAAAACAATCCAGGTCATGCTGAACAAGCCGGTAAACAAAAAGGCATAGTGCCAACCGAAGTGAATGATCACCCAGGGCATGATAGCCGGGGTTAGAATGGCGCCCATGTTAGCGCCGGAGTTGAAGATGCCGAAGGAGAAGGAGCGATCTTTCTGCGGGAACCACTCGGCGTTGGTCTTGTTGGCCGCGGGAAAATTGCCCGATTCGCCCAGTCCAAGACCGGCGCGAGCAATGCCGAACTGGAGCATTGAATTGGCCAGAGCGTGGCTCATCGCCGAGAGGCTCCAGACGGCCATGATGATCATGTAGCCGATGCGCGTGCCGACCTTGTCCACAAAGCGCCCCGCTCCAAGCATGCCGAGTGCATACGCCACCATAAAAGCGGCTGTCACGTAGCCGTAGCCGCGGTCGGTCATGCCGATGCCACCCTGGGCAACGCTCTTCATAAGCGTTGGCTTGACGAATCCGATAACAGAGCGATCCATGTAGTTGATCGTGGTAGCAGCAAAGAGCATGGCGCAGATCGTCCAGCGCACATTCCCTATCCGCGCGCCAGCAGATATCACTACTCCCTGTTGTCTGTCTAATCCCACACTCCCCCAATATCTTGCTCTTACAGTTTGTACGCCTTCTTCACCAGCCCGTAAGCCAGGTCGTGCGCCACTTCAAAGGCTTCGTCCTCGTCCAGCCTGTGTTCGGCGACCAGCCGTGCCAGGAAGGCGCAATCGATGCGCCGTGCCACGTCGTGCCGCGCGGGAATCGAAAGAAAGGCGCGCGTATCGTCGTTGAATCCTACCGTGTTGTAAAAGCCTGCCGTTTCGGTCACCTGCTGGCGATAGCGCATCATGCCCTCGGGACTGTCATTGAACCACCATGCCGGCCCCAGCCGCAGACACGGATAGTGACCGGCCAGTGGAGCCAATTCGCGGCTATAAGTTGATTCATCCAGCGTGAAGAGAATGATCGTCAGCTTGCTCTCGTTGCCGAAGCGGTCGAGCAACGGCCGCAGCGCGTCCACGTAGTTGGTTGGCCTGGGAATGTCGCAGCCCATATCGCGGCCATGCTTCTCATAGACCTTGCGGTTGTGGTTGCGAGTGCTTCCAGGGTGTATCTGCATCACCAGCCCATCCTCCAGGCTCATCTGCGCCATCTCGGTCAGCATTTGGGCCTGAAATAGCACCATCTGCCGCGCGTCCGCCTTGCCCGTGAAGACTTTATTGAACAATTCGGCGGCCTCAGCGGCAGGTAAATCGGCGGTTTGCGCAGTCATGTGCCCATGGTCGGTCGTGGTGCAGCCCAGCGCCTTGAAGCGTTGTCGCGCCTTGCGCAGAGCGTTCATGTAGCCGCTCCAGGTTGACGTGTCTTCGCCGTTCTGCTCGCCCAGCTTACGGATCGACTGGGAGAATCCTTCAAACTCCGGATCGACTACAGGGTCGGGACGGAAGGCAGGTACTATCCTCGCTTTCCAGCCAGATTCGCGAATCGCCTTGTGATCGGCCAGCGAGTCGAGGGGAGAATCGGTAGTTGTCAGCACCTCGATATTGAATCGCTCATAAAGCGCGCGTGGCAAAAACTCTGCAGTGTGCAGTTTCGCGTATATCGTGTCGTAGTAGAGGTCGGCCGTCTTCGCCGACAACCGCTCCTCCAAACCGAAAAGCTCCTGAAAGGCATAATCCAGCCACATGCGTGTCGGGGTTCCGCGAAACAGGTAGTAATGGCTGGCGAAGATGCGCCACACCTTGCGTGCATCCTTGAGCTCCGCTTGCCCAATTTCCAGATCGTCAAGGGATATTCCCTGGCTGTAGAGCATCCGGTAGACATAGTGATCGGGCTGCACGAACAGCTTTGCAGGGTCGGAAAAAGGCTCGTTCCGGGCGAACCAGCTCGCCTGCGTATGCCCATGAGGGCTGATAATGGGCAAGCTTCGGATCGGCGCATAAAGAGCTTTGGCAATCTTTCGTGTTGCCGGGTCGGCGGGAAATAAACGGTCTTCGTGAATCAGCATTACTTATCTCTGCCTTCCTTGGGAGCGACGAGGTTAGACCACCAGAGAGGTCAGATCTCAGTCCTATGATATGCCCTTACTAAACGTTATAAGTCGTCGAAGAAACGCGCCCTCCGTGTCCGGTCCAGTTGGTGTGGAAGAATTCACCTCGCGGCTTGTCTACACGCTCGTACGTGTGCGCGCCAAAGTAATCGCGTTGCGCCTGCAACAGGTTGGCGGGTAACCGCGCCCTGCGATAACCGTCGAAGAACGCCAGTGCAGTGAAAAATGCTGGCGTCGGCACGCCCAGTTCCACCGCTTGCACTACAGCTTTTCGCCATGAAGCCTGATAGTTGTTGAGCGCCGCTGAAAAGAAGCTGTCAAGCAGCAGATTCTCGATCCCCGGATTCTTGTCGAAGGCCTCTTTGATCTTGCCCAGGAAGCGGCTGCGAATAATGCATCCGCCGCGCCACATCAGCGCGATGCCGCCCATGTTCAGGTTCCAGCCGTGTTCCTTTGCGGCAGCCCTCAGCAGCATGTACCCCTGCGCATAAGAAACCATCTTGGAGCAATAGAGTGCCCGTCGCACATCCTCGATGAATGTTGCGCGGTCGCCGACGGACGCCTTTGCCGCCGGTCCCTTCAAAATCTTCGCCGCCTCCACCCGCTCTTCCTTCAGCTCCGACAGGCAGCGCGCAAAGACCGATTCTCCGATCAATGTTACCGGCTGCCCGAGATCAAGCGAGCTGAAGACCGTCCATTTGCCTGTGCCCTTCTGCCCCGCGGTGTCCAGAATCTTATCGACCAGCGGCTTCCCATCTTCGTCTTTGTGGGCAAAGATGTCCCTGGAAATTTCGATCAGGTAACTGTCCAGTTCGCCCTTGTTCCACTCCGCGAAGACCTCGTGCAGCTCATCGGCGGTCAAGCCCAGTCCGCGCCTCATCAGGTCGTATGCCTCGCAGATCAACTGCATATCGCCGTACTCGATGCCATTATGCACCATCTTGACAAAGTGGCCTGCGCCGTCCTCGCCCACCCAGTCGCAGCAGGGCGTTCCGTCTTCCACCTTTGCGGCAATCGCCTGGAAAATCTCCTTTATGTATGGCCACGCTAGCGGATTTCCGCCCGGCATAATCGACGGTCCGCGGCGCGCGCCCTCCTCGCCACCGGAAACGCCCGTGCCAATGAACAAAATGCCTTTTGCTGCCAGGTCCTTAGTCCTGCGATTCGAGTCGGTAAACAGTGAGTTGCCGCCATCAATAATGATGTCGCCCTTTTCAAGGTAAGGCACAACATGGTCGATCATCTGGTCAACAGAGTCGCCCGCTTTCACCATTAGCATCACGCGGCGCGGCCGCTTCAGCAGGCCGACAAACTCCTCGACGGAGTGGGCGCCCACCACCTGCGTCCCCTTCGCTTCGTTAGCCAGAAAGTCGTCCACCTTGGACACGGTGCGATTGAAGACGGCAACTTTGAAGCCGTGGTCATTCATGTTGAGGACCAGGTTCTGTCCCATCACGGCGAGTCCAATCAAGCCAATATCACAAGATGATTCCGGCATACAATCTCCCCAATTCCCTGAATCGTTATTTCTTCACTTCTTCACTACTTCACTTTTTCACTTCTTCATTACCGCTGAATCCGCGCCGATCCGCCTTTGGCAAATGCTCGCACCTGCTCCACGGTTGCCATGGTCGTGTCGCCGGGGAATGTGGTCAGCAGCGCGCCGTGCGCCCATCCCAGTTTTACGGCCTCTTCCGGCGTCTCTCCGGTTAGCAGGCCGTAGAAAAATCCCGCCGCAAAGCCGTCGCCGCCGCCCACCCGATCCAGAACATCCAGCTCCGCCGTCGGAGCGGAATATGTCTTGCCGTCAATCCACGCCACCGCGCTCCAGCTATGCCGGTTGGTCGAATGCACCTCGCGCAGCGTCGTGGCCACCACCTTCACATGTGGATGCTTCTTCACCACCTTGTCGATCATGCCGAAAAACACGCTTGGATCGAGCTTTGATTTTGCCGCCACCTCCGGCCCGGGAATGCCCAGCCCTTTCTGCAGGTCCTCTTCGTTGCCCACCAGCACGTCCACGTTCTCCACAATTTTGGCGATCGTCTCGACAGCCTTTTCCGCGCCGCCGTGGATATTCCACAGCTTCTCGCGGAAATTCAAATCAAACGAAGTAATTGCGCCTGCCGCCTTGGCTTCTTTCATCATCTCCGCGGCCAGCGGCGCGGTCGTCGGCGACAGCGCTGCAAAAATGCCGCCGCAGTGCGCCCACTTCACGCCCTTCGAAAAGATCGCCTTCCAGTCGAAATCTCCCGGCTTCAGTTGACCCGCCGCCTCGTTGCAGCGGTTGTAGAAGACCACTGGAGGGCGCACCCCGTAGCCCCGGTCGCTGTAGACGGTGGCCATGTTGGGGCCGTTCACCCCGTTGTGCTTGAAGTGCTTGTAGAACGGCTTCACGCCCATGGCGCGCACCCGCTCCGCGATCAAATCGCCAATCGGATAATCCGCCATCGCCGAAACAATTGCCGTCCTCATGCCAAAGCAATTCGACAGGTTGGCGGCCACATTAAACTCGCCGCCGCTGACGTGTATCTGGCACTCGGTCGCCTTGCGAAAGGGTATGATCCCCGGATCAAGCCTATGAACTAGCGCGCCCAGAGATAGAAAATCCAGCTCCGCATCCTTGCGAATATTCAATCCTTGACTCATGGCCGTTCACTCCTAAAAAAAACTGATAAAAAACTGCAATATTTCGATCGGCGCTCCTCTAAATCCCATTTGTACCATGCCCAGGCACAATAACCTCTGCCCTGTCCTGCGCACTCTCTTACGTGACAGGTCCGCCTCTATCGCGATAACCTAATGAGTACACACACGGCATAACCAAGGAGCGTTCCAAACCCCATGCCAATCCAACCCACCTCCAAAATCTGGCACAATGGCACTCTCATTCCCTGGGAACAGGCCACTATCCACGTCATGAGCCATGTAATCCACTACGGCTCCAGCGTCTTTGAAGGAATTCGCTGTTATGGTCAGCCGCAGGGTTCGGCCGTCTTCCGTCTGCCGGAGCACATGCAACGGCTTCTGGACTCGGCCAAAATCTACCGCATGGAGGTGCCCTTCACGCTCGACGAGCTCTGCGCAGCCGTCGTGGATGTGATTGAAGCCAATGGGGTTGCTCCCTGCTACATTCGCCCCATCGTGCTTCGCGGATACGGGGAAATCGGCGTCAGTCCCAAGGGTTCGCCTATTGAGGTCTACATCGCCAACTACCCCTGGGGCAAGTACGTGGCTGGCCATGGCGGTGCCGACGTGTGCATCTCCAGTTGGAACCGGCTGGCGCCCAACACCATGCCCGCCCTGGCCAAGGCTGGCGCCAACTATATGAATTCACAGCTGATCCGCATGGAAGCCGACACCAACGGCTACGCCGAAGGCATCGCCCTTGACGTCAATGGCTTGGTCAGCGAGGGCTCCGGCGAAAACGTTTTTGTGGTCCGTAGCGGCGTAATCTACACCCCGCTACTGGGCAACTCGGCGCTTTCCGGCATCACCCGCGACAGCGCGATCGCCATTGCCCGCCATCTGGGCTATACGGTCATCGAGCAGCCTATTCCGCGCGAAATGCTCTACATCGCCGACGAAGTCTTCTTTACCGGAACGGCCGCCGAGGTCACTCCCATCCGCTCCATTGACCGCATTGTTATTGGCGACGGCAAACCCGGCGAAATCACCAAAAAGATCCTCGACGAGTTTCTCGGTATTGCCAACGGCCTCAAACCTGACCGCTTCGGCTGGCTCACTCCGGTCAAGGTAAACGCCGCTGTCGCGGTCAGCGCCTAGTTAGCGTCCTGGTGTTCGAGGATGTGTGAATATCAACAAAAGCTCCGTGCCCCATCCATTCGCCATGCTTTTGGGCGAATGGGTGGGAAACCATTGCGCTCATCCGGCCTCCGCAAGCTGCGCTCAATCCGCAAATAATCTCCCCGGTTGAATTTCCTGTAACAATCCATTATTTACAATCGTCCCATGCAATCGCGAACCCGCTCCCTCCCCGCCCTGCTTCTCTGCTTCGTCGCGCTTCTGGCCACTCTGCTGCCCGCTGCCGCTCCGGCCCAAGCCTACATAGGCCAACCTAAACTCATCGTCATCATCATCATCGACCAGTTTCGCGGCGATTACCTGAACCGCGACCGTGCCGAGTTCAAGGGCCGCGGCTTCAATCTCTTCATGAAAGAAGGCGCCTGGTTCACCGATTGCTACTTCGACTACGCCAACACCAAGACTGCGCCCGGCCACGCCACCATCGGAACCGGTGCCTACACCGACGGTCACGGCATCGAGACCAACGAGTGGTGGGATGCATCCCGCTCTTATGATGCCAAAGTCAGTTCCGTTCAGGATGAGCGCTATCAACTGGTCGATCTGCCCCATGACTCCATCCCCGCCAATCAGCCCGGCGCTCCCGCATGGGCCACCAGCTGGGTCATCGGCGCATCGCCGCTTAATCTGCGCGCCACCACTCTGGGCGATGAGCTGCGGCTGGCCACCAACGGTCGCTCGCGCGTCTATGGCATCTCGCTCAAGGACCGCGCTGCCATCCTGCCCGCCGGCCAGTCCGCCAACGGCGCCTTCTGGATCGACAATTCCAGCGGACACTTCACCACCTCGACCTATTACATGGAGCACCTGCCGGAGTGGGCACGCGCCTTCAACGCCGGCGACCGTCCCGCCCAGGCCGCCCGCGAAGCCAATGCGGAGGGCACCACACAGTTTTTCGAGCTGGTGGGAAGAACTCCTGCCGCCAACAGCTATGAGCTGGACTTCGCCCGCGCTCTCATCACCGGCGAAAAACTCGGGGCAAACGGTGTCACTGACCTGCTCGTCATTTCGCTCTCCCCCAACGACATTCAGGGCCATCAATTCGGTCCGGACTCCGATTTCCAGGAGCAGATGATTCTCAGCCTGGATCGCGATCTGGACAGCTTCAACGCCTGGCTCGATCAAACCATAGGCCTGGGCAACGTCTGGCTGGCGCTCACCGCCGATCACGGCATTCCGCCCATCCCCGGTGACGCGGCCAAGCTGGGCATCCACGCCGCCGCCATCGACATTTTGAAGGTCTATGACGCCCTGAATGCCGAGCTGAACAAGCGCCACTCCCCCGGCCGGCATCTGGACTATCTGTTGCCCGATCCCGACCTGCCCTACATCATCCTGGACAAGAGAACCTTCAAAAAAGTGAATGTAGACGAAAAAGCCGCAGAAGACGAAGTGGCGGCGCTGCTGCCCGCGGCCGTAACCAGCCAGGACCCCCACCCGCCGAAGTTTCTTGCCGGAATTCCAACGCCTGTCGTCCAACCCTCCCCACAGCGGCTTCCCCCCTCCCCTCACGTGCAAGCTGTCTACACCCGTCTGCAATTGGCTAACGGATCGCTGCCTCCTTCCGAGTGGGGCCGTCTTCTGGCCCACAGCTATGCCGAGCATGGCAACTGGTACGTCATGGCCGTGCTCGACGCTTATCAGTTGCAGGGAACCGGCCCCTTTGCCGGAACCACCCACTTCGCCCCCTGGTCCTATGACCGCCACGTCCCATTGGCCTTCTATGGCGCCCCATTCCTTCCCGGCGAGTATCATGGACGTGTAGCACCGGTGGATCTAGCCGCAACTCTGGCCTCGTTAGCCGGTGTCAATCAGCCCTCGGCCTCGGTGGGCCGCGTGCTGACCGAGGCAATCAAACCGGTCAAATAGCTCGCAAAACAGGCTGACCACTGATCTCTGATCCCGGACCACTGATCCCTGATCTCTGTAAAGGAATTCCGCGCGTGAAACCCGATATGAAAGTATCGCTGGCTGGCCTGGAACTGGCTAACCCCATCATCGCCGCCAGCGGCACCTTTGGCTACGGCATCGAATTTGAAGAGATCGTATCGCTGGAGCGCATCGGTGGCTTCGTCACCAAGGGTATTTCTCTCGAGCCCATCGCCGGCAACGCACCGCCGCGCATCATTCCAACCGCCGCTGGTATGTTAAACGCCATCGGACTGCAAAACGTCGGTGTCGAGGAGTTCATCGCCCGCAAGTTGCCCCCGCTTCGCCGCTATCCCCGCAGCAATATCATTGTCAACGTCTTCGGCTACACAGTGGGCGAGTTCATATCCGTCATCGAGCGCCTCAACCAGGCCGAAGGCATCGCCGCCTACGAGCTGAACGTCTCCTGCCCCAACATACACGCCGACTACATGGTCTTTGGCACCGACCCAGGCTCGCTCGAATATCTCATTAGTCAGGCCAACAATGCTACCACCCGGCCGCTCATCGTCAAGCTCTCGCCCAACGTGACCTCCATCGCCCACATGGCCAGGATCGCCGCCCGCGCCGGGGCCGATGCCCTCAGCGTGACCAACACATTTCTGGCCATGTCCATCGATGCCGAAACCCGTCGTCCGCGTCTGGCGCACGTCACCGGAGGCCTCTCTGGCCCGGCTATCAAGCCCATCTCCCTGCGCATGGTTTATGAGACCGCCAAGGCCGTCTCCATCCCCATCATCGGCATGGGCGGCATCACCACCCCTGAGGACGCCGTCGAGTTCCTGCTGGCCGGAGCCACCGCCGTCCAGGTCGGCACGGCCAGCTTCGCCGACCCCCGCGCCGTCGAGCGCATCTCACGCGGACTCGAGTCCTGGTGCCGCAGCCACGGCGTGCAGCGCGTCTCCAGCCTCACCGGCGCCCTCGAGATTCCCCGCTAGCCAGCCGGATTGCTTACCGGACGACCTACTTCTTTACAACTTCCACCCGCCGGTTCTGCGAGCGGCCCAGCGTGGTGTCGTTGCTGGCCACTGGCTTGCTCGACCCGAATCCCTGGGTTGTCAAACGGTTCGCAGCCACTCCGGCGTTCACCAGGTACGATTTCACAGAGGCGGCGCGCTTTTCAGACAGCGTCTGGTTGTGGGCGTCGCTGCCCACATTGTCGGTGTGTCCTTCAATCGCAAAGTTCCACGTCGGCTGCGAGCGTGCTGCTGCCACCAGCTTATCCAGCGTGGGCTTGGATTCGTCTTTAAGGTGGTCGGAATCGGTATCAAACAGAATTCCGTAGAGCCGCGCGCGCCCTTCACTCTGCAGTTGCTTCATGACCTCATTGCCGGTTCCCGGCTTCCAATACGGGCACGAGCCAATCGTCCGCGAGGTTCGCTTGCCGTTCCACACTCCGCTGTAGATTCCGTTACTGCCTTCACTCCAAAAAAATCCGGTAAACGATTGCCCATCGTCGGCGAAGATCAACATTGCCGGGCCGCCATGCCGTTCACCGGGAGCGACTTCGCCTTCGCTCCAGGTGAACCGCAGCACCCTGCCGTCGAATCCGCCGTTTTCGATCAGACCGTTATTTTGCACATAACAGCCGTTCACCGCAGCGCCGGTTTGCTGCATGTGGAACTCTCCGTAATCGGAGGAAAATGTGCCGGAGTTGTCGGCCAGCGGCCGTGTAGCCAGTGGCCTGCCATAGGCGTACATATCCATGATTTCCATGAACTGGCCATCGCCCCAATTGTTGAGCACCGTCAGCCTCAGATAGCGCCCGGTGGCTGGCGTCTTCAGCGCGAACTTCTGGTGATCCGTTTCCGCCGCCAGCGACGGCCTGGCGATTTCCGTGAAGCCCCCGTCCTGGCGATCGGAAATCTCTACGATCAAATCCTTGGCCCCGCAGCCGCGGTTCTCCACATGGGCGGTATCGAAGGCCAGGCTGGTGATTTCGCTCCTGTTCGCCAACTCAAAGATGAATACCTTAGGCGTCAAGTCGCCTGCCGGGCTGGCCCAACCCGTGTCCGGAAGCTCGTCCAGAAGCGCATCCGCCGACCACTGGCCGCTCCACGAGTAGGACGGCGGCGCTTGCACAATTCGCGCGCCTGCGCCCCAAGACAGCAGGTTCACCTGACTTGTGCCACCTTGGGCCCGTGCCAGGGGAGTTATTTGAAGCAATAGGATTGCGCAAGAAAATGCGATGCCTGCGATGGAAGAAGTCATGGCCTTTCTCATAAAACCCTCCTGAGCAGGCGAGTTTAGTGCCCTGGCTCCCTCCGGTCAAGCCTTATTCGGGCGCCCGATTCCTACCCACTCGAGGGAACATCCGGCATTAGCTCTCGGATTACATCTGCGCCTCAAACTGCTTCAGATTCCCGTAGTACGCTTCGCGCCACCCTACTGCGGACCGGGGCAGGCGTCTTTCAGCGTCTCTGCCAAATCTTCCCTCTGGATTTCCAGCGTGACATGCGGCGCGCCGTTCCTGCCGGTCCGTGTTACATGAAAGACATAGATCGTTTCATATTCGCTTGTGGGCCAATCCGGCACCTGCTCTGCATGGCTCCCGTAGGACTCGAGCATCTGTATGGCGAACTCACGCAAATAGAAGTGCTCCCAGGCAACAAAAATCAGCGAGTGGGCATAGGACGGCTGGAGCAATTCTCGCTGCAGCCTGGCGATCTGGGTGTACCCGATATCCGTATTCACCGGCATCCCCAGCCGGATAGCGGTCGGCTCGATGGTTGCCACCGGCCTCAGGTAAGCGTAAATCGGCAGAATGTGGCCGTCGTTCATTTTCATGTTGGGATTCGGCGCATAGATGTAGTCCGGCTTGCCATAGCGGCTAATCAGCAGGGATGGCAGCGCCAGCGACCGATTCAGTCCTTTGCAGGACAACTGGCCAAGTCCGCCTGCCGGTTTTTCGCCGTGCCGTATGAGCACAATGGTCTCTCCATTGGCCTGCGGTGTTTGTGGCGTCGAGGACGGCGGATTTCCAAGCAAACAGACGAGTACAAGACTCATCCTGAGACAACGTTGCAAAAAAGCTGATTGCGTCATAAAGATTCTCCTTGCGGCGTCTTAGCTCATCAGTTTAGATCAGCAGTGACCAATTTAGTCACCTTTGAATGAGTTCCACTTTTGTGCAATCTGTCGCGTACCGGGTGCCCCCATCGTGATCGCATATGATCTAAGGAACTTCTGTCATTGCCGAGTCAAGTCGCTTACACTGATACTCATTAAAACCATCCAGGCACAGTCTGTGCCGGGATGGGCCCGTTAGCCGCCCATCAGGCGCATGCGGGCGTCTCAGTGAAAGGCATGAGGTGAGAAGATGTCGACGGCGAATAGCAAGACCGTTTCCCTGGTTCTCGGCAGCGGCGGCGCTCGTGGTTTGGCGCACATTGGCGTTATTCATTGGCTCGAAGAAAATGACTTCAAGATCAAGTCCATCGTCGGCTGCTCCATCGGGGCAGTCATCGGTGGCATATACGCTGCCGGAAAACTGGACGTGTACGAGCAATGGGTGCGCTGCTTGACCAAAGTTGACATCGTCACCATGCTCGATCTTTCCTGGGATAAAAGCGGACTGGTGAGAGGAGATAAACTCATCAACACTCTGATCGGCCTGGTGGGAGAGAAACTGATCGAAGACCTCCCTATTTCATTTACCGCCGTCGCCGCTGACCTCAGAGGCCAGAAGGAGGTTTGGATCCGCTCCGGCAGTCTCTTTGATGCCATGCGCGCCTCTTTCGCCATACCACTCTTCTTCACGCCGTTCAAGTACAAGGGAGTCGATCTTGTCGATGGAGGAGTTCTGAATCCCGTGCCCATCGCGCCCACCTCTGGCGATCAAACCGACATCACCATCGCCGTGAATCTCAACGGGCCCACTGAAACTCCGACAGAACCGGTTGTCGTGCCTGCCGCCCCGCAGTCCCCTTCCTCCCCGCTCCGTGAGAAACTCAATCGCTTCATCAGCCGTCTCCAACCATCCATGCCAGGCGGCGGTAACCGGGATTGGGGACCGTACGAAATCGCCATTCAGGGCTTCGAAGCCATGCAGAGCGCCATCTCCCGCCAGAAGCTGGCAGCCTATCCTCCGGACGTAGTCATAGATATCCCCAGGAACGTCTGTAAGACGTTGGAATTCGACCGGGCAGCCGAGATAATTGCATTGGGATACAAAAAGGCCAAAATATCCGGCTTAGCGGCCTCGGCTGGCAAGCGCTAGCACGCGATAGGTTGCGCTCCGTGCAATCAGAGGTATACTCTCTATTCTCCGGGAAATAAAAATCCGGTTGACGTCGAACACGCTTCCCTAACCGAATCAATTGAAACAGGAGGAGATTACCATGCGTGCTATTGGCCGTATGACCTGTATCTGCATCTTATTAATCCTGACGGCGTGCGAAAAGTCAGGGAAACTGCTTCCATTACTGCCAGACGCGCCCCCAGGCTGGAGTGTCGAGGGCCAGCCCACAAATCAAAGCGTTTCGGGATTAGGTTACAGCTCGATGCGGTCCTATATCCCTTCCGTCAGCACACCAGGGTCAAAAATCCAACGCGTGAAGGTGCAGATCCTGGTTGCGGATAAAGACGTGCAAAAAAAGGACCTAAGCAAGATGTTCCTGGGCTCCCAGGCAGGGTTTTGGGAGCAATCCACTGTGAACGGCTTCAAGGCGGCAGATTCATTCACCGTGTCGGGCGAACGCTATTCAATGGTTGTCTATCCCAGCAGCACGACGTACGTTCAGATCATTGCCTACAGCGCTAGCGCCGAATCGGATAACGACGCCATTGACCAAGGGGAAAAAATAGTCAAGACCTTTGCGGACAAAATCAACTTCACGCAAATTGCTGCGCTCAAATAGTCGCCTGAACTTGCAGACTATCAGTCTGCGTTCCTCAATTGCCGTTGCTCAAGATCCTGGCACCCAGCGAGCGATCTATGCTCGCTGGGATGACTATTCCCTAGTCCCTATTCCCTAGTCCCTAGTCCCTAGTCCCTGATCCCTGATCTCTGAATCTTATTCCTTAAAAGTCACAGGGGCTCAACGGCCCTTTTTGGCGCCTAAATAGATCAGTCCGGCGCCGCCTGCAATGGCAATGATGCCCACAATAGGAGAAACCGGGAGCGTATGCTTTTCTGTTGTGCTGATTTGCATTCCACCAAAATTCACAACATTCTTTTGGCTCGAATATGTGAATCCCCCGTAGATAAGCGCTGCAATCCCCAAAACGATCAGGATGATTCCGGCAATCTTCATCATTGCTCCACTTCTTTCTGCTTAGGCAGGGTTTCTATCTTCGCCAGGGACTTGACGAGGATGCGGAAAACGATTTCAGCGGCTGCCTGCGAGAAATCCATATGCGAATCTAAGACAATTCTCTGCGTCGTGGATGTTCTGTATTGCTCATTTTGCCTGCAGATCATCTCAAAAGCCAAATCTATAACAGCGCGCCCCACCCTCGTCAGCTTTGTATCAGGGCACGGCTTCAGTCGTGCCGCAAATGCAATAACAAAAATTGTATGGTATCCCAGGTCCTGATTTTCGCTCCTGGGATACCACAAACCTTAACCGGCCCAGCGGAGGGAGCAGGGGCTTCAGCCCACTGAAAGAGAGTAAATATTCAGTGGCCTTTAGGCCCGGTCCTACTGCAACACAATTTGCCAGGTGATCAATATCACTGACTTGTTGTCCTTGGAACCATCTAGCATGTGTACGTTGTTCGCCTCCCCGAAGAGCAGGCTCCGCCCGTCGCGACGCAACACCCCCAGAGGCGAAAGCGCAATTCCTCACAGGTTTGGTCATCCATTCGGCACTCAGCAGCGGGGAGTCACATCTCTGTTTACCACATGAGTTGCGAGTCCAAAAGGGAGGAAACCATGCAAACCTATTCGCTCTTCCGAATCCAGATATTGATCACTGGCCTGCTCCTGTTTGGTCTCGGCGCAGCACTCGCGCAAAGCGACATCCAGGCTAAGTTCACGCCTGCCATCGACCAGAAAGTCGATGCGCGTTCCATACCCGCCAAAGTAACGAGCGACGACGTAAGCTCCCTGCTCGCCAAGGGCTACGTCAAGATAGGGACGATTCGCGCCTCGCATCCGAGTAATAAGGTCGCCGTCCCGTCAGAGGTGCTGGAATCCAACAAGGATGCGGAGATAACCAGACAGCTCGAATCGGCCATCCTCCAGAAGGCCGCCGAGGTCGGAGGCGACATTGTTCTCTTCAGCAAAGCAGGCATACCTGAAGTTACAGACGTGCCTACGGGAAAGACAAAGATCATGAGACCGTGCCTCGAGTACCGTACTCAAACCGTAAGCGGCACTCCAACCTCCTCGACGAGTTGCACCACCGACGTTCATGGTTTCGCACATTGCATGACATGGAACACGCCTACTACCCGCACAATCCAAAATTGCGTGAGGGTTGGCCCACCAGAGGAAGTCCCGGTAACAAGGCGGGTAAGCAATAACCTGGTCAGCGAGGCCACGATATGGCGGAATGACCCCACACTGGCCGCGGATGTCGCGCGCACAGAGAAGGCCGAAGGTATTGGGTTGGAATCGGCCCTGGTCCACGGTGCCGATATCAACCCCATGGATGAAAAAACCGGCAAAACGTTGTTGCACGAAGCAGTAATTCTGGGGAACAGGTTCGAGGTGGAACGGCTTCTGGCCCATGGCGCCGACGTCAACGCCAGGGAAAAGACATACGGGCTTACGCCGCTGCACGAGGCCGCCTTTAACGGAAACAGGGAGATGGCTGAACTGCTTCTGGCTCACGGCGCCGACGTCAACGCCAAGTCCGACACAAAAGGTTTCACGCCTTTACGCATGGGGGCGGACATGGAACACATGGACGTAGTTGAATTGCTGCTGGCCAAAGGAGCCGATGTCAATGCCAGCGGGGACGATGGCAATACTGCACTGCACATGGCGGCATGGCGGGGCGATGTCCCCATGGCAGAGTTGCTCCTCGCCCACGGAGCCGACGTCAATGCCAAAAATTACAAAGACGCTCATATGAAGACGCCATTGTGCGCCGCCGTGTTTTCGAACCAATCTACACACGTAAGGGAAATGGTCAGAATGCTACAGAAGCACGGCGGTAAGATTCATTGAGCGCGGGCCGCTGGTTGTGTATGTCCTCGCGCCAGGAATCAAACTCGAACTCGAAAGGAGAAAGGTTATGCGTCAGAGAATATTTTGGGCCTTAGATTTTGTGGCAGTTGTTCCCTTTCTTCTAGCGAATCTGGCGCACGCGCAAAGCGACATCCAACCGGTGTTCACGCCAGCCATCGACCAGACACTCGATGCGCGTCCCGTGCCCGCCAAAGCCACGAGCGACGACGACAGCGCCCTGGCCAGCAAGGGCTACTTCAAGATAGGAACGATCAGCGCCACGCATCTGGGTACGAAGGAGGACCCGGAGATAACCAGGCAGCTCGAATCGGCCATCCTCCAGAAGACCGCCGAAGTCGGCGGCGACATTGTCCGCTTCAGCAAAGTTGGCATACCTGAAGAAAGAGACGTGCCCACCGGAAAGACGAAGACCATGAAAACGTGCCTCGAAACAAAATACATACCAGGTACACCGTCCACGAGGAGTTGCGTCGCCACCTCTGTTGGCCCACTGTGCAGCGGTTCGTTGGGGACCGGTTCATCTACGAGATGCGTGAATTGGTACAAACAGGAAGTTCCGGTAACAAAGCGGGAAACTGACTTGGTCAGCGAGGGAACGGTTTGGCGCTACGATCCCAAGTTTGCCGCCAATGTCAAGAATCAAAAAGGTGAGACCCCGTTGTCCGTTGCGGCAATGATGAAGCGGAAGGATGTGGTCGAACAGCTTTTGGCCCACGGTGCCGACATTAATGCCAGAAATAACGATGGCTTGACGCCGTTGCACGAAGCGGCACTCGGGGGGTACACGGATGTGGCCGAATTGCTTCTCGCTCATGGTGCCGACATCAATGCAACAAGTGGCGATGGTGAAACTCCATTGCACAGCGCGGCATTGTCGAATCACAGGTACGTGGTGGAATTGCTTCTGGCCCACGGCGCTGATGTCAACGTCAAAGATAACAAAGGCAGAACACCATTACACGCGGCGGCAAGTGGAGGAGATAAGGAGGTGGTCGAAGTGCTTTTGGCCCACGGCGCCGATGTCAATGCCAGAGATGGAGGGGGGATGACGCCATTGCACAGCGCGACATGGTCGAATCACAGGGACGTGGTGGAATTGCTTCTGGTCCACGGCGCTGACGTAAACGTCAAGCAAAACAGTGGCGAAACGCCGTTACACGTCGCTACAATGATGAGCTACACGGATATAGGTGACTTGTTGCGCCAACACGGCGCCGACATCGCACGCAAAGTGGAGCCAGAGGAGGCCCGGAAAGCGGTGACAGCGGCAGCAACAGCCCCTTCGATGCTGGGCAAGAATATTAACTCTGCGGAAATGAAGACGTGGCTGTCAAGCCTGGGTAAACCGGAGATACTCCGGTCTACGCTTACTGAAAGTTATTATTATAACTTCAAATCAAAGGGAATTTCTTTATTCTTCAATAATGCGAATGATACGCTGAGGGGTATAATCTTCTACTCTGAAGGTGCGGACGATTACCGGCAGTT
>Ga0181521_10000193_pt1 | contig 73201 bp, 54 predicted proteins | sample PEATcosm2014_Bin_32_FD_119764 | JGI IMG/M metagenome (GOLD analysis project Ga0181521, IMG submission 119764) | Peatland microbial communities from MTU Mesocosm Facility, Houghton, MI, USA - PEATcosm2014_Bin02_60_metaG | ecosystem: Environmental > Terrestrial > Soil > Wetlands > Peat | place... | reverse complement strand
GCCATCACTGCTGTCCTCACCATGGACCGCACCAGCATCGCCCTCCTCAACAAGGCGGCTGCTTAGAAATTCGTCGCGGCGCACGAAGAAATGAATACCTAGTAGTACAGCAGCGCCGGCGCCCACTCCCATGTCGCGCACCGCGTTGACGTCCGCCTCTTCCGCGGACGCCCCGGACGGGTATGATGGTACATGCTGCCCGGTAGCCAAACGCGCCTGCCCTCCCAGGAAACGGCTCGCGGAACCATTCTCGCGATGGTGGCGCTCAGCGCCGTCATCGCCGCGTTTCTCATCTGGCTCATCTACTTCAAGGGCAAGGTGGCCGCTCCCGATTGGGTGGCCGCGCTGCCCGCCGCCAACGCCTCTTTCAATTCCCTCAGCGCCATCTGCCTGATCTTCGGCTATGTCAACATCCGCCGCGGCAACCGCGTGATTCACAAGCGATTCATGTTGACCGCGGCCCTGTTCTCGGCGCTGTTTCTGGTCTCCTACATCGTCTATCACTTCTTCCATGGCGACTCGCGGTTTCCCGGCCACGGCTGGATCCGCCCCGTCTACTTTTTCATTTTGATCAGCCATATCGGCCTGTCCATGATCGCGCTGCCGCTCATCCTGGGAGCCCTTTGGTTTGGGCTCCGCAGCCAGTTCCGGATGCACCGGCGCATCGCGCGCTGGACCTTTCCCATCTGGCTGTACGTCTCCGCCACCGGCGTCATCGTCTTTGTGTTACTCAAATGCGTTCGTGCCTGATCTCGCAAAGCGCATTTCCGCCGGCCGCCCGCGGCTTGCGTTTTCCCGAACCGCGGCTCCGCGGCCCATGCCGCGCCGCGGCGCCGCTTTCCACCATGATGAAGACAACCGCACGAGTTTTCCTCGCGTCCTGCCTCTTCGCCGCCGGCGCCCCGGCGCAGAGGCGCGCCGCCGTCATCGGGGTCATTGATTTTTACGGCTACGGCTCGCTCGATCGCGCGCGTTTGCACGCCGCCCTGCCGTTCCGCGAAGGCGATGCGGTGCCGCAGCCCCACCTGCAGGAAGCCGCCCGGCGGGCCATCGCGCAAATTGCGGGCCGCCCCACGGCCATCGACTTCGTATGCTGCCAGCCCACCGGGCGCTGGGCGGGCTTTATCGGCATCCAGGAGCAAAACGCGCCGCCGCTAAACTGGAATGCGGAGCCCACCGGCGATATCGGTCTTCCCAACGACGTCCTCAAGCTTTTTGCGCGCATCGACAAAGAGGGGTTCGCCGCCACCCGGGTGGGGCGCTCCGGCGAGGACGATTCCAACGGTTACGCGCTGGGCGAAGATTTCGCCATGCGCGCCGATCAACTGAAGTTGCGCCAATGGGCGCTGGCCAACGAGCCGTTGATACACCGCGTTCTGGAAACGTCGCGCGACGCCGGCCAGCGCGCCTATGCGGCCGAAGCCTTGGGCTATGCCGAGCGTTCTCCGCAACAGATCCAGGCGCTGGTGGCAGCGGCTTTCGACGCCGGCGGCGCCGTGCGCAACAATGCCACGCGCGCCCTGGTCGTGCTGTGCACGGCCTATCCGGACACCATTCGGCAAGTTCCCGTGGAGCGCTTCCTGCCGCTGCTGCACTCCCTGGTTTGGACGGACCGCAATAAGGCCACCGCCCTTTTTCTTTCCCTCACCGCCTCGCGCGATCCCCAGGTGCTGGAGGCTTTGCGCGCCGGGGCCTTGCAACCGCTCCGCGAAATGGCGCAGTGGGGCGATTGGGACCACGCGCAAATGTCCGTCATTCTGCTCGGCCGCATCGCCGGGATGAAGGATGCCCGTGTGCAAACCGTGCTCGACAACCACGACGTCGCCGCCGTCCTCGACGCCGTGCATTGAAAGCTCCTCCATCCTCGGGCCGGCCGGCAAAAGCCGCGGCTTTTGTCATATCATTTCCACATGCACCTTTCTCGATTTCGTGTGGAAGCGGCGGTTCTGACGCCGCTTGTGCTTTTCGCCATCGTTCAGCCGGCCGCGCCAGCGCAGGCCAGGCAAGGCCGCGGCCAGCAGCAGGAGGCCCAGCCAACCCAACAGACCCAGCCGGCCCAGCAGGAAACCGTCGCCGCCCGTCCCCAGGCGCAGCCCGTGCAAACCCCCGCGGCCACTGCCTGTCCCGATGCACGCGGCGGACGCGGCTGCATCGCCGGCCCCGGTCCGGCCATCGGCGGCAACATCGATGAGACCCCCGTCGTCACCCATCACTCCATCAACGTCAACGGCAGGACTTTGAATTACACCGCTACCGTGGCGCAGATGCCCCTCAAGAACCCTTCCGGCGAAACCGAAGCCCATATCTTCTATATGGCTTATACGCTGGATGGCCAGGACCCCGCCAAACGCCCCCTCACCTTCGCCTTCAACGGCGGTCCCGGCTCCGCTTCCATGTGGGTGCATATGGGCGGCTTCGGCCCGCGCAGCCCGAAACTCATGCCCAACGGCGGTATGCCCCCGCCGCCCTATCAGATGAAGGATAACCAGGACACCTGGCTCGACCAGACCGACCTGGTCTTCATCGATCCCGTCGGCACCGGCTACAGCCGCGCCAGAACCATCGAGGTCGCGCGCCGCATGAACGGCGTGCAAGGCGACATCCAGTCCGTCGGCGAATTCATGCGCCTCTACATCGAGCGCTATAGCCGCGAGCTTTCTCCGCTCTTCATCGCCGGCGAAAGCTATGGCACCTTCCGCACCGCCGGGCTGGCCGGCTACCTGATCGATCGCGGCATCGCCTTCAACGGCATCGTCCTCATCGGCACCACGCTCAACCTGGAAACCATCTGGAGCCGCAGCGACGACCTGGTCTACCAGCTCGAATTTCCCACTTACGCCGCCGACGCTTACTATCACAAGAAAGATGCCCCCGACTTGCAAAAGAAGGACCTCAAGAGCGTCCTCAAAGACGCCGAGACCTTCGCCATGGGCGAATATGCCGCCGCCCTGGAGAAGGGCGACGATCTTTCGCCCGCCGAGCGCAAAGCCATCATCGAAAAAATCGCCCGCTTCACCGGCCTGGACGCCAAATATCTCGACGAAACCAACCTGCGCTTCGATGTCTCCCATTTCTCGCGCGAACTGTTGCGCGATCGAGGCCTCACCATCGGCCGCTACGATGGCCGCCTCACCGGCCCTTCGCCCTTGAATACCGGCGAGACCAGCGACTTCGATCCCTCCAGCACCCTGATCACTCCGCCGTTCACCGCCGTCTTCACCAACTACATCCGCAACGAGCTCGGTTACAAGACGGATATGTATTACTACCCGAGCGGCGGCATCCAGCCCTGGGATTATGCCGTGCAGAACGGCTTCGGCGACACCACTTCCCTGCTCCGCAATGCCATGGTCAAGAACCCTTACATGAAGGTGATGGTCGCCGCCGGCTTCTTCGATCTCGCGACCCCCTACTACGCCGTCGAGTACACCTTCAATCACATGGGCCTGCATCCGGAAATGCACAAGCGCATCACCTGGGATTTCTACCAGGCCGGCCACATGCTCTACATCGACAGCGATCAGCACGCCAAGCTGAAACACGATTTCAGCGAGTTCGTGCAAAGCTCGCTGCCTTCGCCGCAATAGCGCCTGGCACAAATGCAAAAAAGGCGGCGGGAGTTTTCTCCCGCCGCCGAAAGCGTTGCGGACTACCGGTTCGTTTGTTCCTAAGGCGCCGCAACCGTAAAGGTCAGAGTGAGGTACGCCGGGGGTAACGGAGTAGTGGGGGTATTGTCGGTCGAGAGGATCGTGACCGAATAAGTACCCGTCAGGAATGCCCGGTTGATCCAGACTATGCCCCCACTGTCGATGCTGAAATTGCCCGCGGTGGCGGCTCCGTTGGCGTCGCTGCCGGTTGCGCCGCTCACCGTTAACGCTTGACTCGTCCCTCCCGAGGCGGTCACGGTGTCGAGGCTGACCGGGGTGGTCGAATAGGCTGCCAATGCGGCCAGCGAGATGGGATAAACCCCCGATGCCGGAGTGGCGGAGGCCTTCACCGTCTGCGCCGGTTGCACCCAAATCCCCACCGTCGACTGGCTGCTGGTATTGGGAGTGGTGATGGTTACCTGGATCGGCACTTGCGTGCTGCCGGTGATCGCGGCGGCGTCGGCGCTGGGGTCGGCCAGGGTTTTCAGCGCTGTGCCATAGACAGGCAGGTTTACGTTCACCTGATACAGGCCGGCGATCGCGTTCCCGGCAAATCCGGCCCATTTGACCGACGAAGCGCTGGCGGCCGCGCCGCCCACCGATACCGTAAGGTAGGCGTTCGGGTCAAAACACGGAACCAGCCTGTTGGTATTGAGGATCGCGCTCTGTACGATGGCTCCATCCAGCGTGGTGAGGTCCGCGGCCGCTTCGTACGATCCGGCGGCGGCTTGCGTGGGGGTCGCCCCCAGACAGTCCGTAGGCGCCACCGCGCCGCTCACCGTCCCGGTGCTGGCGTTCGAGGCTGTGGAACTGGGCATGCCCAGCCCCGTCATGTAGATCGAAACGGTGTCGGAATCCCCCGAGGCCACCCGCAGATTGGCGGGGTAAGTCGAGCTGTTGGTTTCCCCCGAGGGCAGGATGATCGCGCCGTCGTTGGCCGCATCCACCACGAAAATGCCCGGATCGGTGGCCGCGGAGGTGAACGTATAGGCGCTGCTGCTCAGGGTCCCGAATTTCACCACGATGTCGTATAGCGTGGCTGACGTGGTCACAATCTCGCCCGGAACCACCGCGTTGATCTGGTTGTTGGTGGCGAATAAGATGGGCGCCGCCCATCCCCCGCTGGTGGAATTGTGGGGATAGAACATGACCTGCATATTGCGCGTTCCATCCGGGGTGACGGTCGTGCCATATACGTTGTTCGTTACCGTGGGGTACAGGACCGATGTGCACCCGGTGCCGTTGGAAGTGCAGAAGTTGCTTCCAAAGATGCTGATGACGTCGTATGGCGCCAGGGTCCCGCCCGGTGAGTTGACCGGAACGAATGTGGAAGCGCTGGTGACGCCGCCGAACTGGATGATCGGCCCGGCGCCGATGGTCAGCGCGATGGTCCCCGTCGCGGCGGTGCAACTCGTGCCGCCGGGATTACAGACCCCGATGGTCACGGTGTTGCCCGTGCCCGTGGTGGGGAAGCTCAGCGGGTCGGTGGTTCCCGCCGGTACCGTGATGTTCAGGAGAATGGTCGAAGCGTTCTGCACGGTGGCAACCAGGTTGATATCCGTTGCCAGATGGCCGCTGGTCGAAATCCCCACGGTGGTTTTCTGCGTGGGATCCGTGCTGGAGACGAACCCCGAGCCGTAGAGCGTTACCGGGAAGCTGGTGCCGGCCGGCGCGGTGGGCAGATTGGAGGGGCTGATCCCGGTGACCACCGCGGTGGTGTTGGGCGCCTGGATGCTGATGCTGAAGTTGACGTTGATGGTTCCTCCCGACCACACAATCCCCACCACGGCGGTCAACGTGGAACCGGGTTGCGCTCCGGCGAAGTCCAGCGGATTGAAAGTGATGGCGATGGGCGTGCCGAAGCTGTAAGCGAATCCCTCGGCGGGGGTCGCGACCGCACCCGCATCGAAAGTGCCGGTGGATGCAATGGAAGTGCTGTACGCAATGGGCGCTCCGTTGGAAACCACCGTGATGGTTGCCGTGGGAAGGGCCTGGTTCTGGCTCCACGACAGATTGCGCACCGTTCCTTCGGCCAAAGTGAGATTGGCGGCCGTGTTTTCCAGGTCCAGCGAGACGTACAACGAGGTGCTCGCATAACCCGCCACTTTGAGATTAATGGTTTGGGTTAGAAGTTGCGGCGTCATCGTGTCGGCGACTTTCGTGACCGTGAATTGCAGCGGAAAGCCCAGTGAGGCGGACGACACGTACGGGGTAGCTTCGCCGCTGGTGAAGTTCACCGTCAGCCAGGTGGGAAGCGTGGTGGTATCCACCGTGAAAAATACGTTGGGGCCGAACACCTTGACGCTCATCGATGGCTGAGTCGAGCTGTTTTTGGCATAGGTGAACGCCATCGGGGAAACCGAGGTCGAATAATTCGAAAGGGTCAACTGGGGCGGCCCGACCACCATCTGGGTCACGGTGATCTGTTGATAGGAAGTGGTGGGCGCCGGAGGGTTCAGCACATGCACGTAAGCCGTCTTGCTGCTGCCTACCGTGCCCGTGCAGGTGCCGTTGAAGGCCGCCTGGAGCTGAACCGGCGTGGCCGAGCCCGCCAGCGAGCCTGGGGTCGTTAGCCCCACACTGAGCCATCCCGGAACGGTGGCCGGATCCACCGCTACTCCGGTGGACCCTCCGGTGGCATTCGAAGTGACGGTGAAGTTCACGGGCGACCCGTTCGAGGTCACTCCGTTGGTGTTGGTGCAGGTGAGCGTGACCGAACTGGTCGACGCCACCAGCGGGGACGTCCCCGCGGTGTCGGTGATCGTCACCGACGGAGCGTAGGTGCTGTCCGGATTCACCGCTCCGCTGGGGCCGATCTTGGAGGTGAATTGCAATGCCGTGGGCGACCACGCGCCCAGTGCGGTGGGGCCGCCGGCAAGGCCCGAGCCGCAGCCGCTCGTGGTCGTGAGCGTGTAGGTGACCGAACCCGTAGTAGTGGTAATCTGCGCGTTTGAAGGGTTGGGAGCCGATAAGGCCAGCCCCGGCGGCAGAACCGATGGCGCGCCCACGGTGACCGCGGCGCTGCCCGTGCCCGCGGTGCTATCCTTCACCGTGATCACCATCGAGCCGCTGATCCCGCTATTCGTATCGCACTTCAGAGCCGTGCCCGCCGCGGTTATTTGCAACACGTTGGTTGCCTGTGCGGTGCCCGTGCAAATGGCAAGCGCGAGCACACTGAAAAGTATTCGATGTCGGAACGACAGAACCTTTGTGTGAATGCAAAACATTTCTTTATCCTTTTTCCTCTGTTACCCGCGCTTCAGTGCTTGGGCACAATCCTCATATCGGTTCAGGTGCGGCAGGCTTTAACCGCGCCCCTTCGTCCCCCCTTTGTACCCCCCCCCCTTGCATTTCTCATCAGAATTCTGGTATACCCGTTAGAACCCATAAAACGTAACGCACGTTACAATTCGGGGCAGTTTAGATATCAGGGATCTTTTTAGGAGGTTTTCGAATGAGGGATATACGGCGCCCGGGACGCATCTGGCCGCGTTTTCTTGGTCTTTCCGCGCTCCTGTTAATGGCGTTTTCAGCGTTTAGCCAAACCATGACAACCGGTGATATCGTCGGCGTGGTCACCGACACCAGCGGGGCCGTTGTGCCCGGCGCGAAAGTTACCATCCGGTTTGCCGACACCAACGAGACCCACACCGCGGTCACCAATGCGACCGGCCAATATCGCTTTTCGCTCTTGCAAGGCGGCGAGTACGATGTGACCGGCGAAGCGCCCGGCTTGAAATCCAAGACGGAACGCTTCACGCTCCTGGTAGGCCAGGAAAGTTCCATCAACCTGAAACTGGAAGTGCAAGCCGCCCAGCAGGTGGTCGAGGTACAGGCCACGGCCGCCATTCTGCAGACCGAAAACGCCAACCTGGCGAGCGGATTCAATACCCAGCAGATGATCGTGCTGCCCGCCAACGGCGGCGATATCACCACCATCGCGTATACCGTTCCCGGGATCATCCAGGGCAAGGGTAGCGACACCTTCGCCACCAACGGCATTCCCGGCGCCCAAAACCTGTTCACCCTCAACGGCGCCGACGACATGGACCCCTACCTCAACATCAACAACTCCGGGGCCAGCAACAACACCTTGGGGGCAAATGAGATCGCCGAGGCCTCGGTTGTCCTGAATGCCTTCAGCGCCGATTACGGCCGCATGGCCGGCGCGCAGGTGAACTACGTGGGAAAGACCGGATCCAACAGCTTTCACGGCAACCTGTTCCACAACTACAACGACAAGCTTTTCAACGCCAACAGCTTCTTCAACAACCAGGCGAGCCTGCAGGAACCGCGCAGCGATTCCCATAACTTCGGCGGCTCCGTCGGCGGACCCATCAAGAAGAACAAGCTGTTCTTCTTCTTCAACTACGAAAGCCTGCAGTACGCCCTGCCCACTTCCGGCACGGTGGATATTCCGTCTCCGCAACTGGAGACTTACACCCTGGCGCACATCCCCTCTTCCGCCACGGCGCTTTACAACGATGCCTTCAAGCTGTGGAACGGCGCTCCCGGCGCCGCCAACGCCGTGCCCGTCACCAACGGCAACGGTCCCCTGCAGGACGGCAACAAACACCTCGGCTGCGGCACGGGCACGTTCTGGAACGCCGGTATCGCCGCTCCCGGCGGCGGCGTCTTCGGAACCACCGCGTCCTGCACCTACGCCTTCGCCGAGAACGCCAGCGAGGTGAACAAAGAGAGCCTGTTCACCATTCGTCCGGACTGGAACATCAGCGACAAGCAGAAGCTCAGCGCGCGCTACAACTACGATTGGGGCATTCAGGCCACCGGCCCGAGCTTCATCAACCCCGCCTTCAACGAAGTCAGCAACCAGCCGGCGCACAACGGGCAGTTGACATACACCTACACCATCTCCCCCACCCTGGTGAACAATTTCGTCGGTTCCGGTTCCTGGTACTCGGCGATTTTCACCTACCCGAGTTTGTCGGCGGCTCTGAATTTGATGCCGGAAACAATGAGCCCGGGAGACTTCTGCTGCACCTCGATCGGCATCTCGAGCTCCTTCCCCCAAGGCCGCAACGTGGGCCAGGCACAACTGGCGGACGATCTCACCTGGGTGAAGGGCAAACATACCATCAAGGGCGGAGTGAACTGGCGGTACAACAAAATCACCGATTATTCCAACTCCGAAGGCGCTTACGCCGGAAATTACAGCTTCGCGGATCTGACCGATTTCACCACCGGAGAAGTCAACGCCACGGGCCTGGGCGATTCCTTCTCGCAGAAATATCCCAATTTGCTGCAGGTCCACCTCCGCATGGCTTCGCTGGGCGCTTATATACAGGATGAATGGCAGGCCACCCGCAAACTCACCCTGACCTTGGGCTTCCGCATGGAGCACGACGCCAACCCGTCCTGCGTGGACGACTGCTTCGCCCGCATGAACACCCAGTTCGGCACCTCGGGCTACGTGGGCGGCGCCACCGTCCCCTACAATTCGACCATCACCAGCGGCTTGCACAACATGTACCAGAGCCTGGAGTCGGTGATTCCGGAACCGCGCTTCGGTTTCGCTTATAAGCTGGACGAAAAGACCGTGATTCGCGGCGGCATCGGCTCGTTTGCCTCCTTGTTCTCGGGCAGCACGGCGGCCAGCGTTTTCCAGAACGCTCCCAGCGTGTTCAGCGCCAAAGTGACCTTCGGCGAAGTGGGCATGCCGACCGATACGGCCAGCTCCGCATACGCGGCCCAGGCTGCCGCCGGCGTCTTCCGCACCGGCTTCTCCGCCGGCGATACGCTGACTCAGCTCCAGACCGCTCTCGGCAAGATTCCCTTCAGCGCCCCCAGCTACTACTCGCCGCCCAACAATTTCGTGGCTCCCAAAGTGACCGAGTGGAGCGCCGAACTCGAGCGCCAGATCGACCCCCACGATGTTCTGGCTCTCACCTACACCGGCAACCACGGCTATGATCTGTCGCTGAGCAACGGCTATGCCAACGCCTACCTGCTGCTGAGCAACGGAACCAACAAATACTACGGAACCAGCTTCGCGGGCCTGCCTACGGCCGCGCCCGATTCGCGGTTCTTAACCGTGACCCAGGTGTTGACGCAGGGCTACTCCAACTACGACGCCATGACCCTCCAGCTCCGTCGCGCGATGAAATGGGGCCTGCAGGGCCAGATAGGCTGGACCTGGTCGCACGCTCTGGGCCTCACTTCGGTCTACAACCCGTACGACCTGAACTTCGGCTATGGCAACCTGAGCCTCGACGCCCGCCATACCATCGTCAGCGATCTGATCTGGACCGAACCTCATAAGTTCGCCAATCCGATTCTGAAAACGGTGCTCGGCGGCTGGACCTACGGCATGAAGTTCTATTTCTACACCGGCTTCCCCTTCTCGTCGTCGGACAGCAAGATCAATGCGCAGATCAATTCCGGCGGCGGGTTCAGCGGAACCTTCCTGGCCACCGTCATCGACCCCAACATCCAAACCAACTGCACCGCCGTCCACGGCACCACCACGCCGCCGTGTTTCACGACCAGCCAGTTCGAGACCTACAACTCCACCTCGGGAGTCGCCACTCCAATCCAGACCAATTTCGGCGAAACCGGCCCCGGCGTTTTCCGCGGCCCCGATTTCTTCGATATCGATACGCAGCTCACCAAGAAGTTCTTCATCAAGGAGAAGTACGCATTCGAAATCGGAGCGCAAGCCTTCAACACTTTGAACCATCCGAACTTCGGCAATCCCACCGCTTCCATCACCTCGGGATCGCTCGGCACTACCACGAGCAATGTCGGGCCGACCACCAGCCCCTACGGTTCCTTCCAGGGAGCCTCGCTGGTTTCCGGACGCCTGCTCGTGCTCACGGCCAAGTTCAGCTTCTAGCCGCTTCAACCATGGGCGGGACAGGCGCACGTCTGCCCCGCCTTCCTTTCAGTTCCCCTTCTTTTTCCCGCCGGCGGCCCGCTTCCCCCGCGGCTTCCGAAAACTCCGCCAGCCCTTCCCCCTACTATCGCCGGCGCCTGAAAAAGAATGCCCGGAGGCCTGTGGTCCGGCCTCCGGGCATATTGCTTCTTTGGTTGGCGGGCAAGCTGAAGCTTACCTTACCGGGTGGCTTGTTCCTTGGGCGTCGATAGATACCCCGCAATCGAATCCTTACCCACCGAATTCACCACCAGCTCGTACGGAATGTGCCCGCCCTTGCTGGCGTAGAATTGCACCGGCTCGTTGACGGTCTTGTCTTTCTTCTCCACCGGCCTGTCGTCCACTACCAGGTCAACGGTGTATACGCCGTGCTTCGCGTCGGCTTTCCTCAGCCGCACGGTGATGTCTCCCACGCGGGCCGGCTTCTTCTCGGCTTCCTTGCCCAGCTTGAATTCGAAATAGTTGCGCTCGCCCAGGCGCCGCAGCGCCGCCAGCTCCTGCGCGTTGGTGGCGATCAGGCCGCTTTGCACGCCCAAATCGCCGCGCGTGGATTTCAAATCGGCGATGGTTTTATCGAGCTGCGCCTGGGTTTGCGAAACCTGGCTGCGCACCGTCCCCACGTCCGTCGAAACGTCGGCGATTTTAGCGTTGGTGGTGCTGGCCTGCTGCCGCACGGCGGTGATCTCTGTGCCCTGGCTGCTCACCTGCTGCGCCACCTTGGCCTGTTCGGCTTCCAGTTGCCTGGCCAGTTGATCGGCGTGAGCCTGGGCTTCCACCTTGGACTGGTTCGACATGGTCCGCGCCTGCGCGCGCGCCGCTTCCAGCTCTTCCTTCAACGTTTCCAGGTGGCGCATCTGCGCTTGCGTGGTGACCGAGGAGGCATCGCGCACGTTGCTCAACTCGGTCAGGAGCTGATCGTGCGTCTTGGCCAGATCCGTGCGCAGATGGTCGATCTGAACGTAAAGGTAAATGTTGGCGGCCACCAGCGCGATCAGCGCGCCGGCGAACAGCGCAGTCAACAGGCCGGAGCGTTGCGGCTGCGGCTCGATATAGGTCGGTGTAGGACTCACGTAACGATACTCCTTTTTCTATCCCTTCAGTATAGATGGCCCGCGCCGCCCTTTCGGTTACACTCAAACCAGCTCGAAACTCTGGCCCGGCGCGGGCACTACCACATCCAGGCCGAAGCGGGCGTGCAGAAGATGGGCCAAAGCCTGCGCCTGCGCGGGCTCCCCGTGCACCAGGAAAACCTTCTTCAGGACGGCCGGCGCGCCGGCCGGCGCCAGCGGCGTAATCCATTGCAACAGTTCGCTTTGGTCGGCGTGGCCGCTAAGCTCGTCGAGGCTGGAAATCTCCGCCCGCACGCGCATCGGCTCGCCGAAAATCCGCACTTCCGGCCACTTCTCCACCAGCTTCCTGCCCAGCGTGTCCTGCGCCTGAAAGCCGGTGATCAGCACCGTGTTGCGGGGGTCTTCGATGCTGTTCCGCAGGTGATGCAAAATCCGCCCCTGCTCGCACATTCCGGAAGCCGAAATCACCACAAACGGCCCATGCAGGTCGTTCAGCTTCTTCGAGTCGGCCGCCTCCCGGACGTATTGCAGCCGCTCAAATCCGAAGGGGTCCTGGTGGTTCCGCAGATAGGCCAGCGTCTCATCGTTGAAACACTCGGGGTGCGCGCGGTGCACTTCCGTCACGTTCAACGCCAGCGGGCTGTCCACGAAAATCGGAATGTTGGGAATGTGCTTTTCGTTGGCCAGTTGATGCAGCAGGAGCACCAGTTGCTGCGTGCGGCCCACCGCGAACGCCGGCACCACGATCCTTCCGCCGCGCCGCGCCGTGCGGTTCACCACGTCGGCCAGTTTGTGAATCACGTGGCTCGCGTCTTTGTGCAGGCGCCCGCCGTAGGTGCTCTCCATAATCAGATAGTCCACCGGCGGCAGCGTCTCCGGCGGGCGGATGATGGGCAGGTGCGGGCGGCCCACGTCTCCCGAAAACGCCAGGCGCACGGGCGCGGCCCCGCTGCTGTCGCGCATCACCACGCAGGAGGATCCCAGAATGTGCCCCGCATCGTAAGCCTCATAGGAAACGCGCGGCGTCAGCGCGTGCGGCGCGTGATACCCCACGGTCTGAAACAGCGGCAGGGTGGCCTCGGCGTCCGCCATCGTATAGAGCGGAATTACGCGGCCGTCTTCCAGCCCCAGGCGCTTGCGATGCTCCAGCCGCTTGTTGAGGAACGCGGCGTCGTGTTCCTGTATATGGGCCGTGTCGCGCAGCATCCAGCCGCACAGATCGACGGTGGCCGGCGTGGCGTAGATCGGGCCCGCGAAGCCGTTCTTCACCAGCGAAGGCAGATTGCCGCTGTGATCGATATGCGCGTGCGACAGCACCACGGCGTCGATGGACGGCCCCGCCAACGGCAGATGGCGGTTCTTCCGGTCGGCTTCCTTGCGCCGCCCCTGGTTCAAGCCGCAGTCCAATAGGATGCGCTTTCCATCCGTCTCCACCAGGTGCATCGACCCGGTGACCGCTCCAGCCGCGCCCCAAAACGTGACCTTCATCGAAGCTCATAGTATCACCTGGAAACAGAAAGCGCGGCTTGTGTTTGATTTGTGGGGCCGGATGGCGTCCGGCGCGCCGCTTGCCCGCCGATGCTACTTGCCGGCTGCCGCCGCGGCGGCAGGCAGGACCTTATAGCGGACCCTGCCCCAAACCCATGTCCTGACCACGGCATACATCGCAATGCCGATGGCCAACTCCCCGGGAATGACGATGCCACGGGGCAAGGAGGCCGAAAAGTACAGCCAGGAGCCCATGAATCCGCAGGCCAAAGCCACGACGAAGACGATGATCAGGGGCCTGTGCGGCAGCTCGGATTTCAGTTGTGCGCCGCAGGAACGGCACGTCGTTCTCCTGACCCGCGGGTTGCGGAAGAATTCGCCGAACGACATCAGCTCATGGGAACAGGCGGGGCAAACCATATCGCTTCTCCTCTCCTTGGCACAGCGGGGACTATATTGTCCGCCAGCCGCCGTGGGGAGTCAAGAACGAATTTGCCCTCTTGGTAGCCGCTTTATTACGCTATACGATGCTACGAAGAACGTAATAATGAACGACCCCACGCTGCTGCTACTCGCCAGCCTCGCCGAAGGCGATAAACACGGCTACGCCATGATGGAAGATATCCAGCGTTTCGCCCATCGGCGGCTGCGCCCCGGAACCCTGTACGGCGCCATCACGCGCCTGGAACAGCGCGGCTGGATCGCGCCGCTGGGCCCGCGCGGCCGGCGGCAGCCCTACACGCTCACCTCCGGCGGCCGCGCATACCTGGAACAACAGGTCGCCGGCATGGAGCGCATTCTCAAAACCGCGGCGCGCCGCCTGAAACACGCATGAACGGCATCACCGGCCGCCTCCACCCGGCGCGCGCGGAGCGTCCAATGGCGCATCCCCGCCCGTTTTCACGCCGCCCAACTGGGCGAAGCTGCAATTGATGATCGGATCGCGAGTGGCCGCCATACTCTGCCGCCCGCTTTGCGTAGGACAGGCCTCCCGGCCTGTCACTGGCAGAGCCGGGCCCTCACCCTACGAGGCCGCCGCCTTGGCATTCGCCAGAGTGGTGTTGCCGCTGGTCCAGATTCCCGAGATCCCGTTGTGCATCCCCTGCACCACGCCGATCGCCGCAATCGCCACGATCGCCATCAGAAGCGAATACTCGATCAAATCCTGCCCCTGCTGGTCCTTCAGAACACCGCGCAATGAGTGCATCGACCCTCCTATTTGAGTATGCCCGGCAAATCCCATGCGGGAAAGTTCCAGCGGTACGGTCGTGGTTTGAGGCGTACTATCGGGAGGGAGGGTTTGGAATGGTGGACGAGATGGGATTCGAACCCACGACCCCGGCGTTGCGAACGCCGTGCTCTCCCAGCTGAGCTACTCGCCCACTTCTTTGCGGGGATATTTACAATATAACAAATGGCGGGCTTTCAGATCACCCGGCAACTGCGCAAAATGCGCCGCGATTGGGACCGGCGCGCCCGCGAAAACGCGCGCCATTTCGTGGTCACGGACCGCGACCAGTGGAGCGACGCCGAATTCTTCGCCTCCGGCGAGGTCGCCATGCAGGAGGATATCCTCAACGACCTCACCAACATCTGCCAGGGCAAGGACCCTCGGGCCATGCGCGTTCTGGAAATCGGCTGCGGCGCAGGCCGCGTCACGCGCGCCCTGGCGCGCTTCTTCGGCCACGTCTACGCGGTGGATATCAGCCCCGAAATGGTGGATCGCGCGCGGCTCGCCGTGGCCGCCTTTCCCCAAGCGCACGTCTTTTGCAATAACGGAAAAGACCTGGCGCCGGTTCGCGCCGCATCCCCCGAACCCTTCGATTTCGCCTTTTCCTGCATGGTCTTCCAGCACATCCCCAGCCGCGCCATTATTGAAAATTATGTGCGCGAAGTGCATCGCCTGCTGGCTCCCGGCGCACTGTTTAAATTCCAGGTGCAGGGATCTCCCCACGTCCGGGAAACACCCGGCGATAGTTGGATTGGCGTCCCGTTTTCCGAACCGCAAGCGCGCGCCATGGCTGACCGCTGCGGTTTCGAAATGCGCTATCAGGCGGGACGGGGCGACCAATATTACTGGTTGTGGTTCTTTAAACGGTCAAGTGCGTGAGCGCGGCCGTTCAAGTGTCTTTGCGCCGGCTGGCCCAATATTTTTTCATTCTCTCCGAGACCTCCTGTCGTTCTTTCGTATCCATGGATTTGCGCCCCCGCCGTTGTACCTGGGGCAAAACGGGCGGGAGGTCGGCTGTTCGCTGCAGCTCCTCCAGGGACGCAATCACCCGCTCGAGTTTCTCTTTCTCGGCGTACAAGTCCTGAATCGCTTTGTATAGATCCATCGCAATACGTCGGCCTCCGCGCTTCTTTTTGCACGGCGTCCCGATTTCCCGCCGGACCGCTTGCTCCGCCTCCGGAAAGGGTGGCGGCAAACGTCTATTCGGAAGCCGGGATGGCGCACCAGCGCGGTCAACTGATGTTACCATCGTTGCCGCAAAACTTATGCTATTTAATCGGACTACCGAATGAGAAAAGGCAAGTGCGGTACCAACCTGTAGTGATACCGGACAATGGCTATATATATCGCGCCGGCTAGGAGCAATAGTACGGCGAGACCAATAGTCATCGCCTTACCCCAGGGGAATCTCCGGTTCTCGCGGTTCAGTACCAGCAGGTATCCGGCAAAAATTCCCACGTAGAACAGCAGGCACATGGGCAGCGCGAACAGCATCATGTTGAAGACGTCCGGGGTGGGCGTCACCACCGCCGCGATGATAAAGATAATTAGAATCGCATATCGGCTATGCGCCACCAGGAATGACGGGCTCACGATGCGCAGCAGCGTCAGGAAGAAAATCAGAATGGGCAGCTCGAACACCAGCCCGACTCCCAGCATCACGTTGACAAACAGATCGAAATAGTGGGTCATCGTGACCATGGGGACAACATTATTGCCCAGTCCAAGCCCCAAGAGGAAGGTCAACCCGTACCGAAATACCACGAAATAGGCGAAAAACCCTCCCAGCAGGAAAAGGCCGCCCGAACAAAGGATGAACGGCGCCGCCCAGCGCCTCTCCCGCCGGTATAATCCTGGCGCGACGAACGCCCACACCTGGTAGATGATCCAGGGAAAGGAGAGAAAAATAGCGCACAACACGGGCAGCTTGAACCAGATGATGTTGAACGCCTCCATGGGGTCGATCTGGATCAGCACGGGGGGATTCACCTTCAGAATCTTCAGCGCCACGACCGCGGGCTGGCAGACGAAATTCCAAAGCTGGTTGCTGAAGGTGAGGCTCACCCCGAAAGCCACCGCGATTCCCCACAGCGCGCGAATGATGCGCGTGCGCAGCTCTTCCAGGTGTTCCAGGAAGGACATGCGCACCATGCCTTCCTCTTCATCGTCGGAGTCCCCGCCGGAAGGCGGACGCGGCGGAGTGCCGCCGCCCCCGCCCCCGCCGGCCAGCCGGCGCAGTTTATCGATTACATCTCCGGGCGAAGACACAGTACCAGCTTGGGGAGCGCCGGCTCCCGCCGTTTCTTCCGATGAAGCCATTCTTCTTCTTTACGCGTTATGCTCTGCCGTGGCGATAACAGTGCCATTCGCCGGCTCTTCCGCCTGCGCCGCCGCATGTTCGTGCGGCGCGCTTGCTTCGGCCGGGTGGGACTCGTGCGCGATGGTGCCTTCGATGGCTACGGCAGACGGTGACTCAGCGCCCTCAATTGCGGATGCGCTTATGGTGGATGGGTTGGCAGCGTTCGAATCGTGATGCTCGGCGTTGTACGACTCCTCGTAGGTGTTGTCATACGACGCATAGTCGTAATTGTAGGTATCGTACTGATACGGGTTCCCGATTTCAGTGGTCAACGATTTGGTTTCCGCTTCCAGTGACTTCATTTCCCGGTCGAACGTGGATTTCAACTCGTTCGACGCCTTGCGGAATTCGGTCAGGGCTTTCCCGATCGTCCGCCCGATCTCCGGCAGCTTCTTGGGACCGAAGAGGATTAACGCCAGGAGGAAGATGAAGATCATCTCTGGCGTGCCCAGCGTTCCCAACATCTATGGTTCCTCCAACAGTGTATTCTTCTCCATCATAACATGCGCCTTCTTTGGCTTTGGGACAACCCTGCGGGCTGCCGGGGAGGTGTGCGACGTAGAAGTGGGCGCCGGCGCTCCTGTAGGGCAGCTTGGCCAACCGGAGGGCTGCGGCGGCAATCGCTGGTGCTACCCTCTTAAGGATGCTCCCGGATTGCCTCTTCTGCCGGATCGCGGCGGGCTCCGCGCCGGCCGAACTCGTTTTTGAAGACGAGCAATCGCTGGCCTTCCTCGATCGCCGTCCCCTTTTCCCGGGCCACTGCCTGCTCATCCCCCGCCGCCATTACGAAACCCTGCCCGATCTGCCGTCTTCCCTGGTCGGTCCCTTTTTCGCCAACGCGCAAACGCTCTGCACCGCCATCGAGCGGGCCCTCGGCGCCGCCGGCACTTTCGTCGCCGTCAACAATCGCGTCAGCCAGAGCGTGCCCCATCTCCACGTGCATATCGTGCCGCGCCGGCCCAAAGACGGATTGAAGGGCTTCTTCTGGCCGCGCGGCAAATATGCCGATGCCGCCCAGATGCGCGAAGTGCAAATCGCCATCCACAAAACCATCCTTGGTCTTCGCGCGCACGATTCCGCTTAGCGCACCGTATTTTCCCGCCTGCTCCCCAATCGCCGTGCCGGAGTTCACCGGCCGGCGGCCATCCGGCTGGCGGCGGCTACCTCACCCGCATGGCGATCCCGCGCCCGTCTGCGCCGCCGGTTTCACACCCACCAGGCCGCCGCCGGCTTCTGCTTCATGACGATTCCATTCAAGAACGCCGCCGCTTTGGCCAGACCTTCCTCCGGCGAAAGCAGGCTATCCTCGTGTTCGATGGAAAGCACGTAATCGTAGCCGAACATGCGCAGCGTGGAAGCGAATTCGCGCCACCACTCTTCGCCGTGCCCGTATCCGCAGGTGCGGAAGATCCAGGCGCGATTGCGCTCGTCGGTATAACTCTTGGTATCCAGCACGCCGGTCAGCGGGAGGTTGCGCTCGTAAATTTGCGTATCCTTGGCATGCACGTGGAAAATGGCGTCGCCCAGTACGCGGATGGCGGCAATCGGATCGATGCCCTGCCAGAACATGTGGCTGGGGTCGTAATTGCATCCGATGGATTTGCCGGCGAGGGCGCGCAGCCGCAGCATCGTCTCGGGGCTATAAACCACGAACCCCGGATGCATTTCGATGGCGACCTTCACCCCGTGGTCCTCGGCGAATTTGGCGTGGCGCGTCCAGTACGGTTCCACCACTTTTTCCCACTGCCACCGCAAAATCTCCAAATAATCCGGCGGCCACGGGCAGGTCACCCAATTGGGCCACTTCGAGTTGGGCGAATCACCCGGGCATCCGCTGAAATCCACCACTACCGGAACGCCCAGTCTTTCCGCCAGCCGGATGGTTTTCCTGCTCGTCTCGGCATCGCGCTTGGCGCGCTCCTTGTCGGGATGCAGTGGATTGCCGTGACTGCTCAACGCGCTGATGGTAAACCCCTGGTCTTCCAGCTTGCTCTTGAAGTCTTTCAACTCCTGCCTGCTTTCCAGCATGGAAAGCTTGCAATGCGCGTCGCCGGGATAGTTACCCGTTCCCAGCTCCACGGTATCGATGTTATGGCTCTTGAGCTTCTTGAGTGTGTCGTCCAAAGACAACTGGGCGAGCAACGGGGTGAATACGCCGACTCTCATGCTGAACAGAATATCACGCGGCGGTCTTCCCGCCGCGCAGTGCCGCCGCAAGCCGGTTAGTAGGGCCGCTGCCCGATGTAATTGCCCGGCGGATCGTATTCGCACACCCACACTTCGCGGCTGCCCCCGCGCGCCACCGCGCATCCCACGCGCCGCGTGTCGCGCCAGACGATCTGCGTATAGTGCCCGCACATCCCCAGCAGGCACTGGTTGGCCTGGTAGTCGAAGTTCTTCTCTTCGGCCGCCCACCGCTCCACCACATGCCGGGGAGTGGCCGCGCCCCCTACGATCTCGTATAGGTTTTCGCCATGCGGATTCTCGGGGCGATGCGCGAACTGCCCGCTATCGAGCAACCCGTCGGCCCAATCCTGCGCGTCCAGCGCCAGTTTCTCCGACCACGCCAGCGACGGCACGCCGGCCTGTTCGCGGAAGGCATTATGGGCCGCCACGATCTCCGCTGGCAGGCCGCTTTCCGCGGCGCCCGCCGCCAGAGCCAGAAACAGATAAATCGCTTTCATCGCTGCTCTCCGTGGGGCAGGATGGTATCCCGCGCGCCGAATGTGAATCTGCGCCCCACTACGCGTTGGCCGGCTCGAAATAGGTTTGCGCCAGCTCCGGCTTCTCGCGAATCGCTTTCCGCCAATACGAGCGCGCCTCGTCCTCCTGGCCCAGGGCCATCAGCGCGTGGCCCATGTTGAGCAGCGCTTCGGCGAACTCCGGATCTTCGTTCAGCGCCTGCTGGTAGAAGGCCACCGCGTCTTCGATTTGCCCGCGCTTCTGGCAAATCAGGCCGGCATTGTAAAACAGCTCGCAGCCGCGCTCGCCCATCTCGATCAGCCGCTTGTGCAGATCGTACGCTTCCTCGTAATTCTGCTGTTCCAGCGCCAGCGCCGCCAGGCCGCGGACCGCGTCCGACGAGTCCGGCCGCATGATCAGGGTCTCCTGAAAATAGCGCCGCGCCTCCTCCGGCTTACCGGAGCGCGCGAACGCGATGGCGGCGTTGAGGCTGGCTTCCGGCCACTCCGGGCGCTGGGCCATGCAGGCCTGGAAGGCTTCGCCGCTGCCCGTGTAATCGCCGCGCAACAGGCGCAAATATCCCAGCCGGAAGGCGCCGTCGCACCATTCCGCGGCGCCCTCGGGAATGCGCGCGTAGAGCTTCTCCGCCCAGTTGCGCTCGCCCAGTTGTTCCAGCACCAGCGCCAGGTTCCAGAGCACGCCCGGCTGGCCGGGATCGATCTCCAGGGCTTTCTCGTAGCTGCTTCGCGCCGCCGGAAGATCGCTCAATTCCTGGTGCGCCACTCCCAGATTCAAGTGGGTCTGCGCCGATTGCGGGTTCAGGGAGGCCGCCGATTGGTAAGCCAGCGCGGCCTTCTGAAAGTTGCCCATTTTGTGGTAAGCCACGCCCAGGTTGAACCAGTTCTCGAAACGGTCGGGCGCCATTTCGGTGAGATTGCGGCAATAGCGCGCGGCGGTCAGGTAATCGCCGTCGTCGAACGCCAGGGCCGCCAGCGCTTCCATCGCCACCGTGGACTCGGGCTGCAGCTCGGCCAGCATGGCGGCGTAGCGCCGCACCGAGTCGTCGTCTTTCTTTTCCAGGAACATGGCCACCAGGTTGCCCAGCGCCTCTTCGCAGCGCGGATTGCGCGCCAGCACTTTGCGGTACTGCTCCACCGCTTCGGCATGGCGCCCGGTCTGTTGCAGGGAAACCGCTTTGCCGAACAGCGCCTGCTCGTGGTCGGGATAGAGGCTGAGATATTTGTCCAGCGCCTCGAGAGCCTGCGCGGGGCTGCCGCCGTGGAGGAGCGCGACCCCCAGGCCCAAGAGAGCGTCGCTGCGCGTGGCGTCCACTTCAGCCGCTTTGCGGAATGCCTCGCCGCATTCCTTCCAGCGCTGCAGGTTTCCCAGGCAGACGGCCAGGTTGAAGTGGCCGGTGCGATGCCGCGGCTCCATTTCCACCAGTTGCCCATAGGTGGAAGCGGCGCTTTCGTAGTCGCGCATTTCGTATTGAATGTGGGCCAGCGCGGAATACAGCGCGGCATCGTGGTCGCCGGAATCAATCGCCTTGACCAGCATCCGGGCGGCGCTTTCGCGCTTGCCCTCCAGGTGCAGCGAGACCGCCTTGGAGAGCGTCTTGCTGCTGGCGCGTTTGGGGTTTTTGATTTCTTCGATCGAAGTTACGCCAGGTGGCAGCGGCATGCCGCTCGATTCCGGTGTCAGGATTTCCATGGTTGCGTCCTCCTCGAAAATTCGTACGGGGGCTGCGGCGCGAGCGCGAACTGGCTTGGCGCGGGCGCCGGTTGCGGCGCGGGCGCGGGCAGCCCCCTGGCGGGATTCCAGAATTCCGCCGTGGTATTGTTGGCATCGCCGAGGCTGCGCGAAAGGTAGGCGCACACGCGGCCCAGAAAGTCTTCGTTTTTCGAAATCTTCATCCAATAGAGCCGCGCGCGCGCGCCGGTTTCGCTGAAGAACCCGACGCCGCCCGAGGCCAGCGTATCGTCGATCCAGGTATCCACTTCCTGCCCGTCCACGCTGGTCACCAGCTTGTTGCCGCGCACCTCCACCGCAACCTGCAGCGGGGTATTGTTGTGCACCATGACGTTCAGCGGAATGGGCGTGGCCTTGCCGCGCTTGCCGTCCACCACGGGATAATGCTCGATGGCGATAATGGGCCGCAATCCCGGCTGGACCACGGTAAATTCCATGGCGTAATAGTTCTTCGGATCGTGAGCGCGCACGGCCCAACCCATGGACTTGGTTTCGATCTGGCCAAAGAATTCCAGCCGGTAATCGGTGTAAGTAAGCGAGGGGTGGAAGAAGGCCAGTTGACCGGTCGTGACGTAACCGTCGGGGTTGCGCGACCATCCCGGCGCCCAGGATTTCGCGGCCGTGCCCCAGGCTTCCATGCCGTTCTTGAAGCTGTCGGTGACGGTGGCCGCGGCGCGGGTGGCGATGGCCTGGCGCAGCCGCGCGATGGGTCCGCTCGCCGGAACGGCCGCCGGAACCGTGCCGGCCCCGCTGTCGGCGCTCGCCGGCGCACTGGCGGGCGCGGTTGCGGTACCGATAACCGAGGCATCGCGATTCACCGCGGGAGTCTGGTTGCCGATGCGGATCGTGCCGATGCCAAACCACACCAGGCTGCCCACCAGCAGGCACGCCGCCGCCGCTTTGAAGGCCACCGCCATGCCGGGATTGGGCGGTTTCCTTTGCGCCTCCGGCAGTTGAAAAATTTCGGCGAAGGAGTTCGGGTTGGCGGCTTTCTTTTGCGGACCGGACTCTTCGCGGCGGCCGAAAATCGGGGTGAGCGGCAGTTTCGGCGGCCTGGCTGGAATGACGGGGCTGGACCAGGCTAGAGCCAGCCGCGGCGCGGCGGCGCTGCGCACGCAGTGGAAGTCCAACGGCACGAAACCGGCTGGTGGGACTTGCGCGGCGGTGAAGTCGCACGGCGGTTCGGGCCGCACGATGTGCAGGCCGGCGAGCGGTTCGAAGACCGCCGCGATGACGGCGGCTGCCGCCGGCGGGCCTTCCCAGGCAGGCTCGGCGCCGGCTTCTTCGCCGGCTTCGGCAAGGGCCCAAACGGGCTGGCGGAGGACCGCCGAAAACGCCAGCGGGACCGGCGTAAACTGGCATGCGGGCAGCGATTCGAGCGGCGCGGCTGGCGGTCCGCCGGCCGGCCCGGCAAAGCCCATGCCGCCGGCCGGCGCTTCCCAAATGGGCGCGGCCGGAGGGTGGCTGGTGGAACGGAAAGCTTCGCTGGAGAGCGCCATCACGCGCATCGAAACCGCGGCCGCCGGCGGGCCCTGTCGATACTGCGCGGAGGAGGGCAGGGCCGGCTGGGGTTTCTGGAACGGCAGAATTTTCGGCGTCGCCGGCGGCATCCAATCGGCGGACCGCCGCGGAGCGTCGAAAACGGGGGCCACGGTAAGGACGGCAGCCAGCGGCGCGCAATCGGCCGCGGCGAAAGCGAGGCGTTCGGCCGGCTCGGGCTGGGCTGCCGGCATCCACGCGGCGCAAGGAGCGGGGATCGGGGAAGGCTCCGCGCCGCGCCGCGGACCGTCGAAAACGGGAATCACGGTGAGGGCTGGAACCAGCGGCGCGCAAGTTCCAGCGGTCCAAGCGGCATAGGCGGCGGCGAAAGTGAGGCGTTCGGCTGGCTCGGGCTTGGCTGCCGGCACCCACGCGGCGCAAGGAGCGGGGATCGGGGACGGCTCCGCGCCGCGCCGCGGACCGTCGAAAATGGGAATCACGGTGAGGGCTGGAGCCAGCGGCGCGCGAGTTCCAGCGGTCCAAACGGCATGGGCGGCGGCGAGGGCGAGGCGTTCGGCCGGCTCGGGCTGGGCTGCCGGCATCCACGCGGCGCAAGGAGCGGGGATCGGGGAAGGCTCCGCGCCGCGCCGCGGAGCGTCGAAAATGGGAATCACGGTGAGGGCCGGAACCAGCGGCGTGCCGGCGGCCTCTGCGAGGGCGAGGCGTTCGGCCGGCTCGGGCCCGGCTGCCGGCATCCACGCGGTGCAAGGAGCGGGGATCGGGGAAGGCTCCTCGCCGTGCCGCGGAGCGTCGAAAATGGGAATCACGGTGAGGGCCGGAACCAGCGGCGTGCCGGCGGCCTCTGCGAAGGCGAGGCGTTCGGCCGGCTCGGGCTGGGCTGCCGGCATCCGGGCGGCGCAAGGAGCGGGGATCGGGGAAGGCTCCGCGCCGCGCCGCGGACCGTCGAAAACGGGAGTTACGCTGAGGGCTGGAACCAGCGGCATGCCGGCGGCCTCGGCGAGGGCAAGGCGTTCGGCCGGCTCGGGCTGGGCTGCCGGCCTCCACCCCATGCTGCGCCGCGTCAACACGGCGTCCTGTTGGGCAGCGGTAGAGGGCGGCGAAGTGGCGGCGATTCCCGGCTGCGCCGGCTGGGCAGGCGGGAGGTCCGGCCGGCCCCGCGCAGCGGCATCCGCCGCCCGGCGGGACTGATGGGAGCGATTGAACCGCGCGATCGCGGCTCTGATCCGCGGCATGGTTTCCACCGCTTGGGGATGGCGCGGCGGCTCGCCCGCGGCCGCGGGCGGAGCGTCGCCGCAGCCGGCTGAGGCGGCAATTTCGAAAATGGGCGCGCACTCGATGTGTGGCAGCGCAAGGCGCCAAGCCGGCGAACAGATAGGGGCGGTCCAGGGGGCGGCGCATGGCGATTCGGTCCCCTGGGGGTTGGCCAGCGGTTGGGGGATGGTTCCGGCGAGCGCGGTGATGGCGAGCGGCCACCAGTTCAACGCAATCCCGGCCGTGTGCGAGCCGTGCGCGAACTCGCACGCGGTGGCGCACTCGGGGGCGCCCCGCTGCAGCGGAAAGCGCAGCGCGAATCCGGCCGGGGCGAGCGGGGGTGGTTCCGGTTTGGCAATCCGGTCCAGTGCCTTTCCCAGCCGCTCGCGATACCGCTTCCGGTGAACTGAGCTGCAAAATTCAGAATCCCGGAGGTGCCGAATTGGACCGATTTCTTTGCCGCAATATAAACAGCCCAAGTGACGTCCTCAAAAAATACTACGAGTACTAATAAAAATTATATCGTCGAAAATGCACGGAATTTCCGCATTAATTTATGGTGTTTTCTCATTTATTTAGTTAGTTTATTTATGTTTACCAAGGATATTTTTCTGCGCGGGCAAAATGGCCCGCTGCAAGGCCGATCCCGCCAGGGGCTTCGGTATATGGCACACTAAGGCTGTTGAAAACTCTAATTCTGGCGCTACTTTTATTGCCGGCCGGATGGGCCCAGCGGCAGCCATTTTCGCCGCCCGACATTTGGCTATGGCGGACGGCGGACGATCCCGAGATCAGTCCGGATGGCGCGCTGGTGGTCTACACGGAAAGCTGGAACGACCGCGGGCGCGGCGCGGCGTTCACCAACCTGTGGCTGGCGGCGAGCGACGGGCGGGAGGAGCGGCAGCTTACGGAAGGGGAATGGCGGGACGCGTCGCCGCGCTGGTCGCCGGACGGAACGCGGATCGCGTACCTTTCGACGCGCGCAGGCAAGCCGGGGATTTGGGTTCGTTCGTTAAACCATGGAGGGGACCGCGAGGTGACGCGCGGCGCGGCGGCGCCGCTGTCCCTGGCCTGGTCGCCGGATGGAAAGTCGATTGCGTTTACGGCGCGGGCGGCGGCGGCGAATGCGGCCGCAAGTTGGGCGCCGGCCGAGGTGCTGCCGCTTTTGTGGCCGCGTCCCCTGGGACCGGTGCAGGTGTTTGTGGCGCCCGCGGACGGCGGAGAGGCGCTACGGGTATCGACCGAGGATCTGGATTTCTCCGGCGAGCCGGCCTGGATGCCGGACGGACTTTCGATTTTGTGCGCGGCGGCGGGACAGATCTTTTCGATTCGCACGATCGACCACGCTGTCCGGGAGCTGACCCGCGAGGACTCGATTGCCGGCGGGCCCGTGCCTTCGCCGGACGGCGGCAAGATTGCGTTCCTGGCCCGCGATGCGCGGCCGCGGAGCTACGCCGTGCGCAAGCTTTTCGTCATGAGTCCGGATGGCGGGAGGGTTAGAGCGCTGGCGGGCGCGTTGGGGCGCGACGCCATGCATCCGCGGTGGAGCAACGATTCGCGCACGGTCTACTTCACGGCCGACGACCGCGGCGCGACGCACGTTTACGCGGCGCGCAACGATGGCACGGCGCGGCAGGTAACCAACCGGGCGGAGCGGCTGCGCGGGTTCTCGCTGGCGGCCAACGGGCGCGCGGCGGCGGTGCGCTCTTCCGCAACCGAAGGCGGAGCGGTGATTGCATTCGCGGTGGACCTGCCGGCGGGGGTGGCCACGGTAGCGGCGCCCAACCAGCATCTGCTGGCGGAGCGCGCCATGGGCGCGGTGGAAGAGATTCAGTATCCTTCGGCGGGAAAGCGCATTCAGGCGTGGCTGGTGAAGCCGCCGGGGTTCGATGCGGCGCGCCGCTATCCGCTGCTGCTCGAGGTGCAGGACGCGCCGCGGCGCATGTACGGGGCGGAGTTCCAGTTGCAGGCGCAGATTTTCGCGGCGGCGGGGTACGTGGTGCTGTGCGCCAATCCACGCGGCACTCCCGGGTATGGAGAGGAGTTCGGGAATCTGCTGCCGACGGGATTTCCGGAAGACGCGGCGGACGATTTGCTGCGCGGGGTGGAGTATGTAGCCGCGAATCCTTTTGTGCAACCAGGCAAAATTGGCGTGATCGGGGGAGTGACGGCGGCGTGGCTGCTGGGGCACTCGACGCGCTTTTCGGCGGCGGTGCTGCGGCGGGCGGTAGCGGATTGGACGGCGGATGTGGCGCTGGCGCCGCACGGGGCACAGCGTGCGGCGGCGTGGATGGGGGCGATGCCGTGGGAGAATCCGGATCAATATATGAAGCACTCGCCGATTTTTTTCGCGGGCGCGTTTCAGACTCCGGCGCTGGTGATCGCGGGCGCCAACGATATCGAGAGCGAGGAACTCTATTTTGCGCTGCAACAGAAGAAAGTGGCTTCGGCGCTGGTGAGGTTGAGCGGGGATGGGCCGGCCGAGCGGGTATTGGAAATGGAGGCGGAACTGGCGTGGTTGAGGAGGTAGGTTGCGGCCGGAACTGGCCAACTTGGCCGGAATTCTTTAGGCCACTTCCTTGTTTTCAACAAGATAGAGATTCGCAACTGGCCAAGTTGGCCAGTTTCCCTCTTTGGGGCCGGATGGAATCCGGCGGCCGATTGGCAATCGGCCCGCAGGTTGCCTCACGGCCAACCTGCCCTACAGGGCGTCATCTGAGCCGCAGGGAGTTGGTGACCACGGTGACGCTGGAGAGGGCCATGGCGGCGGCGGCCAGCATGGGGGAGAGCAGGCCGAGGGCGGCGAGCGGGATGCCGATGGTGTTATAAGCGAAGGCCCAGAACAGGTTCTGGCGGATGACGCGGAGGGTGCGGCGCGATAGTTCGATGGCTTCGGGAACGCCGTTGAGATTGCCGCCCATGAGGGTGATGCCGCCGGCTTCCATGGCGATATCGGCGCCGGAGGCGAGCGCGATGCCGAGATCGGCCTGGGCCAGGGCGGGGGCGTCGTTGATGCCATCGCCGACCATGGCGACGCGCTTGCCTGCGGTTTGCAGTTTCTTGACTTCTTCGGCTTTCCGGTCGGGCAGGACTTCCGCCAGAACGCGATCGATGCCGGCGGCGCGGGCTATGGTTTCGGCGGTCTCGCGGCGGTCTCCGGTGATCATCCAGACCTCCAGGCCCAGGGCGCGCAGGCGCGCCACGACGGCAGGGGCTTCGGGGCGGAGAACGTCGGCCACTTCGATAGAGCCGGCGGGAACGCCCTCGACGGTGACGGAAATGCCGGGGCGCGAGACGACAATTTCCCGGCCGGCGATTTGCGCGCGCACGCCGTGGCCGGCGAGGGCCACGAAGTTGGCGGCCTCTTCCAGAACCAGCGAGCGTTCGGCGGCGGCTTGCACCAGGGCCTTGCCCAGAGGATGTTCGGAGTAGCGCTCGGCGGAAGCCGCCAGGCGCAGCAATTCGTTTTCGTCCATGCCGGGCGCGGGGGCGAGGGCGACGACGCGCGGCCGGCCTTCCGTGAGAGTGCCGGTCTTATCCAGCACGATGGTATCGACGCGGTGGGCGCGCTCGAGGACTTCACCGCCTTTAATCAGGATGCCGCGCTCGGCGGCGCGGCCGGTGCCGACCATGATGGCGGTGGGAGTGGCGAGGCCCAGCGCGCAGGGGCAGGCGATGATGAGGACGGCGACGGCGTTGACGAGCGCGGCGGCGAAGGGCGCGAAGAAAAGCCACGCGCCGAAAGTGACCAGCGCGGCAGCGAGCACCCCCACTGTGAAGTAACCGCTGACGACATCCGCCAGGCGGGCGACGGGGGCGCGCGAGCCTTGCGCCTGCTTCACCATTTCAACCATCTGCTGGAGGACGGTGCCGCGGCCGACCTTGGAAGTTTCGTAGCGAAAGGCGCCCGAGCGGTTGATGGCGCCGGCGTAGACCGGCGCACCGGGGCGCTTGTCCACGGGCATGCTCTCGCCGGTGAGCATGGATTCATCGACGGCCGATTCACCCTCGCGCACGATGCCATCCACGGGGAGGCGCTCGCCGGGGCGGACGGCCACGAGGTCTCCGGGGCGGACGTCATCGACGCCGATTTCGCTTTCGACGCCGTCGCGCACGACGCGGGCGGTGGGCGGCTGGAGATCCATGAGGCGGCGGATGGCGGCCGAGGCCTGGCCGCGGGCGCGGGCTTCCAGAGTGCGACCGAGCAGGATGAGGGCGACAATGACGGCGGCGGCTTCGAAGTAAACCTGGACGCCTCCACGCACGGTTTCCCAAACGGAATAGAGGAAGGCCGAGCCGGCGCCCAGCGCAATGAGCGTGTTCATATCGGCGCTGCCGTGGCGGAGGGCGGCGAAGGCGCGCGTGTAGAAAGGCGCGGCGGCGTAGAACATGACGGGGAGCGAGAGGGCGAGTTGCAGCCACGGGGCGCGCTCGCTCATGCCCAGGACCACGAGGGGAGCGGCGAAGGCCACGGCGACGACCAGGCGGCGGCGGTAAGCCGGGAGCGCGGCATCGGGAGCGGATTCGGTTTTGGGAACGCCGTAGCCTAGGCCTTCGATGGCGGCGACGAAATCGGGGATGCGGATGCGCTGGGGATCGTACTCGACGGTAGCGGTGTTGGTGGCGAGATTGACGCTGGCGCGGGTGACGCCGGGAGCTTTGGCAAGGGTGCGCTGGATGGTGCGGGCGCACGCGGCGCAGGTCATGCCGGAGACCGGGATATCGATGCGTTCCGGCGAAGCGGCGGTCATGCGGCCACTTCGTAGCCGAGGCCGCGCACGGCATTGGCGAGCACTTCGGGTTCGACGAGGCTGGAATCGTATTCCACGGTGGCGCTGGCGGAGGCGAGATCGACGGTGGCTTTGGTGACGCCGGGAGTGGAGGCCAAGGTGTTTTCGACGCTGCGGGCGCAGTTGCGGCAAGTCATGCCGCGAACGGAGAGGTGCAGGGTTTCGGATGCCATATATATATGATGCGCCCATGCGGGATACTGGATGCGACATGATTTTCGCGGACGCGCGGCTGGCGCGGCGAGTGGAAGCGGCGGAGGCGGCAAACGCGCGCGGATGTACGGCGGGAGAGGATGGGCAGCCGGCGGAAGCGCTGGAAGTGGCGGGCGGGTGCGCGGTGTTCGCGGGGGCGGAATCGCCGCTGACGCAGGCCGTGGGGGTGGGGCTGAACGGGCCGGTGGACGAGCGGGAATTGGGCCGGCTGGAGGAGTTTTTTCGCAGCCGCGGGGCGGTCGTGAGAATCGACTTATGCCCGCTGGCGGACCCCAGCCTGATGGCGCTGCTGGGCCAGCGGGGGTATCGGGCGGCGGAGTTCAATAACGTTCTGGTGAAGCGGCTGGCGGGGACCGAGATCGTGATGACGCCCAGGGTGCGGCGGGCGATGGCGGACGAGGCCGACTTGTGGTCGCATACGGTGGGGCATGGGTTCTTCGAGATGGACGAGCTGACGACGGCGGAGATGAACGTGGGGCGCGCGATTTTCGCCATGCCGGGCGTGCTGTGCTACCTGGCGGCGACGGAGAACGGCGAACCGGCGGGCGGCGCGGCGGCGGCGGTGCGCGAGGGCCTGGCGACGCTGTTCGCCGACAGCACCCTGCCGCGGTTTCGAAGGCGGGGAGTGCATCGCGAGCTAATCGCGGCGCGATTGAACGAAGCGCTGGCGCAGGGGTGCGGCCTGGCGGCGGCCAGCGCGCTGCCGGGGAGCGGATCGCAGAGGAATTACGAGCGCGCGGGGTTTGAGGTGGCGTATACGAAGGTGGTGATGGTGGGGTGAGGCGGGAGCTGTCGCCGCCGCGCAACCAGCCGCAACTTCGCGGCCGGTTCCGATCGCGGTGCTATCTTGAGCTTATGCGCACGCCATGCGTTCTGTTCGTGTGCATTCTTCTGAATGCCGCGGCCCAGGAGCCGCCTCTGGACCCCACCGCCGCGCTGGCGCATCCGCGGCTGGAATCGGAAATCCACCATCCCCTGCCCGAGCAGTACATCTGGACCAGAGACGACGCCATCGCTCTGGCCAAAATCAGTTATAACTGGAGCAAGCAGGACTTCAAGGCGGACCCGCACTACTTTCGGCGCATCTTCCAAGTGGCCGCGCCGCCCGCCACTGCCACTCTCTACATTGCCGGCCCGCGCTGGGCGCGCGTTTTTCTGAACGGCAAGCTGGTGGAGGACGTCAAGAGCGATCTGGATTCGCCGCTCGGCATGCACGTCTTCGCCGGCGGCGTCGCGCATTTTCTGCGGGCGGGCCGCAACACCCTGGCGATCGAGGCGGTGCGCGGCCGCGGCATCGTCAGCGCGTCCAACAGCGCCAAGGTGTCGCAGCAGACCTTCGGCGAAGTCCTGGCAGTCAAGATCGTGCCCGCGCGGCGGGGCGTGGATGCGGCGGCGCTGATCGCCAGCGACGGCCAGTGGAAAAGCGCGCTGCATGCCGCCGCGGGGTGGGAACTGCCGGCGTTCGACGACAGCGCCTGGCCGCGGGTTCAATCCCTGGGCGGCATCGAAAGCGACATCGACTTTTTCCAATGGAGCGGCGACGCGGGCCTGTACGATTGGCCGGGCTACGACGGCGTTTCCCCTTTCCTCGCGCGATATTCGCTGGCTCCCGTCGCGGTCACGCATGTCTTCGAAGGGCGCAGCCATTTTGCGGGGCTCGAGGCGCTGACTGCGCCTCAAGGCTCCGGCGAGTTCGCGGTGAATCTGGCGGCCGGCAGGATAGAAGATGAGCAGGCGCCTTCCCTGATGCTGGATTTCGGGCGCGAGGTGGTGGGCCGCGTGGAATTGGCGTCGGATTCCGACGTGCCCGCGGAAGTTACCGTGCAGTATGGGGAATCGGAGGCGGAGGCGCTTTCCAGCGGCCAGTATCTGGGGGTGAACCCTCTTACGATTCCTTCGCATTACACGGCGCGCGGGCCGAAGAGCGCTTTCCGTTACGCCAAAATTCGCTTTGTCGCCGGAGCGGCGCCGCTGCGCTTCCGCGCGATCCGCCTGGACGGCATCTATTACCCGGTGCAATACCGCGGCTCTTTCGAATGCTCCGACGCGCTGCTCAACCGCATCTGGACGGTGGGCGCCTATACCGCGCATCTGTGCATGCAGGACGGCATCTGGGACGCTCCCAAGCGCGATCGCGGGCGCTGGATGGGGGACGTGGACGTGAGCGGCCACGTGATCGGCAAAGTATTCGCCGATCGCTTCCTGATGGAAGACACCATGTCGCGCCTGATTGGTCCCGAGCCGGTGGAGCAGCACGTCAACGGCATCGCGGGCTATTCCGCCTTCTGGATGACCGGCGAAGCCGACTATTACCGGCATCTCGGCTCGCGCGAGCACCTGGAGACCATCCACCAGCGGCTGGTACAACTGCAGCGCTTCATGGATGGCGAACTGGACGAAGAGAACCTGTACGTCAACCGCACGAAATCCTGGCCGTTTGTGGACTGGTCGCCCGACCTTTACGGCGATACCCAGGAGGCGCGCCGCGCCACGGAGTTCGAGTTTTACCACGCCTACCGGGAAGGCGCTTACCTGCTGCGCGAGTTGGGCGACGCGGCCAACGCCGCGCGCTTCGAACAACGCGCCGCGGCCCTCCAGACGGCCTCCGAGCGCGCCCTGTTCGAGCCGGCCTCCGGGACGTATGGGCCGCGCTGGCAGACCAACGCGGCGGCCGTTCTTTCCGGCATCGCGGGGCCGGAGCGCTACGCGGCGATCTGGCGGCAGGTCTTATCCAAGGCCGGCCACGAGCAATTCAGCGCCTTCTCCATCAGCCCCTATTACAACTATTACGTGGTCAGCGCCATGGCGCGCATGGGGCGGCGCGCCGAAGCCCTGGAGTGGATTCGCAAATATTGGGGCGGGATGCTCGAACAAGGCGCCACCAGCTTCTGGGAAGCGTACGACCTGAACTGGCCCAAGAAGGATTTCCATGTCTCGCTCGAGGCCGATGGCACCAGCGGATTCTACGTCAGCCTGGCCCACGGATGGTCCTCCGGCCCCACCGCCTGGTTGATGGAAGAAGTGCTCGGCATCCAGCCCACGGCGCGTGGATTCGATGCCGTCACCATCCGCCCGGACCTCATCGATCTGGCCTGGGCCAAAGGCGCGGAGCCTACGCCGCACGGCCCGATTCGCGTCGAGCTGACCAAGAGCGGGCAGGGGACGCGGATCGTGCTCGATCTGCCGCAAGGCGTTACCGCCGGGGTGCTGGTTCCGGTGGCCGGCGCGGATTCCCGCGTGCTCGTGAATGGGCAGCCGGTGGAGTCCACGGCCGCGGAAAACGGCGCGCGCGCGCGAATCGTGCTGCGCCAGGGCGGGCGGTTTGAAATTCATTCGTGAACGCAACGGGAGGTGACATGAAGAACGTTTCGCGGCGGACTTTTTCCGGAGCGCTGCTCTCCGCATCGGCGCTGGCGGCGCAGCAGCGCGGCCAGGCGGCGAATTCCGGCGCCGTGGATTTGCCGCCATGGGAGGGATCCGCGGCCGCGGGCGATGGCTTTCGGTTTCCCGGGCCGCCTTCGCCGCGCACCCGGTGGAACGTGCCGGGCCCTCCGCGCAAGTACTTTTCCGAATGGCTGCCGGCGCTGTTCGAGCGCACCCTGGAGATCGACGAATGGAGCGCCGGGAAACCGCCGCTGCGCTGGATTTTTACCGGACCGTGCGGCGGTTTCACGGTGGAAGCGGGCGCGGGCAAAGTCCGGTTGGCGGTGCGCTATTACGATTCGACCGGATTGAGCAAGGTGCCGCCGGTGCAAGCGCGTCCGGGACGCCATCCGGAGGGTCTATTCGAGGAATCGAGCGTGGAGTATCGCGGCGACCTCAAAGCCATCACGGCCGTGTCGGATCATCGCCTGACGGTGCGCGTGCTGTTGAACGGAAAAGAGGCGCTGGCTTCGCGCGCGGCTCCCGATGTGAACCGGCATCAGCTAGCCTTCGCGGGCGAGGATGGCGCGGTGCGCGGAAGGCTGCTGCCGGCGGCGATGCAAACGGCCGCGGTCACGGTGGACGATGCCGCGCGGTTCCAGGAGATGCTGGGGTGGGGCGGCACCACCACGCCTCCCGCCTTCGCCGAGTTGAGCCCGCAAGGCGCACGCGACTGGTGGCGGATTCTGGCGGAATACAACCTGCTGCTGCATCGCGAATACCCGACGGGCGCTCTGCTGAACCGCGAGATGACCAATTGGGACTGGCCGGCGGACGCTTCGCCGCACTATTACGGCGACAACTTTCCCAACTGCGAGACCAGCGATTTCGAATATATCCGGCGGGTGCGGCGCCTGGGCGGCAAGGTGATCTTCGAGTTCTGGGAACTGCCTCCGTGGGCCAGAGTGCGCGATGCGGCGGGCAAACTGACGGAGGCTCCGGAGATGGATGCGTACGTGAAGGCCATGCTGGGGTATTGCCGGACGTCGCGCGAGAAAACGGGCATGGCGCCGGAGATCGTGGGGATTCAGAACGAGGTCACGCAATCGCCGGAAAACTGGCGCAAGATGGCGCTGGCGCTGCGCCAGGGATTGGACGGCGCCGGATTCGGCTCGACTAAGATTCACATGCACAACGCGCCGTTCTCCACCGGCGGGGTAGCGGCCGCCAAAGCCTTCCGGCAAGACGCGGCGGTGTGGAAAACCATAGACTACGCGGCATCGAATCTCTACGATTATCAAAACTATTTTCACGACCCGGACGGTTTCGACGCCGCCCTGGCCCAGTTGCGGGAAGTTACCGGGGACAAGCCCTTCTTTGCGGTGGAATTGTGCGTCAACAATGGCGCATTTCAGACGCGCGATTACCGGGTCGCGCTGGCCATGGGGCAGCTTTACCATAAGGTGCTGACGCAACTGGACGCTTGCGGGGTGATGTATTGCTGGACCTTGCTCAACGTGGTTCAGCCTTCGTACGGGTGGACGCGGACGCTGCTGGCGCCCGATCCGGAGCATGGGCTGAAGCCGGTGGCATCCAGCCACCAACTGCGAATCTTCGGCGCCTACGCGCGCCGCGTGCGCGCGGGAATGCGGAGGGTAAAGGCTTCGAGCTCCAACGCGAACGTGTTGGCGACGGCGTTTCGCGGCGCGGCGGGAGAGCGGACGCTGATTCTGCTGAACCGTTCGACGGCCGCGCAGAAAATCGGCGTGAGCTGGCGCGGCGCCGCTTTCCGCTATCTGGAGACGGCCGACCCGCAACACGAGAACTCCGTGGAGCCATCTCCCCAAGCGGCCGCCGGCATGTTGGAAGTGCAGGCGCCGCCGGGCGCCATCGTCACCTTGAGCAACGTGGAATTGGGTAAGGTGAGCGAGGAGTTCTATCGGGCGTAGTGGGCCAGGCCGGCGAGGCCGTAGCGCGCCAGGACTTCGGCGACTTTCACCGCCCGGCCGGAACTGGCCGCCTCATCCATGGCCTGCAGCAGGGCGACGGTGCCAATGCCTTCGGCGACATCCGGCCGGGGCGTTTCGCCGCTTGCCAGACAACGCGCGAAGTACTCGATGTATCCCTGGTATTCGCCGGCGTGATGGGAGTGTCCGCCAAAGCGGAAGAAGAAATCGTCCTGATCCTCGAAAGTCTCGATGACGGACTTTTCGCCGATTTTCCACGCGTAGCGCAAATCGTAATAGTCCGCATGGCTGGCCCCCTTGGAGGCCCGCAGAATGCAACTCATATGGCTGTCGCGCTGGATCGGGACCACCGGCGATGAGTAAGTGCCGCTGATGCGCCCGATAACTCCGGAGGCCGATTGGAAGACGAAGTGGTAGGTGTCGGGATTCCTGAGTCCTAACTCGCGGCCGTTGTCGCTCAATGCCGCGTAGCCCATTACCTCGGCAACGTCGGGCACGTACCAGCGGACAAAATCCACCGGGTGACTCAATCCGCCATACAGCCATTTGAAGGCATCCAGCCGGGCCCAGCCTTTTTCGAGGAACCAGCGATGATCGGCATTGTAGTGGGTTTCCATGCTGTGCAACTTGCCGAAGACGCCGGTTTCCCAGTGCTCCCGCTGGCGGGCGTAGGGCGCGAAATAGCGCGAGCTTTGCCCCACCATCACCCGGCGGTTGCCGGCGCGAGCCGCCTCGAGCACTTCGCGGGCGCGGTCCAGCCGGTCGAGAAAAGGCTTGGTGCAGACCACGTGTTTGCCCGCCGCGAGGGCCCGGATGGTGTGCTCGGCATGCAGATGATCGGGGGTATAAATGCCCACCACGTCGACGGCCGGATCGGCCAGCATCTCGTCGAAAGACGTGGTGTAGCGCGCCAGACCGAATTCCGCGCAGCGCGCGCGGCAAAGCTCCTCATTGATGTCGCAAAGTTGCGCGACATTCCAAAGTTCGCTTTTCAAACCAGCGGAAATGATGCTGCGGCCTTCACCGAGGCCGAGCACTCCAAGTCCGAGTCTCTTACCGGTAAAAGATCTGTCTGTCATAAGCGGGCCGGCGTATCTTCGGCAATGTCTTTGTAGGCGGGCTCCAGGCCGGAGGCATTTATGATCGCCCGCGCCTCCGGCGAGAACTCCTTTTCAAAATGCGTGTTAGTGGGCTGGCAGTTGATGCCTTCGTTGCGATTGTTCTCGACCGAAGTGTAATTGTTATCGATTTTCAAATCGTGGATGCGCGGGGTCCAGAGGAAAAGCCATTGACCGTCTTTGCGCGCGGGAATATCGCGCGGATCGCGCGGATCCAATACGTTGCGCGCGATGGTCCAGTAGGCGGAGCCGTCATCCGCATAAATCGTGCGCGTGTTGGAGCGGACGTAGTTGCGTTCGATCCGTCCGCCGGGCTGCTCTCCCAGGACGTAGATCGCTCCGCCGTCCCTGGGCAGTTGCTGTTGCGTGTCCACCACGCGGTTATACGCGATCAGGTTGTCTTTCGGCACCTTGGAAGGCGGAATTTCGGCGTTGCCCCACCACCAGCCGAGTGCGATGCCGCCGTACGGGACCCCCTGGATGTCATTGTGGGAGATCTCCACCGACTGGGTGAAGAAGCCGCTGATGGCCTCCTCCTGCTTGAAATCGAGGCTTACGTTGCGAATCCAGTTGTCCTTGATGGCATCGCGCGCGCACACTCCCGCAATCCCCCGAAAGAGCGGTCCGCCGCCGATGATGTAATGCTGCGGATGGCCCACGTTGACGGCATTGCCGGAAAGATCGTTGAAGACATTGCCGGTCACCGCGCTATCCACCACATCGTTGACCAGGCTGACTCCCACCCCGCTGGCCAGGTGCACGAAGCGGTTGCGCTCGAAGCGAATGTGCTCCGCATTGCGCACGTCCACGGTGGCTTGCGGAAGATCGCATACGTCATAGCGGCTCTTATGCCAGTTGCCATCCGCGCGGAAGCGGACGTACAGACCCAGGCTCTGCACCCCCACCACGCCCCGCGAATCGCCCACTTTTTCCAGTTGCCAATGATCGAAAGAGAAAGTCAGGCCGGTGAACAGAAGGTTCTTCGCGCGGTCGGTTGGGGATGTGCCGGCGATGCGCAGCAGGCCTTCGCTGAGAGGCGCGATTACGGTTGCCCGCGGCATATCCTCGCCGTTGCTGAAATAGTAAAGCGTGTGGGTCGCGCGGTTGAAATAGAACTCCCCGGGGTTGCGCAGGAATTCGTACGCGTTGCGGATGGTGAAGGTCCCTTGCGGATCGAGATAGCAGTGCCAGGCCAGAGTGGCGGCGATGGCGCCATAAGGCTGTTGCAGCTTGAGCACGGTGTGGCCGTCCTCGCGGAAGGCGCCGCGCACGCCCAGCACCAGGAAATTCCAGGTCTTGTGTTGCAGCAGCTCGACGTCTCCGGGATTGGTGAAAACCGGGACTGCGGCGGAGTCGAACTCCACGCCGTCCAGCGTTTTCCCCGGCGTCTCGGCCCACGGCTCAGTGCCTTTGACGATGAATTCGCCCCAGGGGCCCTGCCCTTTGAAATCGGCTTGCGTCATCCGGGCGCGAACGCCGTTGACGTAGAGGCTGCGCAGTTTGCCGTCCCAGTTCAGCGTGGCTTTGTACACTTTGCCATGGTCCGGCGTCCAGCCGGTCACCGGGACGCCGCCGCTGAGAATCGGCGTCTCCTTTTCGAAAGCCCGGTAAATCACCTGGAAGCCGTTATGGCCGGAATCGGCCGCCCGAAATTCCACGGGAGCTTTGACGGGGTAAACTCCACCGCGCAGGTACACCACGATGTCGCCCCGCATTTGGCGATTGACGCCGCGCACCGCAGCGCGAGCGCGGGCCAGCGTCAGAAACGGCCGGCTTGGGGTGCCGGGATTGCTATCCGCGCCATCCGGGGAGACGTAAAATTCGCGAAAGGCGGGCGCGGCGCGCAGATAGGATGCTGCGCACAGCGGCGCCAGCGCCAGCGCCACAATCAGTTTCGATCGGTGAGTCGACATAGTTTTCGTCCTCTGCGCTCCTCCAACTCCGCGTGAATGCGCGGCTCCAGGGCTTCGTACCTCTGATAGAACAATACCGGAATCAGCGCCACCGTGAAGAAAACCGCGGGCAGCCAGAGGAAGCCGATTTCGATTCCCGCCAGCGAAGCAGCGGTCTGCGCAGCGTTCGGGCGATAGCCGTGAGCGGCCATGATCCACGCCGGCAGGGCTCCGCCGATGCCGCTGCCCGCCTTCAGGCAGAACGACGCGCCCACGGCGGTCAACAGGCCCGCGGCGCGGATACCCGTCTTCCATTCGCCATAATCCACGCTGTCGGAGAGGATCGAAAAGGGGAACGCCATGGCGACCCCGCCGGTGATGGCGCCGAAAATCCATCCACTGAGAACCAGCGGAATGGAAGGCTGCCCGAAGTACATCATCGCTTGTCCCAGGATCGATCCCGCCAGTCCCAGCGCCCATAAGTTGCGCTTCGAGGTAAACCGGCAGAACCAGGGCAGAAACACGACTGCCGTGAGCGATACGATATCCAGACTGTTCACCAGCGGCACCAGGTCCTTGCGATGCAGCGTGTAAGTGAAATAGTAAATGATGGTGGACACGCGCGATATGTAAGCGATCCAGAAACACAGGCTGCTGGCGAAAATAATGAGCCAGGGCCAGTTACCGCGGATGGCGCCGAAAGTGCCCAGGATGGGCAGCGGTTTCCGTTCCACCTCGAACACCTCTTCCAGGTTGCGGAAGGCCAGCAGAAACAAGAGAATCGAACCCGCGGCAAAGATCGGCATGGTCAACAGGAAACCCCGCTTGTCGTTGCCCTGTCCCAACAGGGCCACCAGGGGCAGCGCGGTGGCGTTGACAATCAGGACTCCCACCTTGGAACCGATCATGCGGTAAGTGGTGAGCATCACGCGTTCGCCGGGATTGGGGGTGAGCGCCGAGAGGATGGAGGTCACGGGAGTGTTGATGCCGGTATACAGGACGCCGCAAACAATGTAAGTCGCGGCGGAATACAGGATTTTGGCGGTGGACCCCAGGTCGGGAGTCAGAAACGTGAGCACGCCGAAAGTGGCGTAAGGGACGCAGAGCCACAGAAACCAGGGCCGGCTTTTTCCCCAGCGGCTATGGGTCTTGTCCAGAACGATTCCCCAGACGGGAGCGTCGATCCCATCGATGCAGCGGGCCACCAGCAGGATGGTGCCGGCAATCCCCACTCCGATCCCGTACACGTCGGTGTAGAAATACAGCAGGTAGTTCGAGATCACGCAGAAAATCAGTTGCCCACCGATATCGGGGCAAGCGTAGCTGAGCCGCGTGGCGTAGGGAATCGCGCTCATGCGCGCTCCTGCCGGCGCCATCCCCACAGCGTCAGCTCTTTCGAGCCCGCATCGCGGTTGGGAAAGAAAAGGCTGGCGCAGATGCCCGTGCCCAGCAGTACGATATGGCCCAGGACGCCGATCATGTAATCGTGCAGCGGGAAGTTGAAGCGGCCCAGGTCCCACAGTTTGCCTGCGTTCAGCGTCAGGGTGGCCCAGGTGGTGAAGAGCAGGCTGGCGGCGATTCCCGCATACGCTGCGGTTTTACTGGCGCGCTCGAAGAGAAAGCCCAGCAGAAACAGGCCGGCCAGGCCGCCGGCGACGATGGCCGAAATGGTGTACCACAGCGACAGCGCGGTGCCGCCGGTGCGCGCCAGGGCAGTCGCGATCAGCACGCACAGTAAGCCGCACAGCGCGACAATGGCCTTGGCAACCCGCAGCCTGCGCTTCTCGCTGGAAGCGGGCCGCAGTACGCGGTAATAGTCCTCCACCCCGATGGCCGCCAGGCTGTTGAGATCGCTCGAGAGATTGGCCATGGCCGCGCCGAAGAGCGCCGCCAGGAACAGACCCGCGAGCCCGGCGGGAATGTGCGTGGTGATGAAGTACGGAAACACCTGGTCGGCCTTGGTCACGAAGGCTGGAAGGCGTTCGCCCGTGGTGCGGTAGAAACTCCAGCAGAGCGTTCCGATCAGCATGAACAGCGCCCACACCGGCACGCAGAGAGCCGCGCCCAGGGCGATTCCGCGCAGCGCCGCGCGGTCCGATTTGGCCACCAGGTAGCGCTGCACGATGGTCTGATCGGCGGTGTATTTTTGCAGGTAGAAGAAGAATCCGTACAGCGACAGCACCAGAAAAGTGGGCCGGCGCAAACTGGGCGCCATGCTGCCGAGAGCGATTTTATGGCTGCTCCAGGCCAGGCGCAGCGCCGCCGCGGGACCGCCCGGCGGCAAATACAGCAGATAGCCGAGGCAGACCGCGATCCCCATCCACAGCACGAAGCCCTGCAGCACGTCCGCCCAAATTACCGCTTCCATGCCGCCCATCAGGGTGTAGCAAACCGTAATCACGCCCACTCCGACGATCACGCGGTCCGTGTTCCACCCCGTCATGCTGCTGACGGTGAGCGCCAGAAGATAAAACACGAACCCCATTTTGGAGAAATGTCCGACCGAGAAGGCTACCGAGGAGTACACGCGCGCGCCGTATCCGAAGCGCTTTCCGAAATACTCGTAGGCGCTCATCCGGACCGCGTGGCGAAAGAACGGAATCACCACGAGCCCCACCACCAGGAGCACCGCAACCACCATGAAGCCGGGCGCCAGGTTGGCCCAATCGCCGGCATAAGCGGAGCCGGGATACGCAATGAAGGTCACGCTGCTGATCAGGGTAGCCAGCAGCGACAATCCCATGGCCCATGCCGGGATGCTGCGGCGGGCGACGAAGTACCGCTCGGTGGAGGTCTGCCGGCGCGCAAAGAAAATGCCCAGCGACACCAGCATCGCCATGTAGACGAGAATGACCGTGAGATCCAGCCAGCGGACGGCGCCCATTTCAACGCCCGGTACTCTGGCGCGCGGCCGCGCCGCGCGTGGCGGCCATTTTCGCCGCCACGCGCATGGCCTGCTTCATGCTGCGGGCGTCGGCCAGATTCTTGCCCGCGATATCGAATGCCGTTCCGTGATCCACCGAGGTGCGGATGATCGGAATTCCCAGCGAAATATTGACGGTCCCTTCGAAATCGATCAGCTTCATGGGGATATGTCCCTGATCGTGATACATGGCGACCACCAGGTCGAAAGCGCCCCGCACGGCTTGCAGAAACACCGTATCGGGAGCGTGCGGACCGCTGCACACCATGCCGCGCGCGCGCGCCGCTTCCACCGCGGGAACAATGGCGCGCTGGTCTTCCTCGCCGAACAATCCGTGCTCGCCGGCATGCGGATTCAGGCCGCAGACCGCGATGCGGGGCCGCTCCACGCCCAGCAGTTTCATGGCTTCGTTGCCCAGTTCGATGGTTCGCAAAATGCGCTGGGGCGTGGCGTCGCAGGCTTTGCGCAGCGCAATATGCGTCGTGACATGCACCGTGGCAAGCCGTTCGCTCCACAGCAGCATGCGCGATTCGGCGGCGCCGCATAACTCCGCGATATATTCGGTATGGCCTGTGAAACGCCGTCCGGAGAGCGTTACCGCTTCCTTATTCAGAGGCGCGGTGACCATTGCGCCGGCCTCTCCGCGCAAGCACATTTCCGTGGCAACCCGGACGTACTCGACCGCCGCCGCGCCGCAGCGGGCATCCAGTTTGCCGAAAGAGAACGCGTCGAATCCCTCGAGCGCGCGTATATCGCGGAGTTCCGCGGAATGCAGCTCGAGGCCCGTCGCGCGCTCGGCCAACTTCAGCACGGCGGCGTCTCCGGCCACGATCCAGCGCGCCAGCGGGGCCACTTCGGGATCGGCCAGAGCCTTGAGCACAATTTCGGGACCGACTCCCGCGGGGTCTCCCATCGTCAGCGCGATGGCCGGGCGATTATCTAAAGGTTGAGGCATGCGAAATAGTCCGCTATCCGGATCAGGGCATGGCCATTTCCGAAGCCGCCGGATTTCGTCACGACGGGCAGGCCATCGAACTCTCCGCCGCGCAGAACGCCGCGCGGGATCCCTGCCATGAGTTCATCACACAGCTCGATGCTTTGCACGCCGAGGGCGCGGCAAACCAGCGACGCGGTTTGGCCGCCGGAAAGCACCAGCGCGGCGGGCTTCGCTGCGGCAATCCGCTGGCGCACGGCTTGCGCCGCAACCCGTTCCCGGGGAATGCGCAGCAGCACGTGGCGGCCTTGCGCGAGCGCGGCCGGGACGGTTTCGCCGGCGGAGTCGAGAGCCATCCGGATGGTTTTTCCGCCGGCCAGCAAGGTGTTCTCCTGCGCCAGGGTCACGGGGTGATCGGAGCCGATGCAGAAGAGCACCGGCCCGCTCTCTGGAGGCCGCGGCGCGCGCGCGGCGGTTTCACCCATCGACCGCGCCAGCGCCGCGGCTAAGCCGGCCGAACCGGCCCACAGGATCGGGAGCTCGAGCGCTGCCAGGCGGATCTCGGCCGCGATGCGATCCAGATCCCCATCGCAATCGGCATCCAGCGAAACGATTCCTTGGCCGCGCGCCAGGGCTGCCCGCAGTTCGCCGGATGCAATGTGGGTACAGGAAAGGCGCGTGGCGAGATGCACCGACTCAAAATCCGGCGCGCCGGCGACCTTGAGATATCCGTCATTCACCACCCGGTTCATGGCGGGAAAAGCCGGGCACACCACCGCCGCGCGGCAGCCGAACTCCTGCACGGCGGAGGCGATTTCCACGGCGGTATGGCCGCGCAGAGTGGAATCGATCTTCTGGAACACCACCCCCGCCGTAACCCCCGCCAGGCGGGCGGCGGCCGCGCGCATGGCCGCCGGGACCCCGGATGGCGCCAGGTCGCGGCTTTCGGTGGTCACGGCGAGCACGCGGCAATCTCCGGCGTCCGCGTCCTCGGAAAGCAGCACCATGGCGCGCCGGCCGCCGGCCGCGAACGGCGCCGCGGCGTCACAAGCGCCGGTAAGGTCGTCCGCGATCAGCAGGCAATCGAGCTGGGCGTGGAGAGGCATCTAAGAGATCACGAGCATGGAATAGAGGCGCGCAGCCGGCGCCGCCTCGGAATTTCCGCCGCGCCGCAGCAGAAAGGCCAGGTCTTCGTGGTTCGGCCACACGATCCCACTGGTGATTTCGCGCTTGCCGGGCGCGCTTTTCTCCCAGCGCGGGGGAGCCGCGTCCGCCGCCGCGGCAACAGAACCGGAGGAAGCCAAAACCGGCCCCGCCGTCAACGATTGAATAAACGTGCGTCGCTTCATAGCAGCCGTCCCGTGACGCGCCCAAGCTCCGCCGCGCGGGCGATCTCTTTTCCGCCGGCGAACACGCGCAGTCCCTTTCCCTTGCCGAATTTCGTTCCCTGTTTGTCCCAGAGAATGGTCAACATCCGCCCGTGATAGGGGACGCGGTCCAGGCAGAACCAGTCCCACTGGCCCGCCGGGAGCAGCGGATTGACTTCCACCGCCGCGTCCGCTCCGGGCCGCAACCCCGCGAGGCCGGTAATCACCAGGTCGGCGTATCCGGAGTGATTGTAGTGGTCGCCGCGGCCGTAAAAAGTCTTCTTGCGGATCTTCATGGCGCGCGCCAGCCACTCGCCGGTAAGCGGGTTCAGATCCTCGTCCACGAATGGCACAACGCGTCCGTCATCCAGCTTCAAATGTTGGCTGCGCGTGTAAATCTGAAACGTCCGGAAGTAGTCTTCCCGGGAAATGTCACGCTGCTGGTAGCGATTCAGCAGGTTCGCCAGCGCGCGCAGCGTGATGGTGGTCGCAAACGGCCAACTGGGACCGTTCCATTGGCAATCGTCGCCTTCGTAAGGGATTTGAAAATCCGGGTTGCGCCGCTCGGCGGTGGTGGGTCCATAGGGCGCGTAAAATCCCCGCGGATCCACCAACTGCTTCCAGGCGGCGGCGGATTCGCCCTGGTCGTCCGGCAAATCGAAATACCACGGGGTGAGCCCGATGTTTTCGCGCACCGGGGCAAATTCACCCGATTCCACCCGCGTCTCGAAAAACGCCGCGTCCCGATTCCACAGCCGCTGCTGTATGAGCTCCTTCAGGCGCGCCGCTTTGGCGCGATACTCCCCGGCGACAGCCTGATTACCCGCCATCTCCGCAATAGCCGCAATCGCTTTGGCGTTGCCATACAGGTAGCTGTTGATGCTGGGGCGAATATTCTTTACTTTGCGGCCGCCGCTGATGGAACTCTCCATGCCATCGGAAACATCGCGCTGCCAGAAGAGTCCGCTCTCCGTCAAGCGTTCCCGCTCCCATGCCTGGTAATCGGCCAGCAGGGCGTCCAGATGGGAAACCGCAAAATCGCTCCGCCCATCCGCCAGCCAGCGGTCGTACAGCGCCGCCGCTACCCATCCGCTGAACTGGTGCAGGTTCTGGCGAATTCCGCCGCCCGCGCCGGTGCGCAGCCAGAAATGAATGTCGCCATCGACGAATCGCGGGTCGCGCAGCCAGCGCCCCTCGGCGATGTGATGCCCCAGCGCGCAGCTCAGCGCGTTGTATTCGGCGGCGTGCTTCACCGGCTTGAGGAATTCCGTGATCAGAAAACCGGCCGGAGTCTCTTTGATGTGCTTGCGATAGGCCCACCAGCGGTAATAGTAAAGCTGTTCGACGGCGGCATCGGGGCAAGTGAAGAGCGGAATGTTGGCGCTCAACCATTCCCAGGCGCGCGCATCCGGAATGTAATTGACCACCTCTTCCGGAAACGTGCGGTTGAAGTCCTCGATGTAATGCCGAAACCGCGCCGCGTCCAGGATTCCCGGCGCGGCTGGCTTTTTCTGCCGGGCTGCCGCCAACGCACCCGCCGCTGTTCCCAGAAACGTTCGGCGTTTCATTCCACCGCTCCATTGAGGACGCGGGCAAACCGCCGGGCCGCGCCCGCTTGGCAAAATACCGATGGCAGTTGCAGCATTAATTCACCTTCTCGAACCTTACCGCCAGAAACGGCCGGCCGGGCAGCTTCATGTTGAACTTGCCCGAGAATACACCGGCGACGGGAGTAATCGTCATCTCCCACGGGTCGATGATATCCGCCCGGTAGCGCGCGTCCGGCGCCAGGCTGAACTCATACTCCGCCGGCTGATTGACGTCGAAATAAAAGAGGTAGTAGCGTCCTTCCCGGCCTGCGCCCAGGTAGTAAGCCGACAAGTTATTCATTCCTTCCGCGGGCGCACTCTCCAGAATCTTCCGCAGGAATGCAATGCGCGCCGGGCTCTCGCCATGCAGCACGCCGCCCTTGGACCACCACAAAATGTCGTGGGCGTCCAGATACGTTTCGCCATGCCCCACATAGGCGCCCGAAACCGTGCCCAGCCAGAAGCGCCGCACCATCTCCGGCGCGGAAATGTTGCCCCAGCGTTTGGGAATATTGCCCTCATACTTGCATTCGTCGTAAATCACCGGCTTCTGGTACTCGGCGACATACTCGCGCGCCTTCTCCAGGTCCGAACTTTGCAGGCTCACGTGAGTGACCCAAGGCTTGGAGTCGTCGTACATAACGTTGCTGTAGTGAATGGAGCGCAAGTGCTGGTAAGGGTCGCTCTCTTGGACGATGCGGAAGAAGCGGTCCCAATCCACGAGGGTCTTGGTCTTCACCAGGTCCCACTCGTTGGCGAGCGACCACCACACGTTGCGATAGGCCGCGAGGCGCGCCACGGTGTACCGCAGGTAGCGATCGTTCACTTCCGCGGGCATGGCGGCGTAGCCCCAGCGATCGTAAGGATGGAACAGAATCAGGTCGGCTTCGATTCCCAGCGCTTGCAGTTCGCCGATGCGTTTTTCCAGATGTTGAAAGAATTGCGGGTTGAAGCGCGCGAGATCGTTGTTGCCGGCCGCGTCGCGCGGAAAAGGATAATACACCGGCTCGTTCGCGTTATAAGCGTAGCTCTTGGGAAATACGCACATGCGGATCTTGTTGAAGGGCGCGGCGCGGAGGGTCGCCAGCGTCTGCTCTTCCAGCCGGTCGCCCTGGTGCGTCCAGGCATAGCAGGTGGTGCCAATCAGGACGTAGGGCGCGCCATCTTCATATCCGAAATGGGTGACGTAGCGGACGCGCACCGGCCCATGGTTTTTCGCGGATGGCGCTAAGGCGGTGAAGCTTCCGGTTTTCCCGTCGAGCGCGGGCGCGTTGCTGAAAGTGGTGTAACTCCACTCGCCGGTTTCATCCGGCATGAAGCGCACGCGATACGTCCCGCCGCCATCGTAAAACCCATCCACATTCACCACGCGATGCGCATAACGGAAGCGCGCGCCGACGCGCACCTCGAGGAACGGATTCCCCGAAGCCGGCCCCGCCAGGGAAACTTCGAATAGTCCCCAGCGCTCGACATTGGCCGCCGCGCAGACGCCGGCCAACAAGCCCATCAGAACTAGGACTGCCAATGTGGGACAGAGGCTTTCGTCCGTCAACCGTCGCCATCTTGTTTTCATATCCCTCCCCCGCGGCCCATAATAGTTCTTAATGCGGTTCATCCTCTATTGTCTCCTCGCCGCGCCGGCCATGGCCGCCGTCCCCGTTTCGGCCGGCGCGGGCGCAACCGCGCGCGAGTTGCTGGGCGTCGAGCGTCTCCGCTCCGCCCTGGCCAACGTCTCCCAGCCCAACGCCCGCGTCCTGGCGCGCGTCGCCCCCGCTCCGGAGTTCTCCGGCGCGGCGGAAGCCTTTCACCTGCTGCGCCGCGGCAACCAGTGGCTGGTCACCGGCAGCGACCCCTCCGGCGTCCTCTACGGCTGCCTGGAACTGGCGCGCCGCGTCAACGAAACCGGCAGCCTGCCCCGGCAGCTCGATTTCCTCGACCGTCCGCGGTTCCTTTTGCGCGGTCCCAATATCGGCATGCAGAAGACCACCGTCACCTACGATGGCGCGGTCTACGACTACCGCTACACCCCCGAGGAGTTCGGCTTCTTTTACGACAAGCAGCTCTGGACGCGTTATCTCGATTTTCTCCTCGAGAACCGCATGAACACCCTCTACCTGTGGAACGGCCACCCCTTCACTTCGCTGCTTCGCCTTCCCCGGTACCCCGACGCGCAGGAGTTGACCGACGGGCAACTGGCGCGCAACATGGAGATGTTCCGCTGGCTCACCGCGGAAGCCGGCCGGCGCGGCATCTGGGTCATCCAGGCCTTCTACAACATTCACATCTCGCACGCCCTGGCCAAAGCGCGCGGCCTTCCCTTCCAGCTCAGCACGCCCAACCAATTCGTCAGCCAATATACGCGCTACTGCATCTCCGAATTCATCCGCACTTATCCCAACGTGGGCCTGATGATGACCCTGGGAGAAGCGCTGAGTCCGCAGTACGGCCCCGCGTGGCTCGCCAAAACCATCATTCCCGGCGTGAAGGACGGCATGCGCGAGGCGGGGATGACGGCCGAGCCTCCCATCATCGTGCGCGCCCACGCCACCCGCATCGAAGAGGCCATGCACGAAGCGCTTCCGCTTTACAAGAACATTTACACCATGCACAAGTGGAACGGCGAATCGCTCACCTGGACGGATGTGCGCGGCGAGGTGCTCCGCATGCACCAGTCGCTGGTGCAACTCGGGTCGGCCCATATCGCCAATATCCACCTGCTCTCCAACCTGGAGCCCTTTCGCTGGGGCGCGCCGTCTTTCATTCAGAAGACCTTGCAATCCTGCCAGCGCATCGGGATTCGCGGCGTGCACCTGTATCCGCTGCGCTACTGGGATTGGCCCAACAGCGCCGACAACCCTCCCGAAATTCAGTTCGAGCGCGACTGGATCTGGTTCGAAGCCTGGGCGCGCTACGCCTGGAATCCCAATCGCGATCCGGCGGCGGAGCGCGAATACTGGATCGGCCGCATCGCGGCGCATTACGGCAACCGCGAAGCTGCCCGCCACATTCTGGACGCCTATGAGCTTTCCGGCGTCTGCGCGCCGCGCCTCCTGCCGCGCATCGGCATCACCGAAGGCAACCGCCAGTCTTTGACGCTGGGCATGCTGATGACGCAGCTTATCGATCCGGAGCGCTACAACGCGCTCCCGCTGCTCTGGGAAGGCGACGCGCCTCCCGGCGAGCGGCTCGACGACTATGTTCGCAAAGAGTGGCAGCACCAGCCGCACTCCGGCGAGACGCCCCTCGGGGTGGCCGCGGAAGTGCGCGATTCCGCGCTGCAAGCGGTAGCCGCCGCCGAGGCCGCCGCTCCGCTGGTCACGCGCGGCCGCGACGAGTTCGCGCGATTCCTCAACGATATGCACGCGATCGCCGCGCAGTACCGTTACTACGATGCCAAGACCCGCGCCGCCGCGCTGGTGCTGCGCTACGGCTACAGCCACGACCCGGCCGACCTGGAAAAAGCCGAACCCCTGCTGGCCGAAAGCGTCGATCACTATCGTCAACTGGTAGCTCTCACCGACAAAACCTACCGCGAAGGCCCCAGCATTCATAGCGCCTCGCGCCGCATTCCGTTCCTGGGCGCTCCCGGCCGCTACACCCACTGGCGCGATTGCCTGCCCGCCTACGAGCGGGAGCTGGCCAACTTCCGGCGCAACCTGAAAGTGCTGGAGACTTCCGGCACGATGGGGCGCGAAGCGGATCGCAAGCCCTACCCCGCGGTCGCCGTGACGCTCACGGGCGGCGCCGGCGCGATATTTCGGGTGGAAACAGGCGCGCCGCTCTTCACGGACAATTCCGCCGCGATTGAGCAGGCCGCTCCCGAATTGCGCGGCCTCACCGGCATCCGCATTCCGCAAGACGCCGCCGCTAAAACGGGCGTGCGCCTGGAATTCGATTTGCCCGAACCGGCGCAGGTGCTGGTGGGCTTCTTCCATAGCGAAAAGAAAGGCGCCGCGGCCGCGCCGCCCAACGACGAGTGGGAACCCATCCTGCGCAATGGCATTGAAGCCGCCAGGTACCCGGGCTTTACGGTGTGGTCTCACGCGCTGCCTAAAGGGAAAAACGAGCTCGATTTCGGCCGCGGAGCTTACGTCGTGCTCGGCTTCATCAAACGGGACGCCCAGCCGGAGCCGCGCATGGTCTTCTTTTCGCAAGCTGGCGCGGAACACCGCCCGGACCTCGATTGGCTTTTCGAATAGGTCCCCATGAATAGTTATGCAAGATGTGGATTCTATTCCTTTAGAGCATATTCGCGTGCCAGCCTGACGTCAAGGGCACGGGTGCAGTTGCCATGAAGCGCTTTTCGATCCTCTTATTCCCGCCGGCGGCGATGCTCCTCGCCGCTGCCGGAAATTCTTCCGTCAATTCGCTAGGAATGGCCCTGGTGCGCGTACCGGCGGGGACGTTCGAAATGGGGGTGGATTCCGTGCCTCTCCCGAAAGCCCTCACGGCGGGCGCTTCGGGCGTGGTCTATGACCGCGCTTCCGACGGCGGCGATTACGACGAAACTCCCGTCCACAAAGTCACCCTCACGCAGCCGTTTTGGATGAGCGCCACGGAAGTGACCATCGCGCAGTTCCGCAAATTCCGCCCCAGCTTCGCAGGCAACCCTTACTACGCCCCTTATGCTTCCGGCGTGAGCTGGTACGATGCCGTGGCTTTCTGCAAATGGCTCAGCCAAAAAGAAGGCAAGCCGTATCGCTTGCCCACCGAAGCCGAATGGGAGTACGCCGCGCGCGCCGGAACCCGCACCCCGTTCTCTTCCGGAGCGCAGCCTCCGCCGCCTGAAACCGCGAACCCGTGGGGTCTGAAAAACATGCACACGGGCGTAGCGGAATGGGTGCTGGATTGGCACGGCCTCTACCCCGCCGCGGCCCAGACCGACCCCGTCGGTCCGGCTTACGGCATCGCCAAGGTGGTGCGCGGCGGCGGGCTCGATTACCATCCCTCCAAGACCGATGGCGGCAAGCGCCTGCCGGCGGAGCTGCCGTATTACGCGCGCTCCGCCAACCGCGCCGGCATTGCGCCCAGCTTCGCTTCTTCCAACCATCCCATCGGTTTCCGCGTGGTGCAGGCCGGCATGCCCAAGACCGCTCCCTTGCCCTACCAGCGGCCGTTCTTCCAGCAGGCCGTGAAACAGGATGCGCCCGATCTCAAAATTGGCCCGGACCCCGCCAGGCCCTACTACCACACGCGCGTGCTCTTCCCTGATCTGAAGGGCCGCGACATGCGCACGGTGGGTTGGAAAATCGGCTTCGCCCCCGGTCTCGGCGCGGCTTATCACAACTCCGCCGTGCAGGTCTGCAATAACGGCGACCTCGTCGCCGCTTACTACAACACCCCCAAATACGAAGACGATCCCGATCAGACCATCATGACGATGCGGCTGCGCTACGGCGCCGAAGACTGGGACATGCCCGAACCGTGGCCGGATTTTCCGGACGCCGACGATGCCGCGCCGGTCTTCTGGAACGAGCGCGGCAAAATGTGGCTGTTCTTCGGCTCGCCGCGCCTTCTCGGCGGCCCGCCGTTTCAGTTCCTGACGTCTATCGACAATGGCGCCACCTGGAGCCAGGTCGAGTTCGCCAACATCCACGGTCCCCTCGGCAAATTCACTCCGCAGCCCATCAACAGCGTGGTCCGCGATAGGAACGGCGTAATCTACCTGCCCGTGGATGGCGCCGGCTCTACCGCGGTGCTCTTCGCGTCCAAGGACGACGGCAAGAGTTGGTACGATACCGGCGGCCGCACCGCCGGACGCCACACCACCCTGGTGATCGGCAAAGACGGCGCGCTGATCGGCTTCGGCGGCAAGAACTCGAATATCGATGGCTTCATGCCCAAGGCCGTGAGCCGCGACGGCGGCCAAACCTACGCGGTGTCCAGGACCCCGTTCCGGCCGCTGGGCAGCGGCCAACGCCCCAGCGTCATCCGGCTCGCTTCCGGCCGGCTCTTCTTCGTGGCCGACCTGTTCGACAAGAAGAAGCTCGGTCCCGAGGGCGCCGGCGCCTTCGTCGCGCTCAGCGGCGACGATGGCGAAACCTGGAAGACGCGCCGGCTTCCCCATATCGTCACCGTGGGATACACCACCGCGACCCAGGCGCCCAACGGCGTGATCCACATCGTGACCTCCAAAAACGAGCCGCCCGTTCACATCGAGTTGAATGAAGCCTGGGTTTTGCAGGGAGGGCCGGAAGACGCGGAAGCGCGCGGGCAATACCGCCTCCAGGGCACGCAGACTTTTTATTATGAGAACCACCGGAAGCTGTGGGAAGTCACTTACGATCGCGGCCGCAAAACCGGCGTCGAGACTCTGTGGAACGAAGATGGCGGCAAACGTTGGGAGCGCCGTTACAGCCCCGGCGGCGAATGGACCTGGACCATTTTCGGCGCATCCGGCAAGGTGACCGCTGCATCCCGCTGGCGAGGCAAAGATCTGCTGGACGCCAACCCGTAGGGCCCGCTCGCGCCCGCCGAGCCCATGCCCTTCGTGTATTGCAAAGAGCCCGCGGCGATGACTACCGTCCCTCCCGAGAACCCCTGGTCCACTGGTCCCAGCAGACCGAAATCCCGCTCATGGCCGGTAACGGGCGGCCCGCCAGCGCCCTCAGCGCTTGCCGGGCAGCGTCACGCTCACGGTGTTGCCGTTCGCATCCGTCAAAATCCGCTGCTGCGGCGGCGGCGGTTGCGCCGGAGCGGTTCCCAGGCGCGCGGCCAGAGCCTCGGCCAGCGTGTGCCGCTGCGCTTGCAGAGCCTTCTTCCATTCGTCCTCGGGAATGGACAGGGAGAGCTTGAAATTCCCGTCGCTCGAGTCCACTGCGAACTTGACGGCGGTATTCTCCTTCTGCCCGCCTTTGAGCATTGCCTCGAACAGGCGGAGCGCTTGACGCAACTGTTCGGCCTCTTTGGGCGATACCGCGTGAAATTCCGCCGCGCAATCGAGCCCGTGCGTCAGGCTGACGCCGAATGCGAAACGGTCGACAGATGGAAGCGGCATTTCCGCGACCGCGGCCTTGGGCGGCGGTGCAGCCGGCTTGGCGAGCCCTTCGCCCACGCCCCAAAAGTCATAAGCGGCCGCGCAAAGGCGCGATGCGCGCCGCCAGGCCGGGAGAAAGTTTCGCGCCGGTTTCGCGGCGGTCGATGGCGTCCTGAACCATCGCCGGTTGGCCGCCAATCGCGGTCGAAGAATCCAGCACGGCCAGGACCTGCCCGCCCAGCGGCGCATCGAGGATCGGCACGTTCTTGTATTTCTTCACGGAAGACGCGGCGGCCAACGCCGCAAAGCGCCCGCTCAGGACGATCAGCGAGGGGGCGTTCGACGCGTCCGATTCGGACCCGACGATGAGTTCGTCGATATCGCGGAGCGGGTCGAAACCCGGAAGCGCGATCTGGCCGGCGAGTCCCGCCGACTGCTGGCGCATTTCGCTGCCGAACCCGTTGGCATCGAACGCCGCGGCCAGCGCCTGAATCCGAAAGCCAAGCACTGCCTTGCTGTTGGGCGGGAGCAGATCCAGCGGAGTTTCGTCCGCCGGCAGCACCGGCCCGGCGGCCACGGCCAGCAACGCGAGAAGGGAAAAGGCGGCCAGCGGGAGCCGGATAATCTTCCTCATTTTTCCATGCTGCCCGGATTGCCGCCTGTCCGCCATACTGGCAAAGGTTAACTAAACTAACTGCCGGACGCCGCGGCCTGGCGCGGTGTTCCACCGTCCAGCATTCCGGCCGGGCTGGATACCAGGCGCCCTCTCACCAAACCCTGCAAGCGTTCGCCGGCGCCATCGCCTGCCCCACTTTGCACGAAAACGCCTCGCGGAACTCCGGCATATTCCGCACCACCCCGTTCACGCGGTCGCGCGCCGGCGAGTGCGGGTCCGTCTGCACCTGCAGGCGCAGCGCCTCCGGACGCGCGTTGTCGCACCAGATCTGGCCGAACGCCAGGAAGAAGCGCTGCTCCGGCGTGTAGCCGCCAATCTCCGGTTTCGGCTTGCCCGCCAGGCGGTTTTCCAGCGCCATCAGGGCGATGCGCGCGCCGCCGTTGTCCGCCGTGTTTTCCCCCAGCGTCAGCTCGCCGTTCACGTGCACGTCCGGCGCCACCGTGAAGCTGGAATATTCCTTCACCAGGCAGGCCGTGCGTTCCTCGAAATTCTTCGCGTCCTGGGGCGTCCACCAGTCGTGCAGATTTCCCTGCGCGTCGAACTGGCGGCCCTCGTCGTCAAACCCGTGCGTCAGCTCGTGCCCGATCACCATGCCAATCCCACCGTAATTCACGGCATCGTCCATGTCCTTCTGGAAAAAGGGCGGCTGCAAAATGCCCGCCGGGAAATTGATGTTGTTCATGGTCGGGTCGTAATACGCGTTCACCGTGGGGGGCGTCATGTCCCACTCGCCGCGGTCCACCGGCTTGCCGATCTTGTTCACCTCCCGCCGGAATTCGAACTCGTCGGCGCGGAAGCTGTTGCCCATGGGGTCGTCGCGCTTGATCGCCACGCTCGAATAGTCGCGCCATTTGTCCGGGTAGCCGATCTTGTTGGTGATGGCCTTCAGCTTGATCTCCGCCTGCTGCTTGGTGGCCGGGCTCATCCACGTGACGTTGCGGATATCCTCGCCCAGCGCCTTTTCGATCCCGTCCACCATCTGCAGGGTGCGCTCCTTGCCTTCCTTGCCGAAGGTCCGCTCCACGAACTTCTGCCCCAGCGCTTCCCCAAGCTGCGCGTTGGTATAGTCCACGCAGCGCTTCCAGCGCGGCCGCATTTCCTTGGCGCCGGTCAGCGTCTTGCCGTAAAAATCGAAATTCTCCTGGATGAACGCCGCCGGCAAAAGCCCCGCCTGCGCGTGCAGCAAGTGCCATTTCAGATACGTCTTCCAATCCTCCAGCGATTCATTTTGAATCTGCTGGTTCATGGCCTTGAAAAAATCCGGCCACGCCACGTTGAGGCTCTGGAAGGGCGGCGCGCCCGCGTCCACCAGGTAGCGGTTCCATTGGAACGCCGGGCTGAGCGCCTCCAGCTCCGGCTTGGTCAGCTTGTGATACTGCTTCTCCGGGTCGCGCCGCGAAACCAGGTCCAGGGAACCTTTCGCCAGGCCGGTTTCCATCTTCATCACGGTCTCCGCATCCGCCTTGGCCTGGTCCGGTTTTTCTCCCGCCAGCCCGAACATGCGCGCGACGTGCGCCAGGTATTTCTGGCGCGTCTCGATGCTCTTGGCGTCTTCTTTCAAATAGTAATCGCGGTCCGGCAGCCCCAACCCGCCCTGGTCGGCCTGCGCGATATCCATGCTCGCGTCCTTGAAATCCGGTCCCGAGCCGAACTCGAATAAAGCGTCCACGCCGATCTGGTGCAGGCGCGCGATCTCCGCCGCGAGCTGCGCCTTATCCCGCAAATCGCGGATGCGCGCCAGTTCCCCCTCGAGCGGCTTCAGCCCGTTGGCGTCGATGGCCTTTTCGTCCATGCACGCCGCGTAGTAGTCGCCAATCTTCTGCGTGATGGCGTCGCGGCTGGCCGCCGGCTTCCCGGCTTCCTCCAGAATCTCGCGCAGCACGTCGCGATTGCGCTCCTCCAGTTCGCTGAACCGGCCCCAGCGCGATTGGTCGGGCGGAACCGGGTTGAGCTTGATCCAGTTGCCGCAAGCGTACTGGTAAAAGTCCACGCACGGATTGGCCGCCGTATCCAGATTGCCCAGATCGAAGCGCAGCGGGCGCTCCTGCGGCGGCGGCGCCGGCGGGTTCCCAGGCGGTGGCGCCTGTTGCGCCAAAAGAACGGAAACGCACATGCAACAAAGGATGCTGAGCTTGCCCAAGCGAGTTCTCCTAATCTTCAATTCTACGTGCCTCGCGCCCTTCCGGCGCGGCAAAGTTTTCGCCGCCGCGCGCGCAATGCTATACTTGCGCACTATAACCCGTATGGCTAACCTTTTTATTCGCAAGCCGCTGAATATGCTCACGGAAGAGGCCCGCGAGACCGGCGAACACAGCCTCAAACGAACCCTCGGCGTATTCCAGTTGACGGCCTTGGGCGTGGGCGCGATTATCGGCGCCGGCATCTTCGTGATGGCCGGCCTCGGCGCGCATTACGCCGGCCCCGGCCTGATGCTCTCCTTCGTTCTCTCGGGACTCGGCTGCGCCTTCGCCGGCCTCTGTTATGCCGAGTTCGCCGCCATGATCCCCCTGGCCGGCAGCGCCTACACGTATGCCTATGCCACGCTGGGCGAACTCTTCGCCTGGATCATCGGCTGGGACCTGACCCTGGAATATGCCATGGGCGCCAGCACCGTTTCCTCCGGCTGGTCCAACCATTTCATCGAGCTGCTGAGAATTTTCAATATCAAGATGCCGCTGTGGCTGGCCTACGACCACTGGACGGCGCTGCGCACTGCCGAGAACACGATTGCCCGGCAAATCGCGTCGGCCGATTCCTCGCTGGTCCCGGGCTCGCAAGCCTTCATCAACCGGGTGGGAGAAATCGTCGCCGCGCATTCCCCGGACCTCGTGCGGCGCGCCCACGAGCTGGTGGCGGCGCCCCATCTTTTTGGCTTGGCGATCGGCTTCAATCTCCCCGCCTTCCTGATCGCCTTGATCATCACCGCCATCCTGACCTTGGGTATTCGCGAAAGCGCCCGCTTCAACGCCACCATCGTGGTGGTCAAAGTTTCCGTCGTTCTGTTCGTCATCGCGTTAGGCATCGCCTATGTGAACCCCGCCAATTGGGGGATGAGTAGCTGGTCTTCCTTCGCGCCCATGGGCTTCTCCGGAATCGGCGCCGGCGCCGCCTACATTTTCTTCGCCTATATCGGGTTCGACGCGGTCTCCACCACCGCCCAGGAAGCCAAAAACCCGCAGCGCGATCTGCCCATCGGAATCATCGCTTCCCTTATCATCTGTACCGTCCTGTATATTTCCGTCGCCGCCATCCTCACCGGCATGGTGCCCTGGAAGGAAGTGAATATCGAGGCTCCCATCGCGCTCGCCTTTCTCGACCGCGGCCTCTATACCGCTTCCCACATCATCACCATCGGCGCGCTGGCCGGGCTCACCAGCGTCATGCTGGTCATGCTGCTGGGACAGACCCGCGTGCTGTACGCCATGGCCAACGACGGCTTGCTGCCGAAAAAGTTCTTCGCCGATATTCATCCCAGGTTCCGCACTCCCTGGAAAAACACCATTCTGGTGGGGTTGATCGCCGCCATCGTGGGCAGCGTAACCCCCATCGACGACATCGGCAAGATGGTCAATATCGGCACCCTCCTGGCCTTCGTCATCGTGTGCATAGCGGTCGTGTTTCTGCGCCACACCGACCCCCATCAACCGCGGCCGTTCCGCACGCCCTGGGTCCCGGTCGTGCCCGCGCTGGGCGTGATCTTCAACGGCTACATGATGTACGAACTCGGCTGGATCAACTGGGTCCGCCTGTTCGGCTGGCTGATCATCGGCCTCTTCATCTACTTCTCGTACAGCCGCCACCACAGCCGCGTGCAGGCCGTCCTGGCGGCGAAAAAACAGTAACGCCGGCGGTCTCCGCCGCCGGTTCCCGGCATTTTGCTCAATCCGTTGCCGTATCCGCGCTCCGCGCAGCTTGTGAAAGATCACGCGGCGTGAGCCCGCTACCAGCCATGCCCACTCCGAATCGCCGCAATTTTCATTCGAATCAGGTTAGAAAGGTTCCGATATGCTCTATGTGCCCGATCCTAGCTCAAAGCGAGCGCCGGAGATGCCCGCCAAGCTGGCCCATGTCGCGCCCTTTCCGGCCGTGGCCATGAAGCTGCTTTCGCTTCTCTCAGACGAGGATTGCAATTTCTCCACCATTGCGGCGTGTATTTGCACTGATCCGGCGTTATCGGGCGGCCTGATCAGGCGCGCAAATGCCGCCGACCTGCGGACGTATTGCGAGGCTAGGAGCGTGCTGCAGGCGGTCGCAACGCTGGGCATGGATCGCACCCGCGAACTGTCGCTGGCGATCATGACGTCGGATTATGCCCGCGCCGCGGCGAAGGCGGGGATTTTTGGGCCGTGCTGGCATCACACCCTGGCGTGCGCGCTATGCGCATCCGAGATCGCCCGCGAGTCCGGTCTCCATCCGGTCGAAGCCTACACGGCGGCCCTGCTGCACGACATCGGCCGGCTGGGCCTGATCTCGGCATACACAGCCGATTACGAAACGGTCATCGCCGGAGCTGGAGGCCATCCGGAAAACCTCATCCGCTGCGAGCGAGAGCGCTTTGGGGTGGACCACGCGCAAGCCGGCGAGTGGCTGGCACAGCGTTGGGGTCTGCCGGTATCCATTCAGGAAGTGATCGCCCGCCACCACGATCAGCCGGAGAAAACGCTCGACCAGGTGGGTGTGGTACAAATCGCCTGCCGCCTTGCGGATATGCTCGGCTTCGGTCTGGGAAAGTATGACGAACTCCCAGACGTCGCCGAAATGACTGCGGCGCTGCCGGAGTGGGCCCGCACGCGTTTTCAGGTGCAACTTCCCGCTCTTCGTGAAGCAATTCTGCGCGAGATTCGGCTCTTTGAGGGGGCGGAAGACCCAGCGCCTTCGGCGGGCGAGGCGCCGGGCAGCGAGCAGCCGGAAGTTGAATCCGCGCCGGAACTCGCGCCGGCGGCGGACTCGCCCTGGTCACGTCTGTTGCTGACTGGCGCCGTCATGGCGGGGATGCTCTTGGCGGGCGTAATCGCCCACTCCCTCTGGCCCTAGCTTCGGGGCGGCCTACGCGGCGTCGATTCCGAAGATGCAGCCGAACTGTGGATGAGCATGACGCTCTGAATCATCTCCTCCGGGCACTGACATGTACTCCGATCGGCGAAGACGCCGGCCGTCAGGCGGATGTCTATCCGCGCCCATACCGGCGGAGTCACGCAGTCGAGGCCGCGGATGCATCGATCGCCGCCGGATGGGAAACGATAGGTTGCGGGCCAACCTGACACCCCCCGCGCTGGCCGCCGATGCCGCGCCCGTGGGTCGGAATCCGGTTGGTGGAACTTTGTTCGCGCCATGTGCGTACTTATCGAGCAGATCGGCCCTCACCAGCGAAGGAAGCGGACGGCGCAGGATATGCGGAGCCGGCTGGGCTGGCAGTGCGGTTTTGGCGGATGGGCCTCTGTCATAAGCTTCGAGGATATTTCCATGACCCTCAGCGTCAAATCTGTTTTTCAACGGGACGCCCGATACGAAGGCGTCCGTAGGATCAATATTTACCTGTTGCGACTGGTCTTCATCTTAATGTTCTGCGTGCTGGGATGGGACACTTGGACGCACATCCTCACCCACCAAGGATTATGGGAACCAACAAATGCCGTGGCGTGGTGCGTCTGGACAGCCTTCGCAACTTTGGCGGGCATAGGAATCGTGCGGCCTTTGAAAATGCTGCCGATCCTGCTGCTGGAGATATTCTACAAAGTCCTGTGGCTTATTCTTGTGGCGTACCCACTCTGGGCAAACGGCACGTTGGCAGGCTCACCGGCGGAAGGCATCACCTCGGGGTTTTTGTGGGTGCTATTACCCATCGTTGCCGTACCTTGGGGGTATGCGTTTGTGAATTACATTTACAAACCGAAGAAGTAGCAACGGTTCTTTGCGCGCGGCCACCGACAGGCTCGCGGCTGGATTGCAGACGCCGCCATTCCCGCCCCGAATCGGCTCGTTCGCATTCTGCTTGGCTATACCCGCGGCGTCTTTTCTACTGCGAATGGCCACACCGCCTGCGCCCGTCATACTTCGCCTGCAAGTTCATCCACATCTGAGCGGACGTTCCAAAATAGCGAGCCAAGCGCAGAGATGTGTCGCCCGTAATGCCACGCTGCCCTTTGACGATTCCCCCGATTCGGTTGGCGGGCACTCGAAGGGCGAGGGCCAGCGCGCCGGCTGTTAATCCCGCTTCGCTCAGCAGTTCCTTGAGCACCTCACCAGGATGAAGCGGCTGAAGCCGTTTTGATTTATGAATTGCCATCGCAAACATCTTCCACCTGAAACAGATCCTGTACTGAGGTCCCGGCAGGAACGGATCATACGCTTCTCATATTACGCTACTGGTACCGGGCTGAGTGGGCGACCGGTCGATATCGCGCGCGCCAACGCCTTTTGAGAACGCGGTCCTCGTGGTCCATTTCGGAGTTGCGGCTCAAGGGTGGCCGGATCCGGCGTTCGATGCAGCGAGCCTGAGTCGATCCCGGGAATCCGGTTTGGGCCGGAAGCCAAGCCGCGCGAGAGGTCCGGCGCAAAAGACACCGGCGTGGGAAAGGCCGGCGAGCGGCTGGGAGTTCGGCGGCTTGTGATAACGTTCGAACATGGCGGCGCCGATTGCGGCGTTGCCCGCGGCCCGCGGGCGCCCTCGCGCGGCGAGCTCGATCGGCAAGCTCCTTCTACCCCACCTTGAAGCCTTCCCACCGCGCCACCACCGCGCTGGCCAGGCAGTTGCCCAGAACGTTGATGCCCGTGCGCGCCATGTCCAGCACGGCGTCCACTCCCAGCAGCACGGCCACCCCTTCCATCGGCAGGTTGAACGTCGCCAGCGTGCCCGCCAGGATCACCAGCGCCGCGCGCGGCACCCCGGCCACGCCTTTGCTGGTCAGCATCAAAGTGAGCATCATCAGCAACTGGTCGGCGATTCCCAGATTCTTTCCCGCCGCCTGCGCCACGAAAACCGAAGCCAGCGATAAGTAAAGGGCGCTGCCCACCAGGTTGAAACTGTAGCCGGTGGGAATCACAAATCCCACGATATGTTTGGGCACTCCGAACTGTTCCATGTTCTCCAGCGCCAGCGGCAGCGCCGCTTCGCTCGAGGCCGTCGAAAAACCGATCAGGAAGGGCTCGCGCACGGCGCGCCAGAAGCGCCCCGCCGGAATGCGGAACAACCCGAGGGCCGGCGCCAGCACCAGCAGAATGCACAGCGCGGAGGCCGCGTACATGGTCACAACCAGTTTGCCCAGCCCGAACAGCACGCCCAGTCCCTTGCTCCCCACCGTCACCGCGATGGCCGCTCCCACGCCCACGGGCGCCAGGTACATCACGTACTTCGTGTAGCGGAACATCACTTCCGCCAGCGAGCCGCAGAAATCGATCACCGGCTGCGCCTTCCCCCCGATGGCCGCGCAGGCCGCCCCGAACAGAAACGCGAACACCACGATCTGCAGCGCGTCGTTGCGCGCCATGGCGTCGATGATGCTGGAGGGAAAAATGTGCTCCAGCACCGAGCTGAAGGTGGTCTGCGCCGCGGGCAGCGCGGCCTCCGCCGCCGTCCGCTGAATGGGAATTCCGGCGCCCGGCCGCACCAGGTTCACCGCGGCCAATCCCAGAAACAAGGCCAGCGTGGTGACCACTTCGAAATAAAGGATGGCCTTCCCGCCGATGCGCCCCATGCGCTTCATATCGCCGCCGCCGGCAATCCCCACCACCAGGGTGGAAAACAGAAGCGGCGCGATGATCGATCGGATCAGCCGCAGGAACACGTTGCTCACCGGCGCCATCTGCCGCGCCGCTCCGGGAGCGGCCACGCCCAGCGCCACTCCGGCGGCCATTCCGATAAAGATCCAGCCGGTTAGAGAAAGTCGTTTCATCGTTCGCCCCATTTGAGCTTCTGCCGCAGCACGTCGAAAAACATCATGTGCGGCGGCCGGATCAGCAGCAGCGCATAATCCGAGCTGCGGCAAACCACCGTATCGTTCTCCCGGATCGGATTGCCCACTTGCCCGTCGATGGTCAGATAAACGCTTTCGTCGGGCGCGCGAGAGAGGATCCGGATGATGCTGGTTTCGGGCACCAGGACGGGACGGTTGGTCAGCATGTGCGGACAAATCGGCGTGATGCAAATGGCCGGCACGGAAGGGAAAATAATGGGCCCGCCCGCCGAAAGCGAATACGCCGTCGAGCCGGTCGGCGTGGAAACGATCAGGCCGTCGGCTTTATAAGCGCATACGAACTGCTCGTCCACGTGCGTATCCAGATCGATCATGCGGGCCAGCGCGCTCTTGGTGAGCACCGCGTCGTTGAGCGCCTCGTAGCGCGCCACCACCTCGCCGTTGCGCACCACTTCCGTCGCCAGCAGTTTGCGCTTGGCGATGCGGTGCTCGCCGCGAAAGGCGCGCTCCAGTTCCGGAAAAATGTCGCCGCTGCTGATGGCGGTCAGAAAACCCAGCGCCCCCAGGTTCACCGGGAAGAGCGGAATCTCGCGTTTCCCGATGGCCCGCGCGGCGGAGAGCAGCGTGCCGTCCCCGCCCAGCACGATCACCAGGTCGCAGCCTTCGGGCACATCCTCGCGCGGACACGTGCGCAGCCCCGCCGCGTAGCCGCCGGTGATTTCGTCGGCTCGCACCCCAATGCCGCGCCGCGCCAGCCACTCTAAAAGCTGCGGGACGATCTCTTCGGCGGCCTCCGAGTTCGGCTTCGAGATGATCCCCACGGTCCTAATGATGGGCATACAGGAGAAACTCCTTGTTCCCTTCCGCGCCCAGGATGGGGCTTTCCATCGCGGCGGTTGCGAATCCCAACTCCGTCACGGCGCGCGTCACCCGCTCGCAGGCCGCCCGGTGCAGCTCCGGGTCCCGCACGATCCCGCCTTTGCCCACCTGGCCCCTGCCAACTTCGAACTGCGGTTTGATCAGTATAACCATTTGGCCGTCCGGTTGTAACAGGGGAACCGCCGCCGGCAGAATCAAAGTGACGGAAATGAAGCTGACGTCGCACACCGCCAGTTCGACGCGCTCGCCAATCTCTTCCCGCGTCAGTTCCCGCGCGTTGACGCCTTCGTGCAGGCGCACGCGGCCGTCGCTGCGCAGTTTCCAATCGAGCTGCCCGGCGCCCACGTCCACGCAATGCACGCGCGCCGCGCCGGCTTGCAGCAGGGCGTCGGTGAACCCTCCGGTGGAGGAGCCGATATCCAGACAGATTTTGCCGGCCGCATCGATGCCGAAATGGCGCAGCGCCGCCGCCAGCTTGAATCCGCCGCGCCCCACGTAGGGCGGCCGCGCCAGCACTTCGATGGCGGCATCGCTTTCCACCGGCTGTCCGGGCTTGCAGGCCTTCTGCCCGTTGAGCCGGACCTCGCCCGCCATGATCAACGCCTGCGCCTTCTCGCGCGATGCGGCGAGGCCGCGCTCCACCATCAGCCGATCCAAGCGGTTCTTCATGTGGGGCAGGCGCTTTCGCCTGCCAACTCATTTTTCTTCATGACTTCCGGTGCGCAATCAAATCCGCAATCTCGCGCAGCCGTTCCGCCCGATCCCCCAACGGCGCCAGCGCCTGGTGCGCGCGTTCGCATTCCTCGTTCGCCATGCGGTGCGACGCCTCCAGCCCGTAGACCGCCGGGAACGTGATCTTGTGCTGCGCGGCGTCTTTTCCCGCGGTCTTGCCGAGCGCCTCGGAAGACTCCTCCACGTCCAGAATGTCGTCCACAATCTGGAAGGCCAGCCCCACGTGCTCGCCATAGCGGGAAAGCGCGGCGTACTGTTCGTCCGCCGCCCCCGCGTAGATCGCCCCCAGGCGCACGCTGGCGCGCAGCAGGGCGCCGGTCTTGGCGCGGTGAATGGTCTCCAGCAACCCGGCGTTGGGCGGCTTGCCTTCGCCTTCCAGGTCGGCCACCTGCCCGCCAATCATGCCGCCCACCGTTCCCGAAGCGGCCGCAAGTTCCGCGATCAGGGCCACCTTGCGCTCCGCGGCGCACGCGAGCCCCGCCAGAACCTGGAACGCCAGCGTCAGCAGGGCATCGCCCGCCAGAATGGCCATAGCATCCCCGAATACTTTGTGGTTGGTGAGCTTGCCGCGGCGGTAATCGTCGTTGTCCAGCGCCGGCAGGTCGTCGTGAATCAGCGAATAGGTGTGGATCAATTCCAGCGAGCAGGCGCATGCCGCCACGCCGCCGGCCTGGCCGGAAACGGCGTGCGCCGCCTCCATGCACAGAATCGGCCGGATGCGTTTTCCGCCGGCGAACAGGCTGTAGCGCATGGCGCGATGAATGGTTTCCGGAGGGGTCGTTTCCGGCGGCGCCAGGCGGCCCAGTTCCGCATCCACCAGCCGCTGCTGCTGGGCGAGATAGTCGCGCAGGTTCATGCTGTCTCTGGTTTCTCGGGGCGAAACGGCTCCGCCGTCAGTTTGCCCTCTTTGCGGATGAGCGTCTCGACGCGCGTTTCCGCCGCTTCGAGTTGTTTGCGGCAGGTGTCGCTCAGGACCATGCCGCGCTCGAAAAGCTCCAGCGAACGCTCCAGCGGCAGGTCGCCCGCCTCCAGTTCTTTGACCACTTTTTCCAGCTCGTCCAGGCAGGATTCGAACGATTCTACGCTCTGCGCGCCGGGGGAGTTTTCCGCCATCGCCTCATTCTAACGCGCACACCAGGGGAATCGAAAGCTCCGCCACCGTGCGGTCGCCGTCGAACGTCAGCTCCAGGCTGGAAGCCGTCCCGTAGCAGATATCCAGGCGCCGGCGCACGTTTTCGAGGCCCACCCCCGGGCCGGTCGAGCCGGGAGCCGCGCCGCTCGAGCTGTTCTCCACCGTAATCCGCACCGAATCCTCGCGGTGCGAAACGTGGATGCGCACGTAACCCGGGGCGGTGCGCTGCGCGATTCCATGTTTAATGGCGTTTTCCACCAGCGGCTGGATGGAAAGCACGGGAATGGGAACCGCCAGCGCCGCGTCATTCACCTCGACGGCGGTTTCCAGACGCCCTCCCAACCGGCTCTGCTCGATCTCCAGGTACGCGCGCACAATCTGCATCTCCTGCGCCAGCGGCACGAAAGTCTCGCCGGATTGCAGGAAATAGCGGAAGATGTCCGCCAGGTTGAGGACCATGCGGCGCGCCCCCGCGGCTTCCCGCGGAATGGTGCCGTAGAGCGTGTTGAGGGCGTTGAACAAAAAGTGCGGATTGATTTGCGATTGCAGCGCGCGCAGCTCGGCCTGGCTCACCAGGCGGCTCATTTCCTGCTGGCGCAGCGCCTCCAGGCGCGCCGCGATTTCCCCGGCGGCGCGCGCCAGAACGTCCAGTTCCTCGCCCAGGTAGCGGCGCCCGCCTTCCCGCCGTCCCAGCAGAATGTAGCGCGAATTGCCCTGCCCCTGCCGCACCGGGACGATGGCTTCCGCCCAGTTCCATTCGCCCAGCGCCGCCGGGTCGTCGAAAATGGTGGCCAGCACGGGCACGTGCAGGGCCCCATCGCGAGGCAGGCGCGATTGCGCGACTACCGCGAAATCCTTCGTCTTCACCGCTCTCGCCATCAACCCCGCGGCCCACTCCAGGTATCGCTCCTCGTTTTCGAACGGCGGAGAATCTTTCACCGTCTCCGCCAGTCCGGCCAGGCTCCCGTGCCGGAAAACGGCATGCGTGAGCAGCGCTTGCGCGCGGTTGCGCAGCCATGCGAAAAACACCAGGATCAGGCACACGCTCACCATCAGCAGGGCCTCTTTGGAAGGCTCCGGCGCCACCCGCTCGACCAATACCAGGCGGAAGGCCGCCGCGATCACCAGGCCCGTGACCAGCGCCGCCAGCAGAGCGTTCGCCAAAAACCGCATGAACGCGTCCAGCAGCACGAAGCGGTAATCCTGCAGCAGCACGAACAGCGCCAGCGGGATACCCGCGTGGTGGATGAACAGCTCCGAGCTCCACGCCTGCCTCGCATGGCCGGCGCCGAAATGGATGAACGACATGGCGAACAGCGCCAGGCACATCGCCCCGGCAATGCGCGCGCCGCCCGAGCGGTTCAACCCGCCGCGCATCAGCACCCCGCCCACCGCAATGGCCGTAAGCACGACGAACCCGATGGTGATCAATAGCAGCGCCGCCTGGTGCAACTGCGTGCCATCCGTCCCGATTTCGCGGAAGTGCATGATCACCGCAACCGAGCTGAGGGCGTAGCCGGCGGCGATCAGCCAGCGGCGCGAACCCGCCAGCGAAATGTGCAGCAGCACCGCCGGCAGCAGGCTCAACACCGAAAAGCTCACCGCGATCACCAGCCCCATCACGGCGGGCGAAAGCCGCGGCAGGGTGAGCACCACCAGCGACCCCACGTTCCAAACCAGCGACAGCGTGGCGGCTACGGCCGGCAAGGTGCGCCCGTGCGCGCTCGACCAGCCGCGCCGGCTGAACAGCAGGAACAGAAAAATGGCGAAGATCAGCGCCCCGGCCGCGTGGCCCAGAATGTTGATGAGCAGCGGAGAGTTCAGCTCGTCCATAGATTCGTGTGCCTAAAATACCCGGCCGGCCGCCGTGCGGCCGCGCGGCAGGTTGGCCGCAAGGCAACCCGCGGGCCGATTGCCAATCGGCCGCCGGATTCCATCCGGCCCTACCATTGCAGCATTTGCCGCACCGTCCCCGCCTGCCGCTTGCTGACCACGAACTCCTGCCCGTTGCTCAGCGTGAGCAGCCATCGCTGGCTGCTGAGCGGCGTCATCTTGCGCACGTGGTTGACGTTCACCAGGGCGTTGCGATGAACGCGCTGGAAAGAGCTGCCGCGCAGCCGCGCGTCGATGTGGCGCAGCGACTGGGTGGCCATATACCGCTGCCTGGCCGCCACAATCCAGACGATTTCGCGCTCCGCCTGAAACGCGAAAATGTCGTCCAGGTCCAGCAGGTAATATTCCTCGCCGATCCGCCCCACCACTTTGCGCGCTTTGGGAGCGGCCGGCGATTCGGCGATCTCGCCCAGGCGCGCCAGCGATTCGGCGCGCTCCGCCGTCCGCCCGCGCAGCGCCCGCGCCCGCTCCACGGCTTTTTCCAAGCGCTCCCGGCTCACCGGCTTCAGCAGGTAATCCAGCGCGCCGGCTTCGAAGGCGTGGATGGCGTGCTCGTCATAGGCGGTCACAATCACGATCAATGGGATGGGACCCGAGCCCGGCAGCCGCAGGATCACATCGAACCCTCCCAGCCCCGGCATCTGCAGATCCAGCAGAACCAGGTCCGGCTTGAGCGCCTGGACCCGCGCCAGCGCGTCCTCGCCATTGTCCGCCTCGCCTACGATTTCGATGTCCCCGAAAGTGGCCAGTTCGTCCCGCAGCACCTGGCGTGCCACCGGTTCGTCGTCCACCAGAAGGGTGCGGATTGACGGCGAACCCATCCGTTCAGAATGAACCAGGTCGCCGGAAGCAAGTGAAGAAAAACTCATAAGCGGACTGTTTTTAGCCTTCAGTGGCCATAATCGCGCGGCTAGCGGCCTATGGAACAGGCAATCCGTTGGCCGCCGAAATACGCCCGCTGATCGCGCGATTCCGCCCGAATATAATTTCCAGCTAGGCTGCTTCTTCTATAGTACGCATACTGAGGGTATCGTGACGAATTCTGTAACCACTCGAATTTTGTGTCTCTTAGGACTGGCGTTGCTGCTTGCGGGCGCGGCCGCCGCGCAATCCATCAGCGCCGGTACCGTGAACGGCGCGGTAACGGACCCCTCCGGCGCCGCCATCGCCGGCGCGACGGTCACCCTGCACAACCCCGTGACGAATTTTCAGCAGACCGCCATGACCGACCAGACGGGTTCGTTCAAGTTCACCAATGTGCCGTTCAATTCGTACCACATGGAAGTGAAGGCGGAGGGCTTCGCCACGGCCGTGAAAGACGTGCCGGTGCGGTCTACCGTGCCGGTGGCTCTGAGCTTCCCGCTGGTATTGGCGGGCGCCCAGACCACCATTCAGGTGGAAGCCACCGGCGCCGACCTGCTGGAAAACATCCCCATCGAGCACAACGACGTGGACGAAAATCAACTGTCCATGCTGCCGCTTTCCTCCTCCGCCGCCGGTCTGAGCCAAGCCATCGTTTTGACCACCCCGGGGGTGGTCGCGGATTCCAACGGCTTCTTTCATCCGCAGGGAGACCATGCGCAGACCAGCTACATGATCGACGGCCAGCCCATCAACGATCAGCAGAGCGTGGCGTTTTCCACGCAGATGCCGGAGAACGCCTTCCAATCCCTGGAATTGATCACGGGCTCGCCCGCGGCGCAGTATGGCGATAAGACCAGCCTGGTGGTGGATGCCGTCACCAAATCGGGACTGGGCAAGAAATTCTTCGGCGACGTGGAGACCAGCTACGGCTCCTTCGGCAACTTGAACGAACAGACGTCGTTTGGATTTGGAAGCGCCAAGTTCGGCGATTTCGTGGTGATCAACGCGGACCGCTCGGGCCGCTTTCTCGACACCCCGGAGTTTTACCCGATGCACGACATCGGAAACAACGAAACCTTTTTCGACCGCATCGACTACCAGCCGGGCGCGCACGATAGCCTGCACCTCAACCTCTTTGCCGCGCGTAACTGGTTTCAGATTCCCAATACCTACGACCAGGCCAACCAGGATCAGCGGCAGAAGGTGTACAGCTTCAACGTGGCTCCCGGCTACCAGCACACTTATGGAGCGTCGACGCTGCTGACGATAAACCCGTGGGTGCGCCGCGATTTTGTCAATTACTACCCCAGCGACAATCCCTTCGCGGATCTGCCCGCCACCATTTCGCAGGATCGCCACCTGCTGAACTACGGGCTCCGCGCCGACGTCTCCATTTCCAAGGGAAAACACAACCTGAAGATCGGGACCGAACTCAAACAGACGCGGCTCTTCGAAGATTTCGGCCTGGGAGTAACCGATTTCACATATAACCCGGTGTGTTTGAATGCGGCCGGCGATGCCGCCGGCTCGACAACCCTTACCAACCCGGCCAACTGCGCGGCCGCGGGACTTACCGCCAATCCGCAACTGATGCCCGGCCTGGTGCCCTATGACCTGACGCGCGGCGGCAGCCTGTTCCATTTCCGCGCCAGGGGCAACGTGAACGAATACGCGGTCTACGCGCAGGATTCCATCACGCTGGGCAACTGGACGTTGAACGGCGGCCTGCGCTTCGATCAATACAACGGACCGGCCGAAGCAAACGCCATCGAGCCGCGCGTGGGAGGGTCCTACCAGGTCAAAGCCACCGGCACGGTGCTGCGGCTCAGTTATGCGCGCACGTTCGAAACGCCCTACAACGAAAACCTGCTGCTCTCCAGCTACGTTGGCCAGGGCGGGCTGGCGAACAACCTTTTCGGGGCCTACGGCCAGTCCGCGCTGCGCCCCGGCACGCGCAACCAGTACAACACCGGTTTCCAGCAGGCCCTGGGGAGATACATGCTGCTGGACGCCGGCTACTTCTGGAAGTTCACGCAAACGGCCTACGATTTCGACGTCATCTTCAATACCCCCATCACTTTCCCCATTTCGTGGCGGCAGAGCAAGCTGGACGGCGTCAGCGGGCGCGTTTCCACCACCGACCTGAAAGGCTTTCAGGCCTACCTGACGCTGGGCCACACGCGCGCGCGCTTTTTCGGTCCGGAGACCGGCGGGTTGATTTTCAATTCGCCGCTGGATACCGGCGTATTTCGCATCGATCACGACCAGGCTTACGAACAGACGGTGAACCTCCGTTATCAGAAAAAGAAGGACGCTCCGTGGGTGGATTTCACCTGGCGGTTCGATAGCGGCGAGGTAGCGGGGAACGTACCCGATCTGCCTTCCGCGCTGGCTTTGGACGGCGATGAGCAGGCCGCCATTGGTTTCTATTGCGGCAGCCTGGTGGCCACCCTGAACAATCCGATCACCAGTTGCCCCAGCGGCAATTACGGAGCTTCGCGCGTGGTCATACCCAAAGCGGGTACGTTTAATCCGGACACCAATCCGCCGCGCATCGCGCCGCACAGCACCTTCGACATTTCGGCGGGCATCGATAACCTGCTGCACACCGAGCCGGGCAAAATGTCGCTGCGGGTGTCGGTCGTCAATATCGCCAACGAAGTGGCGCTTTACAATTTCCTTTCGACTTTCAGCGGCACGCACTTTATGAGCCCGCGGGCGCTCTCGCTCACGGTGGGCTACAGTTTCTAGCGCGGGGCCGGCGCCCGCTCTACCCCTCACTCCTGGGTGCCATCGATTTTCTGGCCGGAAATGGTGCGGCTCAATTCCGCCAGGCGGAAGGAAAACAGGGGTCCGAAGACGGCGCCGAGGCGCGCCTGAACGCCCGCCGCGAAGCCTGAATACTTGGCGGCGAACGCCGCGCGCGAAAGCAGAAAATCGGCGCGCTCGGCGGCGCCGTAGCCCCCGCTGCCGATATGGCGCACGCGCACCGAAGGCAGCAGCAGGATCTTTTTTCCGGCGCGCCGGATCTGCATGGCCAGGTCGGCATCGGCCCCGAACTGCCCGTAGCGCTCGTCGATCTGGCGCACCGCGCGAATCAACTGCACGCGCATCATGAGGGCCGCGCCGCGCGGGTATTCCACCGCCATGGGGGCGTCGCCGTCCGCTTGAGCGGGGCGCCACTGGCCGGTGGGAGGCAAGCTGCCGAGCTGCGGCGCCGGTTGGCCGCCGGCATCCACCAGCAGGGGGCAGGCCGCGGCGGCTTCGGGAGTCGAGTCCAGCACGTCGGCCAGGCGCGCCACGGTGGCCGGCTCCACTTCGGTATCGTCGTGCAGGAAGAAAACGTAGGGCGAATCGGCGGCGCGCCAGCCGATGTTCATCGCCTTGGTGAGCCCGAAATCCTTGGGCAGGCGGATGAACTGGGCTTTCGGGAATTCGTTGTCGAGGTGCGCGCTGCCGTCGGTAGAGCCGTTATCGACCACGACAATCTGCAGGGTGCCGCGGCCTTCCGAGCGTTCCAGCGACTCGAGACACTGGCGAAACAGCGTCTGGCGGTTGCGCGAAACCACCACCACGGTAGCACGCGGCGGCGGTTGCTCCGTTTGCAAATTCTGTTGGGGTGTCAAGCCAACATGATAACGTGAAGCTGATGACCGCAAAAGCAATCCTTGAATTCATTACCGGGGTGGGGATCGTGCCCGTGGTGCGCGCCTCCAGCGCAGATGCCGCTCTGCATGCCGTGGAAGCCCTGCACGCCGGTGGAATCCGCGCAGCCGAGATCACCATGACGGTGCCGGGCGCGGTGGGCGTGCTGGAAAAACTGGCGGGCCGGTTTTCCGGACAGATCGTGCTCGGCGCGGGCACCGTGCTGGACGCCGAGACGGCCCGCATCTGCATGCTGGCGGGCGCGGAATTCATCGTTTCGCCCAGCCTGCGCCTTGCGGTGATCGAAATGGCGCGGCGCTATTCGAAGATCGTGACGCCGGGCGCGCTGACGCCCACCGAAGTGTTGACGGCCTGGGAATCCGGCGCCGACGCGGTGAAGATCTTCCCCTGCGGCAGCGTGGGGGGAGCCAAATACATCAAGAACCTGAAGGGTCCGTTCCCGCAGATCGAAATGATTCCCACCGGCGGCGTGACCCTGGAAAATGCCGGCGATTTTCTGAAAGCCGGCGCCTGCGCCGTGGGTGTCGGCACCGAACTGGTGGACGGAAAATCCATGGCGGCCGGCAAATTCGAGGTGATCGAAGAACGCGCCCGCCAGTTCCTGGCGGCCGTGGCCAAAGCCCGCGCGGAAATGTAGGACGGGCCTCCCGGCCTGTCCCACTAATGTCTAAACTGGCCAACTTGGCCAGAATGTTTTCTCCCGGCCCTTTGTTATCAACGAGCGAGAAACGGAAACTGGCCAATTTGGCCAGTTTGCCCACCGGGACAGGCCGGGAGCCGCCCTACGGGTGCAGCACGGCGATGATGGTTCCGGCAGCCGTTTGCACCGACCCGATGGTGGCCACCACCGCCGCGTTTCCATCGGGAGTCGACGGCGGCACGGTGACGTTGAACTGGTACAGGCCCGCGGAAGAGAGGCCGGCGAAAACTACCGTGGCGTTCACGCCGCCAAAGGTGATGGTGGGGGTGGTCACCAGCGCCGCCGGCGTGGTGACGATCTGGCCATTGGGAATCGCGGGATTGGTCGGTCCGAAGCCGGTCCCGAACAGGACGATGGTTTCGCCCGGAGCGGCTGGCGTGCTGGCTCCCGCATACAAAGTGGTGGCGCCCACCAGCGAAACGTTATCGGAGTGCAGCGCGGCAATCGATTGGCCGTCTTTCAGGAGAAAGAACGCCGGCGAAAACTGCTGCATGGTGACGGTCGCGCTGCCGCTGACCAGACCGTTATTCGTCAGCACCACCTGCACAGGGCCAGTGGTGGGGTCCACCGGCGTCAGCACGTCCACCTGCTTGGGGCTGATGTAATACACGTAGGCGGGCTTGCCGTCAAACATGACGCCGACGCCATCGAGCGAGGTGGGCAGTTGGCTGCCGACGAAATCCCTGGTCGCCCAGGTGCGCGTAGTGGCGGCCAGGCTGTCGCCGTAAATGCCGACGTAGGTGTTGGCGGCGATGGCCGGTTGCACGTCCGCCGCGTTGCCGATGGCGTTGCTGCCGATGATGGGAGCGGCTTGCAAGCTGCCCAGCAAACCATGCTGCTCGCCGCCGATGCCCGCGGCGAAATAGACCGCATTGACGTCCCCGCCGCTGCCGCCGTTGCCCACAATCAGCGCCCAAAGGCCGGAGATGTGAATGGTATTGCCGGAGGGGTCTTGCAGGGCGCCGATGTATGCCCCGGAATTGGGATCGTACGCATTGATGGCGCCATCGCCGAAGTTCCCCACCAGCAGATCGTTCGCAAAAGCGCCGAAGGTTGCGGGTGCGATGGCCACGCCCCAGGGTGCGTTGAGCTGTCCGCCGGAGACCAGGTGCTGGATCAGGTTGCCGCTCAGATCGAACACCGCGACATAGCCGTTGCCGGCGCCTGCTACGGAGTTTTGTTTGGCCGCATCCTGCTTGGCATAGGTGACATAGAGCTTGCCGCCGATGTTCCAGATATTGAAGGGAGCATAGCCGCTGGGTACCGAGGCATCCGCAAAGGCCCCGGTCACCGAGACGGGCTTGTAGTTGGTATCGAACATGTCGATGGCGCCGGAGTGGAAGTTGGGCGCGTACAAAATCGGCGTCGCGGTGGTGGTTGTGGAGTTGATCGCAAGCCCGTAATAGACGGCGCCCAAACTGGAGTTATCGACCATCAATTGGGCGTGGGTCGCGTCCACCGAGGAGGCCCATCCGGAAATGGTGCCCTGGGCAGTGGAGAAGATGAAGCTCGGATTCTTGCCCGCAACCACCGCGAAACCGCCGGTGCCGTTGGCCACGATGCCGGTGGGCGTGGAAGTTGACGGACCCGTGGCGGAGGCCGGCACGATGGCGTGAGTGGAGCTGGCCGCGCCATTGCTGGAGTAAACGGTGGAAAGGCCGGTGCCGCCATCGTCGACCCAGAATGGGCTGCTCGCGGTAGTCGCGATTCCCCAGGGGTTGACCAGATTGGGATCGGTGAAATCGGCCACGCCGGCAGTATCCGAGACCAGATTGTGTTGATAATAGGCGTTGCCCGCCGGGGTGGCGGCCACAGCCCCGGCCGCAGTCAGCAAAGCAACTTGTAACATTTTGAAACTAAGCATTTTATTCCTCCCCAAATGGAGTTGTGGTAAGCAGTATATCTGGAATGCGTTGGGGGCAGATGTAACAAGTACAAGGGCGACGCTGCGGTTTGCGCGGACCATCACAGTGCGTGCCCCGTCCAGTCGGTTTTGGAGCTGTCCCGCTGGCCGGCGCGGGACACCCCGTAGGCCCGGGCCAGCGGGCCGCTTTGGCGACCGGCATCCTGTGGGGGCAGCTTGGCAAGCTGCGGCCGATTGTGAATCGGCCCACCGCCCTCGTTCTTACACCGGCCGGCGGCGGTAGCCAACCGCCGCGCAGGCTGCCAGCCCGGCTGCCAGCACATGACAGCAATGGTTCCACTTTTGTGTCGCACGCATCGCGCTCGGGCGACCGCGTCGCGCTTTGGCGACCGCGTCGCGCTCTGGCGACCGGCGTCGCGCTCTGGCGACCGGCGTCGCGCTCTGGCGACCGGCGTCGCGCTCTGGCGACCGGCGTCGCGCTCTGGCGACCGGCGTCGCGCTCTGGCGACCGGTATAATGAAATTTCTATGTTCTTTCGCAGAGAGCGCCCCAAGAATCCAACCTTTTCCGAACGCATGGACAATCTGCGGCAGTGTGGATTCGCGATCCATCCACTGGCGGGAGGCGCCGTGCGGGTGAGCCGCGCCAATTATGCCGTGGATCTGAAAGAGGAAGACGGGGTCGCCCGCCCGGTGCACCGCGCCGGCGTGATCCTGGGGGATGAGATTGGCGCGCTGGTGGATGCCGGCTACCAGAAATTCTTCCACACGCCGGGCGGCCGGCAGAAGCCCGCATTGGCGGACGAACTGAAAGAACTGCACGACTTCGAAGAAGATATCAAGGAAGCGCTGGGCCAGCAAAGCTACTACAACGAATCGCTGGGAACGGTTTCCACCTTCTATTTATACGACCGGGTGGCGGATCGGGATCGCGGCGTGCCCAGGCGAATCTGGGAGTAGGAGCCACCGGGTTCGAAACCCTTGCCCCGTGGTTTCAAACAGTTCCAAATTTTTAGTGCGTGGTTCTGAGCGGGAATCCGGACCCGCCGGGTAACATTCGCTTTACCGGCTGCGCCTAAGTGGTGTACACCTCAATGCCTGCATACCGCATTTTCCACTATTTAGGGCGCATTTTGGTCGCCTGTATCGCAGTGGCCGGACTTCTGGCCTCGGAACATCACGGAACCGTAATGTCTGGCGGCATCCCCGTTCCGGGCGCCACGGTCACGGCCGTGAAGGGCGACAAAAAAGTCGTCACCACCACCGACGATCAGGGCGCGTACTCGTTTCCCGACCTGGAAGACGGCGTATGGACCATGAGCGTGGAAATGCTGGGCTTTGGAAAGTTGACCAAGGATGTGGCCGTTACTCCGGAAGCACCCAGCCCCACTTGGGATATCAAGCTGATGTCGCCGGCCGATATCAAGGCGGCGGTGGCGGCGGCGTTGGCTCCCCCGGCGGCTCCGGCCGCCAAGCCCGCGGGCGCGGCGGCCAACACGGCTGCCGCGGCCACACCGGCGGCTCCCGAAAAAACGGCCGCGGCCACGCCCGCAAGCACCCCGGCAGCCACCACGGCTGCCAACACGCAGAAACCGGCTGCGCAAGGCGGCCACGGCAACACCGGCAGAAACAACGGGAACCCTTCGCTGCGCGCGGCGCTGCAACAGGGCGGATACCAGCGCGCGGACGTGAACAACACGGGCGACGGCTTAGCGGCCGGGGACAATTCGGGCGACCAGGGCGCGAACATGAATATGGGGCAGAGCGACCTGAACCAGAACGCCGGCGACGCTTTGACCATCAATGGCAGCGTTTCGAGCGGCCTCGGGATGCCACAGCAGAACGATTGGTTCGGCGGACGCGGCATGGGGATGGATGGCAT
>Ga0181521_10000191_pt1 | contig 73473 bp, 68 predicted proteins | sample PEATcosm2014_Bin_32_FD_119764 | JGI IMG/M metagenome (GOLD analysis project Ga0181521, IMG submission 119764) | Peatland microbial communities from MTU Mesocosm Facility, Houghton, MI, USA - PEATcosm2014_Bin02_60_metaG | ecosystem: Environmental > Terrestrial > Soil > Wetlands > Peat | place... | reverse complement strand
TGTTCTGGACGGTTCGAGGAGCGAACGCCGTCATTGCGCTCCGCTGCTGCCGCCACAGCCGCCGGTTTGAAGACTACTGGGAAAACCGTCGTTGACTATTGCCCCCTCCATGTCGCGCACCCCTCCGCAAGGTCCGCAAGGGAGCGCCCTCGATCCGTTTCAGAAATGGGTATCCGGCCTGGAAAATGAACTTCGCCGATATCTGAATGTTCCGCGGACTGCTCGAGAACACGTCTTGCGGAATCATGAACGTCGAAGAACTGGGTTCCAGGAACTCGTGCACCGCCGTTCCCGTAAACCCGACCGGCGCCACGTCGTTCAAAAACCCTCCCGCGTACTGCGGATGATTCAGGATATTAACCGAAATTCCGATTTCAGGCGGGGCAAGCTTCGGCTTGCCAATAAAAAAAGGGGAGTCCGCGGACTCCCCTTGGCTGCTGCGCAGGATGGATTCGGATCAGAAGATGAACTTCGCCGAAATCGTGATGCTGCGTGGATTGCTGGAGAACACTTGCGACGGCTGCATGAAGGTGGAGTTCCCCGGAATCAGGAAATTGCGCACCGCCGTGCTGGTATAGCCGATGGACGCCACATCGTTGAGGTAGCCGCCGGTGTACTGCGGGTGGTTGAACATGTTGAAGAAGCGGCCCTGCAACTGCAGCTTCTTCGGGCCGCCTTCGTGGCCCAGGTTGAAGTTCTTGGCGAATGTCATATCGACGTCGTCGATGGGACGCAGTTGCGCCGTGTTGCGCGCGGCGTTGGGCAGGACGCCCTTGGGCGCGACTACATAGCGGGCGTTGGGGTTGGTTGCGAGGAACGCCACCACTTGCCCCTGGCTGTTGGTGAGCGGAGTCGCGGTAGAGCCGATATCGGGGTTGCCGCTGGGGTTGACGATGGTGCGGTCCGGCCACGCATCGCCGTTCAAATTCGAATCCACGCCGCTCTGGATGGTGACCCAGGTTCCCGTCTGATAGGTGTAGATGGGAGCCGCTTCCCAGTTTCCGACCACGTTCTTGAGCAGCCAGTTGCCGTGCTTGAAGGGGTTGAAATCGTACAGCACCTGCCCGGTGAGCCGGTTCTTGTGGTCGAGCGCCGAATTCCCGCGGTCGATGCGCAGGTCCTGGAAATCCTCCGGCCGGCGCGGCGTCGTTTCGGTCGAAAATACGTCCGCGGTGGAATCGTCGATGTCATGGCTGAAGGTATAGGCGGCCGTGAATTGCAGGCCGTTGGAGAAGCGCCGCGTCAACTGGTTGGCCCAGCCGTGATAGGTGGAATTGCCGATGGGCATGAATCCCACCACGAACGATTGGTTGAAGCCGGCGGCGGCCCACTGCGGCAGGAAATACCCGCCCGCATTGTACGCGGCCTCCAGCCCGGCTTGGGTGTGGGTGAGCGAATTCAGAGTAGCCTGGCTGGGAGCGGTGAAGTACATCGGCAGGGAGTTGGACGCATTCACCACCGCTTGCACGTTCAAACGGTCCTGCACCGTCAGATCGTAACCGCGCGTGCCCACATAGCGCGTCTCGAAGGTGTAGTTATTCCAGAAGACATGCTGGATTCCGATGTTCCATTGCAGCGCCTTGGGCCGCTTCTGGTCGGGAACGTAGCCGCTGGTGTCCGCGATGGCGTCGGCCCGGTCCAAAGTACCGGCGGAGGCCGATGGCGGGATGCCGCCATTCCTCAGGAAATTGCTTCCCAGGTTGCCGCCCACATCCACCGTGGTGGTGTCCTGCGGGGGCAGCGAGAGCAGGCCCAGGTTGTCGTACAGCACGTCGTAGTTGATGCCGAATCCGGCGCGGATGGAAGTGTGGCCGCTGGTCCCCGGCGAATACGCCAGGCCGATGCGCGGCATGAAGTCGTGCGGCTGCGCCTTGGGGGCGCTGAACGTGATCAGCCCGGGAGTGTCCGCCACCGCGTTGATCCCTTGCAGAGTCTCGGTGTACGGCAGCGTCTGGTATTCGTAGCGCACCCCCAGGTTGATGGTGAAATTCGGCTTGATCTTCCAGTTATCGTTGGCGTATAAGGCCAGCGTAGTGCGGTCGCCGTAGTAGGTGACATTGCCCACGGTGCGTTCCCCGAGTTGATCCGGAACGTAATCGAACAGGTAATCGGAAAGGTAGCTGTATTCGTAGTCGCCGCGCGCGCGCTGCGTGAAGCTTTGCGGCGAGATCAGCTTGTTGCCGTCGAAGCCGAACTTGAAGCTGTGGTTCCCCTTGGTCCAGATTACGTTATTGGTGATCTCGTAGGTGTTCTGATAGCCGAACTGCGGCGCGTTGGGATCGGGGCCGAGTTGCGCGCCCAGATCGAAGATTACCAGGTTGGGGAACGAGTCCAGGCCGGGAAAGCTGTAATTGCCGGCGGGAGTCACGTTGGAATAGCGGTTGTAACCGAGACGGAATTCGTTGGTCAGGGTCGGGGTGAAAGTGTGGTATTCGGAGAACGTGGCGATATAACCATTGGTCGGCACGGTCTGGTAGAAAGCCGGCAACTGCGCGGCCGTATCGATGGCGCCGTTGCGGTTCAGGATGAAGCGGAAGCGCAGGTTGTCCTTTTCGGAAAGCGTATCGTCGATGGAAGCCACCGCGCGCTCGTTATTGGTGAACGAGGGAGCGGTCACGGGAAGCTGGCCGATGGGGATCGAGATGCCGGTGGTCGCCTGCCCGTAGTAGCCCTGGTTGGTCGAGTTGATGAGCGGGTAGGAGCCATTCGGCGTGGTCGCCGGCGGCGCCGCCGTGGGAGCCGAGCCCAGGTACTTTTGCAAAACCGCGAGGTTCGTCTGGTTGATTCCCGGTATGCCCGCCAGCGTGCTCCAACCGGCGGCCGTGGGCGCGAACAGCGTTCCGGCCGAGCCCGTATAGCCGGTCGGCTCGTATTCGTAGTTCACGAAGAAGAAGAGCTTGTTCTTCTGGATGGGTCCGCCCACCGTCCCGCCAAAGCGGTTGTCGTCGAAACGCGAATGCAGCGGCAAGCCATTTACGGCGTTGTAGTTGTCGGCGGCGTTCAAATTCCGGTTTTGCAGGTATTCGTACGCGGAGCCGTGAAGTTCATTGGTGCCGCTCTTCACCACCGTGTTGAACTGGCCGCCCGAAGAGTGGCCGAAATCCGCCGCGAACTGGTTTTGCAGCACCGTGAATTCCGCGACGGCATCGTTGGGAAGCGATACTACCGGTCCGGTTACGCTGTCGCTGTTGTTGTCGATGCCCTCGATGGTGAAATTGTTGTTGCGCGGCCTCTGCCCGCCCACGGAGGGTCCCGTGCCCGCCCCCACTGCGCCGCTGGTGGAAACCCCGGCGCTCAGCAGCGAGAGGTTGAGAATCCCCGATCCCTGCGAAGCTGTCGGAAGGTCCATCAATTGCGCGGTCTGAAAGGCGGTTTGCAATTGCGCCGTGGTGGTATCGATGGCCACCGCGGCCGTGGTGACTTCCACCGTCTCGACCGCCGTCCCAACGTCCAGCGTGACGTTCGAAGTGGAGATCTTATTCAATTCCACGGCAACGTTTTTGATCTCTTTGCGGGTGAACCCCGGAGCGTTCACACTCAGCGTATAGGCGCCAGCCGGTAAGTTGGCGATCCGGTAATCCCCGGTATTGGTCGATTTCGTGGAGACTTCGATACCGGTGCTTTGATTCCGGGCGATAACGTTCGCGTCGGGGACGGTAGCGCCGGATTGATCGTAAATCGTTCCAGTGAGATCCCCGCTGACGGTTTGAGCAAAACCGCCGGCGCAAGCTGCCAGCAGCAGCACGGCAATTCCCAAAAGACGTAGTTTGCAAATCATTGTTTTTGACTCCATTTAAACAGACCTTATTCTCTTGTCGAATTATCCCATAGAGCAAGTTTGCGTCCATATTCACGATGCGGTGAACTTGCTGAAATAAAACGGTGAAAGCGCTTTCGCCAGGGGCTCCGATATGACAATCCGGACGGTCGGATATTATTTCAAGTAGGGAACGCAACGTTTTCAAGCGTTAACTGCCGCTTAGCATCAACTTCCTCCGCAAGCATATTTAGATAAACAGGTCTTTAAATATTAAAGACAGCCGAATTGTAACATCCGTTGCCGGCGCATGGGGCATGGGGGGCAGGCTGGCAGGCTGGCAGCCGGCGCGGGACGCGGAGGATAGCCCGCCTGCCGCCGCTATCCATCCCCGTTTACGCCAGCGGGCAGGGCGGAATGGCCACGCCGCCGTCTTCCAGAGCTGCGCCGATGCGCAGGATGGTTGCCTCCGCAAATGCCGGCCCGACGATCTGCAGGCCGATGGGCAGTCCGTCCCCGCTCAGGCCGCAGGGCAGGGACAGCGCGGGAAAACCGAGGACGTTGATGCCGCGCACCAGCCGGGTGGCCGCCATGCGCACGTTTTCGTCGCGGCCGCCCAGCCGGACCGTGAGGTCGCCGATGCGCGGAGCGGTGATGGGAGTGGTGGGGCAGACCAGGCAATCCACCTGCGCCCACAGTTTTTCGAATTCGCCGCGCAACTTGCGCCGCAGCCTCTGCGCATTGATGTAATCGGCCGCCGCAACCAGCCGTCCCTGGTCCAGCAGGCGCAGCACGTCCTCACCAAAAAGCGCGCGATTTTCCAGATGCGGTGCAAGCGCGGCAGCCGCTTCGGAAAGCAGAATCATCTGGCCGACGGCGTTGAGCGCGGCCCCATCCGGCACGAGCACCGGCTTCACTTCGGCTCCCAGGGATTCGGCGCGCGCCACGGCGCCGCGCACGCTCGACTCCACATCCCGATCGACCCGCTCGAAGTAGAAGTTCTCCGGAAATCCGATGCGCACGCCGCGCATCGAGCAGCCTTCCTCGGGAATGTAATCCACCAGCGGGTGACGGGAGGAAGCTTGGTCGCGCGGGTCGTAGCCGGCGATGGCGTTGAGCACCGCGGCGGCATCGCGCACCGAGCGCGCCAGGGGGCCCATGTGATCCAGGCTGAAGCCCAGGGGCAATGCCCCGAAGCGGCTTACTCTGCCGTAGGTGGGCTTCAACCCGACCGTGCCGCAGAACGCCGCGGGGATGCGGATGGAACCGCCCGTATCGCTGCCCATGGCGGCATATACGATGCCCGCCGCTACCGCCGCTCCCGAGCCGCCGCTGGAGCCGCCGGGACTGCGCTCGCCCTTCCAGGGATTGCGTACCGCGCCGAAGTGCGGGTTGGCGGAAGTGATCCCGTAAGCCAGCTCGTGCATGTTGAGCTTGCCCAGGCTCACCGCTCCCGCCGCATGCAATCTTTCCACCACCGCGGCGTCGAAATCGGGAACGTAGTTTTCGAATACCCTGGAACCGCCGGTGGTGCGCACGCCGCGCGTGGCGAAGAGGTCTTTCAAGGCGATGGGAATGCCGTGCAGCGGGCCGCGGTCCTGGCCGGCCGCCAGTTCGCGGTCCGCCTGGCGGGCGCGTTCGAGGGCGGAATCGGCCGTAACGGTGATAAACGCGCGCAGCGTGGGGTTCCAGCGCTCCAGGCGCGACATAGCGGCGGAGAGCAGCTCGACGGCGGATATTTCCCGCGCGCGCAGCGCCTCGGCGGCTTCGTGGATGGTCATCCGGAGTTCTCCGCGCGGAATACCGGGGCTGGATCCAGTTCCGCCGGCAATTCCTTCACCAGCGGCCGGAAGGTTTCTTCCAGCCGTTCGAGCGCCTGCGCGATGGCATCCAGCTCCTGGGCGGAAAGGTCCAAACCGCGGGCGCGGGCAAGGGCTCTCCAGTCATTCATGACCTTTTCCTCCAAAACAATCTGCCGGCGCCATCAGGACAGCGGATCGGCTTTGTCGTGGCGGGCGGTCCATTCCGCTCCAGCCAACACAACCAAAGAAGCGACGAAACTCCACAGCAGAATCGTTACCGAATGTTTGAAAATGTTGTACTCGCGATCCAACTTATTGGCCAGCGGCGGCCATACCAGCAGGTTCACGTATTTCAGCAGCTCCAGAATCACTCCCACCACCAGGGCCACGGGAGCCACGCGGCCGGGATCGATTTTGCGGTTGGGCAGCACCCAGTAGACCAGGAACAATGCCAGTATGGAAAGGGGGACGGCCGCGATTTTGAACAGCAGCAGATTCAGCCATTGCGCCAGCGTGGTGTGGGAGCCGGTCCAATCGGAGAGCCATTTGGAGTTCAAGCCGGTGAGCATGAGCGACAGCAGCGCCAGGCCGCCGCAGACGAAAATCATGCCCAGCGCCACCACTTGGTTTTTGACGTAGGATCGGTTGCGCGCCACTCCCCAGGCGCGGTTGAGCGCCACTTCCAGCGGTTCGAAGACGCCGTTGGCGGTAAAGAGCAGCAGCACCAGGGAAGTCCATTGCACGACGGCGTGCTTGGGCGGATTGCGGCGGATGAAATCGCCCAGGCCGCCGGGGAAATAGTCGTTGAGCGCCAGGTAGATGGCTTCGATCGCGGCCGGCCAGTGGAGGACGTTCCTGCAGAACGAAATCATCACCGTGACGAATGGATAGAAGGAGAGCAGGACGCTGGCGGCGACGGCGAGGGCGTAAACGTGCGCCTCGGTCTGCATCATGTAGTGCAGGGTGGGCCGGGCGCGCGACCACCACGGCCGGACCCCGGCGACATATTTCGAGAGCAACCTTCAGAGTAGCGCGCGCTCACCCCAACTGCAGGGCCTGGCGGAGACCGGGATCGTGGCGCACGCGGCAGATGCGGCTATCCAGGTCGCATCGCCCGCGCGCCGGGGCTCGATCTGGCGCGCCAGCCAGACGGCCACGGCGATACCGCAGAGAATTTCCAGCGGCAGTTCCAGGCGCGGAAAAGAGAACGAAATGCCCAGCTCTTCGGGGTGGCGAACGAAGAAGCCCATGGCCGGCCCCAGCGCGAAGAAGAACAACAGGCTGCCGAAAAGCAGCCTGGATTGGCGCGCGCGGGCGTCGCGGTCGAAAAAGGTGCGGGATGCCGTGGCGAAGATATGGGTGCCATCCAATCCCACGCTCCAAAACCACCAGAGATAACCGATAGGCACGTGCAGCGCGGTATAGAGGATGAGGTAGAGATAGCCGGCGCCGGCGCTGCCGGCGACCAGGGAAAGATCCACGCCGCGGCCGATGATCCAGCGGGAAGAAGCGCGTGTCGGGCGCGGCAAAGCGGCAACGGCGGCCATCGGTTCGCTTATGCGAAGTGATACTGGTTCGCGCCTTCGTCCCAGACAATCTTCTTCTGGTTCTTGAAGGAAAGCGTGGCCATGTGTCCCGAGATGGCGGCCTGCTGGCCGATGGTGGGCGGCGCGATCACCTTTTCGGCGCCCTTCACCGACTGCACGAAGTTGCGGAAATGGTTGATGGCGCCGTCGGATTCACCGAAGTCGATTTTACCGTTGAGGTGAATCGGCTTGCGCGCGGCGACCTGGGCGGGCGCTTTGCCTTTGAACAATTCCGGCGTGAAATACAGATCCTGGCGGTTCATGACCTCGAGGGTGCCTTCGTTGCCGCAAAGCTGTTCGCCAAACCCGTAGTGGTCGTTGCCGAAGTAGCAACTGTAGTTGATCTGGAGGTCGCCGGGATATTCGTAAATCGCGCTGAAGGTGTCGGGAACGTCGCGGTCGTCGTGCCAGCGGTAAATGCCGCCGCTGGCGACGCAGGTCCTGGGCACGGTCTTATCGAGCATGTAATTGACGATATCGGTCTGGTGCACCAGCAGGTCGGTCGAGATGCCGCCCGAGTAGTCCCAATAGAGGCGCCACTGGAAATACCGCTCGGGGCTCCAGGCGCGTTTCGGCGCGGGCCCCAGGAAGCGGTTCCAATCGGTGTTGCGGAGGGTCGCTTCCGGAGGAATGACGTAGCGCCAGGCGGGATCGTTATCGAGCGAGTTGCGGTACCAGAAGGCGCGCACGAAGTGCACCTCGCCGATCATGCCCTGCCGGACCAGTTCCTTGGCCTTTTTGTAGAGCGTCGAGCTGCGGTTCTGGGTGCCCACCTGGACGATTTTGCCGCTGGTTTTCCAGGCGTTGACGATGTCGTTGCCTTCCTCGATGGTGTGGGCGAGAGGCTTCTCCACGTAGACGTGCTTGTTGGCCTTGAGGGCCGCGATGGTCATCTCATGATGCAGGTGCTCGGGCGTCATGATGTAGACGGCATCCACGGATTTATCGGCCAGCAGGTCGTTGTAATCCTTATACGTGGCCGGCACGTTGCCCCAGATCGTCTTCATGCGGTCTTTGGCGCGTGCGATGTACCCTTCGTAGGTATCGCAGATGGCCGTGATCTGGACATCGCCAGGCGCGGCCGTGTGCAGCCAGTCGAGACCCGCGTAGCCGCGGGTGCCGACTCCGATCCATCCGATATTGATCTTTTCGTTAGCGCCGCGCGCGGCGATGACGGCGGGACCGGCTGCCAACGCGGCAGTCTTCAGGAAATCGCGCCGGTTCACTTCTTGGGACATGGGAACCCCCATGAACGATCATACAACGCGGTCCGCCCCGCAACAGGCCGCGCGCGCCGGGAGTGCGGCGATTCCGGCTACCTCGCGTCAGCTTGCGCTGGCGTTTTTGGCGGTGATGAGGGCGATCAGCGCGGGGGCGGTGTAGGCCAGAAACTTCCCGGCCTTCCTGGCGATTTCGCGCCGGTTCAGACCATCCGCATCTTCTGAAGCTGTGGACTCGTTCTCGCTCGGGACGTTCTCGATTGACATGCAATCCCTCCTCTATCCGCTGCTATTTCTCAATTATTAGGAACCTGCGCTGGCGTCTTTGGCGGTGATCAGGGCGATCAGCGCGGGGGCGGTGTAGGCCAGAAACTTCCCGGCCCGTTTGGCGACCTCGCGCCGGTTCAGCCCATCGGTAGTTTCCGCAGCCGTGTACTTTGGCGAATCACTCTCGTTCGGCGGATTCTCGTTTGTCATGCATTCTCTCCACTACCTGGCGATTTCTCAATTAGGTACATGCGCCGGCGTCTTTGGCGGTGATCAGGGCGATCAGCGCGGGAGCGGTGTAGGCCAGAAATTTCCCGGCCCGTTTGGCGACCTCGCGCCGGTTCAGCCCATCGGCAGGTTCCCCAGCCGTGGATTTTGGCGAATCACTTTCGTTCAGCGGATTCTCGTTTGGCATTCCTATCTCCGATCTTTAATACTCGACTTACGGGGCATATGCCCCGGCGTCTTTAGCGGTGACCAGGGCGATCAGCGCGGGAGCGGTGTAGGCCAGAAATTTCCCGGCCCGTTTGGCGACCTCGCGCCGGTTCAGCCCATCGGTAGTTTCCGCAGCCGTGGACTTTGGCGAATCACTCTGGTTCGGCAGGTTCTCGTTTGGCATGCATTCCCCTCAAGGGTTCGTATCATATCACACCCGATCTTTCGGCGTGGGGAGTAATACGGTTCGGTCCCGCCAGCGGAGCGGTTTGCCCCTCAGGCATTCGCCAATCGCCTCTAATGCGAACCATATCCACAGGAAAGCGCCAGCCGGTTGGAGCCATGGAACCACTCGCGGAAAGCGGCTGACCGCGGCGCAGCTTCGAAAGGAGAAGACTCCCGCCAAATAGCCCAAAAATGCCAACAGCGAAAACAGCAGGAAGACCGGCTCCCATCGGTGCGATGCCCACAACCGGGCCAAGCCGGCGAGCGCCAGGCAGAACGGCGCCGCATTCAGAATCGTCTCAATACCGATGCGGTCCACCAGGTTCGGAATGCGGTCGCTGGCGGCCGCCCGCAGACCGCGCGGGATGCGCCGGCGCATATCCGCGAAACCGTGATACCGGCGCAAGGAGACCAGATCGCAGGCTATGGCAACCGATATTCTGGCTCCGCTGCGTTTGGCCAGCCGGGCCAGCATGAAATCCTCGATAGGATGAGAGCGAAACACGGAGTGCCCGCCCGTTGCCGCGTACAGGCTGCGCCGGATCAAGGTGAAAGCTCCCAGCGCAAACGGCACTTTGGGATCGCCTCCCCGAAAATTGCGCGAGGCGGTGACCAGCGCCCGGTTCTGACTGGCGGCAAGCAGGCCTTCGGCCACGGTGGCTCCATCGAAACGCAGGATGCAGCTCAGGAAGTCCAGCCCCTCCGCCAGGGCGTGCGCCACCACCTGGCGCACCGCGTCGGGATGGAAAACCACTCTGGCGTCGGTAAACAATAACCATTCCGTGGCGGGATCGGCCTGGCGGAAGCCGCACCACGATGCATGCGGTTTCCCCGCCCAACCGTCAGGCAAAGCCGGCGCATGAATCACGCGCACGCGGGAGAATTCGGCCGCCAGGCGCCGCAGAATTTCGGGGGTCGCGTCGGTCGAGTGATCGTCGATCGCCAGCACCTCGAAAGAGGGATAGTCCAGCAGCGCCAGCGATCGCATGGCCGCCTCGATTCCCATTTCCTCGTTGCGCGCGGGCGCGATCACGGAAACGCCGGGAAGGCGTTCGGCACATTGATTCGACGCCGCCCCGGGGCGCAACCACGGAAGAGCGTGGAGGCTTTCCAGAAACAGAACGTGCCGGCCCCAGACCACCACCAGCGCCCATAGAAGAACCGGAACCGAAAGCCATGCCAAAAGTCTGCTCCCGGTCGCAACCGCGCAGATGCACAGGGCCGCGCACACGAACCGGCTGGCCACCAGCGCGGGCGGCAAGCCGAGGTCGAAAGGATTCTCCAATTCGGAGACAGCCGGTTTTAGTTCTTGGATGCGCCCTCCGAAGCGGGGCCTCGCCGCCGCAGGGCGGTGCGCAAGTTTCTCAGCTTCCGGGAATAGGTGGCGGCCGTGGCCAGTTCTTTGCGCACGCGTCTTCCATCCGCGGAATTTGCAAACAGGTCTCCAAGGTCGGCGGCGTTTCGCGCGACCATCTCGCCCACGGCCGGACTGCGAATCCCCAGCAGGCCCAGCCGCCAATACAGCCATTCCCTATGCGGCCGGCCGTCCACGCCGGGAATCCTCTGTCCGAAAAGCCGTTCCAGCATCATGCCATGGGTGTGCGGCGCATCCATCTGGCCCGCCTCGTGGAAGGTCCGAACCACCCTGGCCCAGTCGATTTCGCCGGCCTTGCGGCGCGCCACGAGGGCCGTGTCGTACAGATCGCGCAGCGGCACCACCCCGTTTCGCTTGGAAGCGTGCTGAACCCAGGCATGGGCGATCGCAATGATGACGCCGGCGGTCGGCGATGGGGTCCGCATGCCAACGCCGCGCAGCGCCAGCAATGCGGAATCGTCATACATCGCAGCCGTGTTCAGAAACTCGGGCCACGGCGACCAGCGGTGTAACTCGACGCCCGCCGTACGTCCCTCCCGCCGCAGAATCGGCCCATGAAAGTGCGCATCCGGGCGATAGGCCACGGCGGCCCCACGGTAGCCCGCTGCAATCAAACACTCCTCGCATTCGACGGCGCACTCCTCCGGGACCAGGATGTCGATATCGTACACGATGCGCATGGCCGCGTCCCCGTACAGGCCGGAGCCGATATGGCCCGCGCCTTTGAACAGCAGCGGCTCAACTCCGATGCGATTGAGAATGCCGGCGATTTCCACCGTCTGCTCCACAATCCCCCGGTTGCGCGTCCCGTTCAGACTGTGAATGAGCTCGAAGTACTCGAGCAAATCGGCGGGGATCAAGCCCAGTAGCCCCTTTTCCATCAGCGCGCAGTAGAGCGCCACGGTCATCAGATATTCGCTGGCAATCTGAACCACGCACTCCCAGCAAACCAGGCCGCGGCGGATTTCGTCCGCCAGGCTCAGGCCGCGGGCCGGGCCCGATTCCTCGGAAAGGCAGCGGCACAGAAAAAAGAACGCCTTGATTCTGCTCATAGCGACAGGCAGCCCTGGATCTGTGCCATAGCCGAATCCAGATCCGCATAGGTGAGGTCGAAGCAGCGCACTTCCCGCACCCAGCCGAGAAATCGCTCCAGATGCCGCAGCTCCGACGAGATCCAGCCGTCGGCCGCGACCATCCGGTCGAGCGCCTGAATCGCGGTCAACGCACGCGCGCGGGGCGGCGAAGCGGCCTGGAAGCGAGGAAAAAACACGTGCGTCACGGGACGCAAGAGCCGGTCCGCGGGCGGCAGCGGGCCAAGGAAGCGCAGTTCTTCGCCCTCGCTGTGCACAATGGGCAGCCGCTCGATTTCGGGATAGAACGGCAACAGCACCGGCCAGCTTCCGCGTTTGAGAGTGATGCTGTTGGGCGTCGCCGCCGGCCTTTGCGTGGCGCAATCCAGGAATACCCGGTCGTCGCAGAACGCCTGGAAGCCGCTGCGCGCCAGGGCGGCGCACAGGGTGCTCTTGCCGCTTCCGTTATTCGCCACCAGGAGGATGGTGGCGGAGGCGTTTCCCACGCACGCCGCATGCAGCCACGCCATCGGATCCAGCCCGCGGTGCGCCAGCCGCACGATCTCGAAGAATAGCCGGTAGGCCAGCGCCGCCGGCGAGGGATGGCACGCCAGGACGGTTTCGTTTTCGCGCAGCACGCAGCCGGATCCGCTCGCGAAGATTTCAAAATGCCGAGCGCCGCCGGCATCTTCCAGTGCGGCTTCGAGGTTGGCGAATCGCGGATGAATGGCCGCCGCCAGTTCGAGACTCTCGAATCGAATCGTAAATCCCAGCTCCAGGAACCGGTAGGCGCGCGTTTCCTGGAAGTGGACCTCCGCGCGGGCGGGCGGATCTCCGTAATTGATCGGCCAAGCCCCGGGGTCTTCGTGTTCGGGCCGCGGCGGTCCGGAAATCCCCCGCCGCCGCCATCCGGCAATGGCCATTTGCACATCCCTGGCCGCCATTGGTTCGGGAATGCCATAAGCCTCCGCCAGCCGCCGCGCCGACTCTTCCGCGCAAGCTCCGCCGGCCAGACTGTCCCAGAGGAAGGATGCGGTTTCGTTGAGCACGAAAAGCGTGTTGATTCCCGGCCGCGCCAGCACCAGCGCATCGTCCACGCGCAGGCCGATCGCGTCGGGAGGGCAGATCCCCGGCACGCGCGCGGAGAGCGGCTCGCCGGGAATCCGCAGCGCCTCGGGGTGCATGGGATCGTATTGCGCGATGGCGGTGTGCGGCAACTCGCCCAGTCTTGCGATCAGGCGGCCAAGATTTTCGGCGGTGCTCGCATAAACGTCGTGCAGCAGGCACACGCTGCGCCGCCGCCCTCCCGCCTGCCGCCGCCGAATCTGTCCCGCGGTGTGATCGACCCACAATGCCGGTTGATCCTCGGGGTCCCAATCCCGGCCGTCCACATTCCACAGCATCAGGGTGTATCCCAGCTCGGCTGCGATCTCGTCTACCCGGTCGTCGTGCCGCCCGAAAGCCGGCCGGAACAGCTTGATTCCGCGGTCGAGGTGGCCGATGAGATCTTCGGTGCGGCGGATCTCGCTGCGAATTTCTTCGCCGCTCAACTGCGTGAGATCGGAGTGAGAGTAGCCATGATTGCCGATCCGGTGGCCCTCGCCGGCGGCGCGCTCGACCATCGCTTGCATCCCGGGGGCCGCGAGTTTCCGGCCCTCGACAAAGAATACCGCTCGCGGCTCCAGCCGCGCCAGCTCATCCAGGATGCGGTTCGTGAAAACGGCGCTGGGGCCATCGTCGAATGTCAGGAGAACCCTGTGCGGGAATGCAGCAGGCTGGTTGTCGTTCGGGAGCTTCAAGGCCAATGGGATTCATCAGTGTAGCAGGTTGGACCCAATGGCGGATATGCTGGGGATGGCGATGGCATCCAACCTGTTATTCATAGCTCCGCGCACTCCCCGAATGAGCGGCGCGGGGGCTGCCATACGAACCGGCATCCTGCTGGAAGCGCTCGCCGGGCGATATCGTATCCATCTTCCGATCGTTCCCTTTTATGGGCTTCCGAACCAGCCGGAAGAAGCGATCCGGCGCTGCTGCGCGGACGTCGCAGTGGCGCCGCCCACGGCCGGGTGGGAGCTTCCCGATGCAGCCGGGATTTTTCGGGATGTCCGCTTCGATGTGGTGCACGTTTCGCGCCTGGTTGCCGCGCCCATCGCCAACCGATACCTGCAAGACGACGCGCCTCTACGCCCCATGTGTACGCTCGATCTGGACGACTTCGAGTCGTTCACCCGGCTCCGCCTGGCCAGGCTGGCGGAAGCCACGGGCAATCGCGAAGCCGCCCGCAGCCATTCCGGGACGGCTGCGCAATTTGCCGAACTGGAGCGCCACTACCTGCCGCTATTCGACCGCATCTACGTGTGCAGCCAAACCGATCGCGAGCGGGTGGCCAGCCGTTACCATTGCGGCCGCAGAGTCACCGTGGTGCCGAACGCGGTGCGCATTCCGCCGGCTCCGCCCGCCATTCCGCCCGCTCCCGTCTTCACTTTTCTGTTCGTGGGAACCATGGCGTACTATCCCAATCAGGATGCGGTGGTCTTTTTCTGCACCGAGATTCTGCCGAAGCTGCGGGAACGCGCCCATCGCCCCGTGCGGCTGGTGGTGGCGGGCGCGCGCCCACCAGAAGAATTGCGAACCTTCTGCGCCGGCCATCCGGACGTCTGCGTGGCCGGCGAGGTGCCGGATCTCGCGCCATACTACGGGGAAGCCGGAGCGGCGATTGTTCCCATTCGCGCGGGTGGCGGAACGCGCTTGAAGATTCTGGAGGCCTGCGGCTACAGAAGGCCCGTGATCTCGACTCGTCTGGGGGCCGAAGGGCTGGATGTATCGCATGGCGTCGAGATGCTGTTGGCGGACACGCCCGCGGAGTTCGCCGATGCCTGCCTGTTCGTCATGCACAATGCCGAAGCGGCCGGAGCCATGGCCTGCAACGGCTTTAAATGGGTGCGCGCGAACCACACCATCGAAAACGTGAGGCAGGCTCTGGCGGGTTAGCGGTTTCTATCGCGGCACGCGGCGTCACTGCCAGTAGTTCCGGTCCAGGCTGCGGTATTGCACGGCTTCGGCCACGTGTTTGGCGGCTACCGTGGGAGAGTGGTCCAGATCGGCCACCGTGCGGGCCACTTTGAGGACGCGGTCGTGGGCTCTTTATACGGAACGGCGGGGACTCCCACGTGAATATCGATGCGATCCAGCAGCGGCCCGCTGATCTTGCCCAGGTAGCGCTGGATCATGGCGGGCGTGCAGCGGCACTCGCGCGTGGCATCGCGGAAGAAGCCGCACTGGCAGGCGTGCATGTTTCAACTGCAACCGAATATGAACCTGGAGTGCCGGGCGGCAACCAGACGTATTGGGCCTCGCCGGACATCAACGCGGCGTTCGCACACAGGGCACCCACGTTGGGCCGGCGACGCCAGCCTGGACTTGTGGCCGACAGGGTAACGGGTGGGCGATGACACAGCGAACCCGGGCAGACCAGGACCTGAGGGACGGGAGGGTGTTTGTGGAAGAAATTGAAAAGTCAGGAGTTCTCGGTTTTGGATTTTGGGGGGCAGCGCGAAAGCCCCGTCTTGTAGGGTCGGAAACGGCTCCGGGGAGAAGAATGCGGCCCGCTGGACGGACTGCTCGTGATGTTAGTTGTCGGCATCAAACGAAGCATGCCCTATCCTCGTCTGCGTGATCTTTGGTATGGTCTGCACGCTGTGGTGGGGTGAGCGTCGCGGTCGGATCCCGACTGTTGATGAGGAGAATCGCCCGACGACCCCGTTCGGAGACGGGCCGCCGTCGACGCCAAAATAGAGTGCAGCCGAACCTATATGGCCTTACAGACCCAACCGTTCTTTGCGAGCGGCAAGGTCCTTAACCTTAGCCGTAGCTTCCCGAATCTCATCGGCCAACTCTACTGGCTAGTCAGAATCCATAGCAGCCTTGTACTTTTCATCGAGAAGATCCACTGTTAGTTGTCATTTGAAGATTTAAAGAGTGGGTGAGGCTGCACACGGGGACATCCCGAAAGCAAAAGAGTGGGCGGAACCAATCGCTGCACAAGAGCGTAGATGACGGACGACCTCCCCGCAACAGCAACGTCAAGCGGCATTTCAGTACAACGTGGCTGCCTCCTTGTTCCCTTCCACTTCACACCACATTCCACAACTGAATACATCCGTCTCCCGTGGCCGTCGCTAACAGCCCGTCCCGGTTGAACGCAATGTCGATCACTTCCGGTCCGTGCTCGTGAATTGCGTCGAACACACCGGTCTCGTGATTCCAGATCAGGATGCCTTCGTGATCGGCGACGGCGATCCACGGCCGCGAGGGATGGCCGGCCACCGCCCTCGCCGGGCCTCTCCCTCGCGTGCGCGCCGCGAACGGCAGGCTTAGATCGAGTTTCCGCGTCCACTCGTCGCAACTCCAAAACATCAGCGAGTAATTGCTCACGCCCGCAAAAACACGCGCATCCGCCGTCCACGCCACCGCCTGAATGCAGCGCGGCGAATCGAGCAGGGTCTGCGCGCACTTCCCCTTCTCCACGTCCCAGATCCTTACCGTATCGTCGAGCGACGCCGAAGCCAGTTGCCGTCCATCGCCGGAAAAGCGCAATGCGGTGATCTCGCCGGTGTGCCCCTTCAGAGTGAAAACGGCCTGGCCGTCGCGCGCCGAGTAAAGCTTGATCGTTTGCTTTGACGGTTCTTCCACGGCCGCCAGAATCGCCGACGTCGGCGAAAAGCACACCCTGTCGGTGTTCTGCCATTCGTGGGACACCGATCCGTCGGCGAGACGTCGCATTCTCAGCTCGCGGACCCACCCGTAGCCGTGACCAACGCAACGCCATTCATGCGAAACCAAAAGGGAGCTGTCCGCACTCACCGAAACGTACAGTGGCGACGAATACCCGGGCGGCGTCTCCTGCAAATCAACGAACGATCGTTCCGCCAGATCGGGAACATCGAACAGGAGTGGCCCTCCCGGCGAAGCCGTTGCCAGCCGTCTGCCATCGGGCGAGAAGGCGATCGCGGATATCTTCGCCTTGCCCCACTTCGCGCGCTTCTTCAGCCGGCACGCGTTACCGTGCACGCCGCCAAACTCGATGCGTTGCAGCCTCTGGAACGGCGTATCGCTTCCGCTGATTCCAAGGCTCTGGTTGATTTGCCAGTACGTGCCGAGGCGCGCGTGTTTGTCCCGCAGATTCCCCTCGTGAATCGAACCATTGCTTCGCCTCACTCTGAGACGTGTCGGAGCACCCGCCTCCGCTCTAACAACTTCGATGGTCACGGCGTCGGCCAGAGATATGTTGATATCGTTCTCGAAGCGCAGCTCGGCGATCAGCTCGTGCGCCTGGGCGATGGCCCAGGAGGGACCCGGTTCGCCGATGCGAATCTTCATCTGATCGGCGGGCACTTCGGTAATGACGCCGTCGGCCCCATACAGGAATGCGCTCTGTGGCGGCTCGCGATCGCGCAGGATCTGTGGCCTCAGAGCCGGACCCGGCTCCCCGACCTCCGAGGCCGGTTTCGGAGGCGGTAGCGGGGCTTCCCGGCTCAGTGATTCGGCGATCTTCATCACCGCCGCTTCGTGGTGGACGTGGCTGTATACGATGGCCTGGAAACTGGGCAGGACTCGCATCGCGTCCGGAAGCAGCGCGAGCGTGTTCTCGTCCGGCCAGGTGAAGTCCTCCATCATCACGGGAATGATGTTCCGGGTGTGCGCGAGGGCGTGCAGCACTTCACGCTTCAGCCAGTCGTTCTTCTCCACGCAGCGGTCCAGACTGCCCCGGCTGAGGATCAGAATGAAGTTCGGAGTCTGCTCGATGCGCGAGAGCAGACTCTCATCGAACCGCCCAACCTGCAATTCGCTCACATCCAGAAAGATATGCCGCTTGAAGCGGGATTCCAGCATTTCCCGGATGGCGGTGGCGATGTAGCTGCCGGTCTCCCGGCGATAGCTGATGAATGCGTCGTAGATTTTGACATCTTCCGGGAAATGAAATGCACACGTCATGCAGAACTTCGCCGCGTCGGGGTTTTCTGTTGTGCAGACTGGGCAGATTCGGGCCATCGTTCCCTCTCCGTTGCGGATTGCTGGAGTCTCCTCCAGCGCCCAGGTCTCCTCCAGCGCGGCGGGCGCGTGCTGGTGGTGGCAGGCGTTGGCGTCAAACGGCGCAGCCCGTGGGATCGGGTCGGGATACTGTGTCGGTTCACGACAATGTTACTCCGCCGCGCGCCGCGGTATCCCCACTGAATCTACCACGCGCGCGTACCGGCGGATTATCGAGGACGAATTCCCCGCGTGTTCATCTCCTCAACGTTCTGCGACACGCAGGGAGAGCGGGTCGATAGGCTGCAAGCGCCGGCGTGGCCATGATTTCGTACGAGAGTTCCTGAGGACAGACAGGCTGGAACGCGCCGGCGGAGAGCCGCCGCTCGCGCCTGCCCTTCAACTCCAGTAGTTGCGGTCCAGGCTGCGGTATTGCACGGCCTCGGCCACGTGTTTGGCGGCTACCGTGGGGGATTGGTCGAGATCGGCCACCGTGCGGGCCACTTTGAGGACGCGGTCGTGGGCGCGCGCCGATAGTCCCATGCGGCGCACGGCCATTTCGAGCGTGCGCTCGCCGGAATCGTCCAGCGCGCATTGCTTGCGAATCAAGCGCGCCGGCATGCGCGCGTTATAGTGGCCGCGCGCCTGCTGCGCGGCGCGAGCCAGATCGACGCGCGCGCGGATGGCGGCGGAAGATTCGGCGTCGCCGCTGCCGCGCAGCTCTTTATACGGAACGGCGGGGACTTCCACGTGAATATCGATGCGGTCGAGCAAGGGCCCGCTGATCTTGCCCAGGTAGCGCTGGATCATGGCGGGCGTGCAGCGGCACTCGCGCGTGGCATCGCCGAAGAAGCCGCACTGGCAGGGATTCATAGCGGCTACCAGCATGAAATTCGAGGGGAAGCGCAGGGTCATGCTGGCGCGCGCGATGGTGACGGAACCCTCCTCCAGCGGCTGCCGCAGAATCTCCAGCACGTCGCGCGGGAATTCGGGAAACTCGTCCAGGAAGAGCACGCCGTGATGCGCCAGGCTGGCTTCGCCGGGGCGCGGCACGCCCGCGCCGCCGCCAATCATGCCGGCGTCGGAGATGGTGTGGTGCGGCGAGCGGAATGGGCGGTCGTGCAGCAGCCCCTGGCCGCTGGCGAGCGTGCCGGCGATGCTGTGCACCTTGGTGGTTTCGATGGCTTCCGGAAACGTGAGCGGCGGCAGAATGCCGGCCAGCCGCTTGGCCAGCATGGTCTTGCCGGAACCGGGAGGCCCGATCATCAATACGTTGTGGGCGCCGGCGGCGGCCACTTCCAGGGCGCGCTTGGCCATGGTCTGGCCGCGCACGTCGCGGAAATCGGGAGCGGCGGCCGAATCCGGCTGGTGGCCGTTGCCGTTGGGCGATGCGGGAGTGAACTCATGCGGGCGCGACAGCATCGCGACCACCTCGCCCAGGTGGCGCATGCCATAGACGCGGACGCCCTCGACCACCGCCGCTTCGGCGGCGTTTTCCGCCGGCAGGATGAGGTTTTCGATGCCCAGTTGGCGCGCGCAGACCGCCACCGAGAGCGCCCCGCGCACCGGGCGGATGGCGCCGTCCAGCGAGAGTTCGCCCATCAGGATATGCCGCTCGAGCGGCGCCACCGTGCCCATGGCCCCCAGGATTCCCAGGGCCATCGGCAAATCGAATCCGGCCCCTTCCTTGCGCACGTTGGCGGGGGCCAGGTTGATGGTGATCTGCTTGTTGGGATAACCGAAGCCGGAATTGATGAGGGCGCTTTTGATGCGTTCGCGGCTCTCCCGCACGGCCGTATCGGGCATCCCCACCATCACCGAATCGCGCGCCGAGCCGGACGAGAACATGTCGACTTCCACGTCGATCAGGTGAGCATCGACGCCATAAACGGCGGCGCTGCGGGTTTTAAACAGCGCCATGAGGGAGTGAGTGTCCTGGCCGGCGCATACCTCTCAACTGTTTGGCGGAGAACCCGCAGCGCGCTATTCGAAGGCCCCGCGGCGCGGCAGCAGGGCGCGCGCGATCAGTCCCAAACCGCCGAACAGCAGCACCAGCATGATGAGCGTGTCGAACAGGCTGGCGGGTCGAAAATAGATGTGCAGGTTGGCGATGACCCCGGCCAGAATGAAGATGCCGCCGGCCATAGTGAGAAGCCAGCCGAGGATGCTGCGGCCGTTCCAAAAAAGCAGGGCGACCCCGATGAGCATGGGCAAGAGCGTGATGCCGAAAGTGCTGGGGCCGTAGAAGCTCCAATAGGAGCCGGCGATCATCACCTGGTTCGAGATGAGATAGCCGCCGGCGCATACCATGGCGAAGCCCACCAGGAAATGGCCGAGGCCGCCGGGCGTTCCACCGGCGTCGCTAAAACGACGGTCTGCCATGAGCCGAGCATAGCAGTTCTCGCGATCCGCCAGAATCGCCGGCAGGCGGGGTGAGGCGGTTTGCCTCTGGTCGCGCGCAGGATCGCATTCCCACCGCTGCGGCGGAAACGCGCGCGCGGGTGCTCCCGGCGCGCGGCCGGCCGCTAAACTCCATGGCCTGCCCCACCCCTAAGACAGAAACGCGCGCCATGCGGCGACCACTAAAGCGTGCGTCACGACACCGGCGCGGATGCTTCCGGCGCGGTTGCGGGCCCGCCCGCAGAACCAGCCGAGTGCGGTCGCAGGCAGCACCCACGACCATCCACGAAAGAAATAGTGCACCAGGCCAAACGCCGCGGACGCGAGCAGGAGCGCCACGGAACGGCTGGCGGTCCATTCTTCCAACCACTGCTGCAGCACGCCGCGGAAAAAGAACTCCTCGCACAGTCCCAGCACCAGGAGGAAGGCCAGGAAGGTCGCGGCCGGCACCCATAGAGGGCGGGGATGGATAAAATGGGTGGCCTTGAAGAGCAGCGCCAGGGGCAGGCCGACGGGCAGAAAATACAGAAAGTGCAGCGCCCCGATGCGCCAGTCCTGGCGGCGCGGAACGAAACCGAAGCCGGTTTCGGGAACGCGCCGTTGCAGCATCAAAACCAGGATGGCGATGAGGAAAAGGGAGATGCGTCCCAAGGTCGCCAGGTGCTCGCGAAAGAGCATGGGGTAAATCGTATCGAAATAGCCGCCCAGCGACACCGCCGCGGTCAGGGCCAGAAACGCCATATCGGCGATGGGAATCGGGGGTAGCACGACGTACCACAATCCCCAGCCCACCGCGATGGCGGCGAGACGAATCAGCGCCATCCATTGGAACGGGATGGCGCCGCCGCCGCAGCAGACCAGGTAAGGGAGAACGGCGGCCAGCAGAAGGTAAAAGGGCAGCCGCGGTCCCGCCAGGCGTTCCCGCACATTGGGAAAGCCCGCGGCAAGATAGAATGGATATTCCACAAGGAAGGCGGCCAGCACCGGCGCGGCCGCCCAGCCCGGTATGCCTTTCACTCGCGCGTATAGCAACCCCGACGCACTCAGCAGAATCCAGCCGATCAGCAGAGCCGCCCGGAAACCGCCGAGCGATTTGGCCATCGCGCTCATTCTAACATTGCTGTTCGCAACGCCTCGCGCGCGGGCGCAGGATCCGCCGGAGAATCTGGCGCGGCTGGTGGCCCATCGCGAAAGCGAAACCCAGGCGGAACGCAACGAATACACCTACCGGCAGACGGTGACGCTGGAAGAGCTCGACGATCACGGCGCGGCGCGCGGCCTCTACCGCGAAGTGCGCGACATTATCTTTTCGCCGCAACACGAGCGCACCGAGCAACCCATCGGCAAACCGCAGAACTCCTTGAAGAATCTCATCCTGACGGAGGAGGATTTCCACGACATCCGCGAAATCCAGCCGCTGGTGCTGACCGAGGACCTGTTATGGAATTACGAGACCAAAACCCGCGGCGACGAAACCATGGACGGCGTGGATTGCTGGGTCCTGCAGGTGCGGCCGCGCCAGATCCTCGAAGGGCAGCGGTTTTTCGACGGGCTTCTGTGGGTGGATAAAAAGGAATACAACATCGTGCGCATGCAGGGCCAGGCGGTGCCGCAGATCCGCACGTTGAAGAGCGAGAACCTGTTCCCGCGCTTTACCACGCTGCGCAAACCGGTGGACGGGAAGCATTGGTTCCCTATTTACACTTACGCCGACGATACCCTGCAATTCCGCAACGGTCCGCAGCGCGAGCGCCTGCGCATTGCCTATAGCGAATACCAGCGCTTCGGGGTGCAATCCACCTTCACCCCGCACCCCTGACTCGATCCTGGGAAAAGGCTTCAGCCTAGAAAATCGAAGAGCGTTTGAGTGGGCATTTTGGCCTGCATTTGAAACGCCGCCTGAAGCTGCGTAGTGTCTTGCGACAACTCCAGCGCGGCGGTGGTGGGATCGGCATCCTGAATGTTGCCGATTTCGGTTTTGAGTTGCGTGTCGTAGGTGGAGGCGAAACTGGAGGCGGATTGAATGCGGTTCTCGACCGTGCCATAGAACGCCTCCGCGTCGTTCAGGTGGTTGGAAGCCTGTTGCAGGGAGTCGATGCAGTTCTGGATTCCGGGCTGATCGTTGTTCAGCAGCGCCGTGCGCAGGCTGTTGAGCGCGGCGAAAACGTTGTCGGCGGCGGGAGCGGCGGCAATCGGGTTGCCGTCGGCGTCGGTCGAGGCGGGGGTGGTGTCGTCGAAGATCTGCGCGGCGGTTTCACTGGCGGCGAAGGTGCCGCCGGAGGGGTCCTGGATGACGCGCGTGGAATCGGCCGAGGAGAGTTGATCGACCCCGGTCAGCAGGGCGGAGCCGGCCGTGGCGCTGAGATCGATCTGGTAGGAGGGGCTGCCGTCCAGGTCGCCGCTGAAAATGTAGCTGCCCTGCACTTGGGTCTGGCTCACCGAGACCATCTGCTCCATCAGCGACTGCACCTGCTCGGCCAGGCTCTGCCGGGTGTCGGCGGTCTGGGTGGCATTGGCCCCTTCGGTGGCCAGTTGCGTGGCGCTGTCCATGATATTGATGGCGCTGCTGAGGGCGCTGTCGGCGCTGTCGGCATCCGTGCCGGCCAGCGTGAGGTTGCTCTCGATCTGCTGGTTTTGGGACTCGTCGGTGCGCAGTTGCAGGAGATCCGGGATCTGGCTGGGATCGTCCGCCGCAGTTTGCACCTTGTATCCCGAGGACATTTGGGAATTGGCTTGATTGAGCTGTTCCTGCATGCGATTCACATTGTCCAGGAACAAAGTCGAGGTGGGGGACAACAGGCTGGTGCTCATATCGCTCCTTAAGTGGTGGTGCTGGTCAGGATATCGATGAGGTCTTCGCTCAGCGTATCGAGTACGCTGACCATCTTCGAGTTGGCTTCGTAGGCTTGTTGGAACTGCACCAGGGTCATGGCTTCCTGATCGAGATCCACCCCGGAAGCCTGCTGGCGCAGGTTTTGCGCTTGCGTGACGGCCGACTGCTGCACCTGTTGCTGGTTGGTTGCGGCGCTCAACGCGCTGCCCACTTGGGAGGCCATGTCGCCATAAAATTCGCTAAAACTTTCGCCGTTGATTTCGCCGCTGGCGCCCTGCGGGTCGGCCAAGCCAGCCAGCGCGAGAGCAATGCCGTTGGCCACTTCGGGCGGGCCGGGGTCGATGGCCGCCAACTGGCTTCCTGAGATGGATGGGCTGACGGCCAGGCTGGCGGCAATGCCGGTCGGGTCGGAGGAATCGTAAGTGAACAGCGGCACGCCGGTTTGCGCGGGCGGACCGTCGGAGACGTTGCCGCTGGTGAGCAACTGGTTCACGGTGTCGGCGAATTGCTGGGCCATGCTGTTGAGGCTGCCCTGCTGCGAGCCGTCGCCGATATAGCTGGGCAGCGTGGTATTGCGCATGGTCAGCAGCGCTCCCAGTTGGCCGGTGGTGATGCTGGAGGTGATATCCGTGCCGTCGGACGCCGTGATTTGCGCCAGCGGCGGAGCGTTGGCGTTGACCGGGGCGGGATTTTGGGGCTGCGCCAGATTGAAATGGATCTGGTATTGCTGGCCCTCGATCAATAGGGGAGTCTGCCCATTCAGCATCACGTTTACCGTGCCGTCCGTCTGCTGGGTGGAGGTGAAGCTTGCGTATTGGGAAAGCTGCTCTAAAGTGGAATAGACCTGGGCGTCCAGTCCGGCGTCGTTGTGATCGCCCTGCATGACATCCTGGTTGTACTGCTGCAATTGCGAGACCAGGCTGTTGATTTGTGTGGTGGTTTGCTGCAATTGCTGGTTCGTGTCCTGCACCACCGTGCCGATGCCGTTGGCCGTGTCCTGAAAAGCGCTGGCCAGATCCGAGGCCTGGTCAATCACGCTTTGTTGCGCATTGCTATCGTTGGGCGTCTGTCCCCATGCCGAGAAGGCCTGCAGCAGGTTGTTGAGAGCCAGGGGAATACCGGAATCGCCGGTAATGTCGAAATTGCTTTGCAGAGAGGTGAGGCTGTTGACGCTCTGGGTGGCCGCTCCCAGCAGGGTGGTCTGCTGTTGCACGGCTTGCTCGGCATATTCGTCGCGCGAGCTTTGGACCTCTCCGGCGCGCACGCCGCCGATCGTGCCCACGGACGGATCGAACGGCTCCGCAACCAGCGTCTGAGTCTGCCGCGCGTAGCCCGGGGTGGAGGCGTTGGCAACATTGTTTTCAGTGACTTGCAGTACCTGATCGTAGGCATTCAGAGCCGAGGCCGAAGTTACCAGAGTGGCAAGCAGACCCCCCATTGTCTCCTATCCTTGCAAACAGATTGTGCCGGATGGCGAGCGGGGAGCGGCTTCTCCACGCGCTGTGTATCCGGCGGTCATGGCATTGAGAACGCGGTTCCAGCCGGCGTGATAGTTCCAGGCCGATTGCAGCAGTCCTCTGGCGTGAGCCAGCGCGCGTTGCAAACGGCGAGCTTCGCCCAGCAGCCGCGGATCTGCCGTGGGCCGCAGGGTAGAACGCGCCTGCGCCAAGGCGGAGAGCGCCGCCGCCAGGGTCGCCGAGCAACCGTCCAGCACGCCCGGCGAGGGCGATAACAGCGACCCGCACACCGTTTCGACTTGCTGGCGGGCGAATTCGAGCTGCTGCAATGGCGTCGTCATTTATGGAGTGCCGCCACTATCCGAACTTGCGCTGAGCGCCTCGGCAACCATGCTGCGACTGGTGGCCAGGGAATCCGCATGGTACGCTCCGGCCTGGTACTGAGCCGCCAGGGCTTGCACGCGGGCTCCGTGACTCGCGCCGAAACTCGACAAGGCGCTGGAAAGGCTGCTCAAAGTTCCGGACAACTCCACACGATCGCCCGGGGTGGAGTTGGCCTGGGGAACGCTATTCGTCCGTTCGGTGCGCTTGGTTTCCTGGGAGCGGCCGGCTTCCGCCGCCGCGGCGCCCGTCAGGTTCTGATCGTAGACTTTCATTGCCAAGGGTTTCCTTTGCTCTGCCTATAATATCGGCAGCGTGACAGTTAGGCTTTAGCCAAAAATCGAAAATCTTTGGCGAAAACGTACTAAAGGTTTGGTTTGGACCCGCCGATGGTTGTTCTGAATCAACATGTACGCTGCACGGATTCTCTGGATTACCGCAAATTCCCCTCCACCGGTACCGGCAGCCGAGGTGTCCCGGACTGGCTGGAACATACACTACCGCCCGCCGGAAGGCGTGGCGGAAGCTCTGGGCCGTTCGCCGTACGAGGCTATCGTGCTGGAATTCCCGCTGGGGGGCTGGAGCGCCGCCGGCTTGCTGGAGGCCGCGCGCAGGTTGGCGCCCGGCGTGCCAGTGCTGATCCGCGCGGCGCCCGCCGACGCCCCCGAAGTCATGCACCTCACCGGCCGTGGCGCGGCGCAATTCCTGGCCGATGGCGCGCAGGGTTGGGTGCAGCTCGGCTGCGTCCTGGAAGGCATTCGCAAAGGCGGCTTGGCTCGCCTGGCGGAGCGCGCCCAGCGGGAAGATTGGGAAGGGCTGCTGGTCGGCGAAAGCCCGGAACTGCGCCAGGTGATGCACATCGTCCGCCTGGTCGCCAGCCGCCGTTGCACCGTGCTGATCACCGGCGAGACGGGGACCGGAAAGGAAATGGTGGCGCGCTGCCTGCACCTGGCCGGAACCCGGCGGCGCGGTCCGCTGGTAGCGGTGGATTGCAGCGCGTTGCCGGAAAACCTGTTGGAAACCGAGCTTTTCGGCCATGTGCGGGGCGCTTTTACGGGCGCCGTGCAAAATCGCACCGGGCGCTTCGAGCAGGCTCACGGGGGAACTTTGTTTCTGGACGAAATCGGAGAGTTGCCCCCGCCCGTGCAGGTGAAACTGCTGCGCGTGCTGCAGGAGCGCGAGTTTCAGCGCTTGGGCAGTTCCGAGACCGTGCGCACCGATGTGCGCGTGATTGCCGCCACCAATTGCGATTTGCCGCGGGCCATCGAGCGGGGCCTGTTTCGCGAAGACCTGTATTACCGTCTCAACGTGGTGCCCATTCAGATGCCCAGCTTGCGCCAACGGCCGGACGACGTCCCCATCCTGGCGATGCATTTTGTGGAAAAAATCTGCCATAACGAGCAAATTGAGCCGAAATCGCTGGCGCCGGAAGCCCTCGCGAGGCTGCGCGGCCACGCCTGGCCGGGAAATGTGCGGCAACTGGAAAACGCCGTGGAAATGGCGGTGGCGCTCTCCGGCGAACGGCGGATCTTGACCGCCCTGGATTTTCCGCTGCCGGAAGCCCCCGCGCGCAGCGCCGCGCCCGGCGAATTCCCGCTAGTCGCGCTGCCGGATCAAGGGCTGAACTACGAGCGCACGCTGGCGGCGGTCGAGCGGAGCATTCTCGAACAGGCGCTGCGCAAGACGGGCGGGAACAAGAAAGCGGCGGCGGAAATGCTCGGTCTCAAACGCACCACCCTGGCGGCTAAAGTGCGCACTCTGGCGGTGGAGGCACTATGCTGACTATAACTTAAAGAAGATGCGCAAGGCATGGAGCCCCGGATAAACCGTAGAGCAGGACGGGGAGCAACGGGTTAATCCGCGAGTCCAGGCCTAATCCGCATGTTTGAATTCGTCTTCGTGCTCGTCGTGAGCGGCTGAGGCGGAAGCGGCGGTGGTCATGGCGGCAAGTTCGGCGCGATCCAGTTTTCGCGCCCGGGCGGGATTCTTTTTGTCGGGGGCGGCAGCCGGCTCCAGCAGGAACTCGCCCGCCGATTCCAACTCCCGCTCTAGGTTGAACTCCGGCGCGGCCCGCAATTCCGGGATGTGCGCGATGCCGTGTTCGGAAATCACGCACTCCATCCCGTTTTGCAGGCGAAAGTGAATCCTCAGTTGTTTCTTGATGGAAAGCTTGCGCAAATCCGCCAGCTTCATCGATTCGCTGCCTGGTATTCGTCCACCTGTTCGCCGGCGGCGATGCGGTGGGCGATGGCCTCCTGGCAGGCCACGCAATAGCGCGCCCACGGCACGGCGTCGAGGCGCTTGGGCGAAATGGCTTCTTCGCACTCCAGGCAGACGCCATAGCTTCCATGGTCGAGCCGATGCAGCGCATCCGCGATTTCGCGCAGAAGCTTCATGTCGATGGTGTTGCGATTGAGGAAAATCCACTCTTCGTGATGCTGCTGGCTGAGGTCGCCTTCATCGGAGGGGCAATCCAGGCGCGCCACCACTTGCGCCGCCTTTTGCGCGGACATGCTGCGTCGAACTTCTTCCGCCTTGCTCTCCAGCACGTCGCGGTAGTTGACAGCCTTGGGTTTCGGTCCGTTCTTCATTTTCGTATTCATTTCTCTTTTTACTGCTCAAATGACCAGATGGATATGACGCAGTTACGGCTTCAAAAGTTGCATAGCTCTAAAGAGGGGCATGCCTCGCAGGCAATTCCAGATCTTCATCTTCCGAACGCCTGCGGCCTTCGATTCGCGACGAAACCGCGCGGATTGAGCAGTATAACCGGAGACGCCCAGGAAAGTCAAACTTTTCCGCGTATTTACAAAGGTTTACAAATGGACCCAAAAAACCCGAATTGCCCTGACGCGCCGTGAGATGGCATACATTAGGCGCGCCGGCGGGTAGCAGGCGGATCGCCCGTCCATCGCGGACTCGAGGCCGCTCGTGAGGATACGCTCCGCTCGCCCGGCTTCCCGTTGCGCGCGGAGCCCGGCATGTCGCGTTTGATTGATGGACGGGTTGCTCGAACTCACGAAGCTGCGGTACCGCCAGGCGGCCGCGGCCCCACGGAGGTTGCGGCCCTCCCGGTCCCCCTCAGCGCATCAACTGTCCGCCGTTGACTTCAAGCGTCTCGCCCACCACGTAGCTGGCCGCATCCGACGCCAAAAACGCGATGACTTTGGCGCACTCGATGGATTGGCCTACGCGCCCCAACGGAATGGTTTTAACGAAATTGGCCATCGTCTCGGGAGTCGAGAAGACTTCGTGGAAGGGCGTATCGATCACGCCCGGCGAAATCGCGTTGACGCGAATGCCGTGCGGCGCCAGTTCCTTGGCCAGCGATTTGCTGTAGGCGATCAACGCCGCCTTGGCGCTGGCATAGGGTCCGGCGCCGGGTCCTCCGCCGTTGTGCGCCGCGATGGAGACCACGTTGACGATGGCGCCGGTCTTGCGCCCGATCATGGAGGGCGCCACGGCCTGCGCGCACAGCACCGCGCTCTTCAGGTTGAGATCCATGATTTCGTCCAGCGCCTCCGCGGTAATCTTGTTCAACGGTAAACGCGCCACCAGCGAGCCGGCGTTGTTCACCAGAATATCGATGGGCCCGAACTCGCCTGTGACGCGCTCGACCATGGGGCGAATCTCCGCCGCGCGGCGCATGTCGGCCCGCACCAGCATGGCAGCGCCGCCCGCCGCCGCGATACCGTCCCGCACCGCGTTCGCGCCGGCTTCATTGTGGTGGTAGCCAATGGCAACCTGGGCCCCCAGATCCGCGAACACGCCGGCCGTGGCCGCGCCGATTCCCGAAGAGGCTCCCGTGATCAACGCCACTTTGCCCGTCAGACTCAAGTAGTTTTTCATGACTGTTCCCGCTCTAATTTTAGCTGCCGGATCTCGCCCCCGAGCAGGAATAACACCGCCGTCGCGGCGAAAGGCAGCACACCAGCCGCCACCAGGATCGGGGTATAGGAATACCGGTCCACCACGAAACCCGTGGCCCAGGTGAAAAGAATCGCGCCGGCGCCCGCGCCGGTGCCCCCCATCCCCATCACCGAGCCTACCGCGGAGACCGGAAAATAATCGCTGGCCAGGGTCTGCACGTTATTGATCCACGCCTGAAAACCAAACAGTACCACGGCGATCAGCGCCAGGGCGGCCATGGCGCGGGTGGCGCTGGGGGCTGCCATGCCGGCGGACATGCACAGCATCCCGGCCAGCATTACCGCCTTGCGGGCGCGGTTCACCGTCCAGCCGCGGCCGATGAGGAAACCGCTGGCCCATCCGCCCGCCAGGCTGCCGGCGTCCGCCGCCACGAAAGGCAGCCACGCAAACGCGCCAATCTGTTGCAGGCTGAAATGGCGGACGTTATAGAGATAGAGCGGCAGCCAGGTGATGTACAGCCACCATACCGGATCGCCCAGGAAGCGCGCCAGCACGATGCCCTGTACGGCGCGGTAGCGCAGCAGCCGGCGCATGCTGGGGCAGGCGTTTTTGCCTGCCAAAGAACCCCCCGTGCTGGCAGGCGGCGCGCCCTTTGGCCCCGCCTGCCCTAGCAATTCGAGTTCCTGCGCGGTGATGGCGCGGTGCTTCTGGGGACTTTCGTAAAACCCCAGCCACAGCGCCAGCCAGGCGAACCCCATGCCGCCGATGGCCAGGAAAGTCGCCTGCCATCCGAAGCGCAGTTGCATCCACACGATCAACGGCGGCGCCACCACCGAGCCAATGGAAGTGCCGCTATTGAAGATGCCCATGCCGAGCGCCCGCTCGCGCGCGGGAAACCATTCGGCGATTACTTTGGCCGCGCCCGGCCAGTTGCCGGCTTCGCCCACGCCCAGCAGAAAACGGAAGCACGTCAGGCTGGCCAGCCCGCGCGAAAACGCCTGCGCCATGGAGGCCAGCGACCACACCACGATGGATACCGCGAAGCCGCGCTTGACGCCGATGCGGTCGTACAGTTTTCCGGAAAGCGCCTGGCTGGCCGTGTAGGCGGCCAGGAACGCGGTGGTCAGAGTGGCGAATTGCCCATTCGTCAGCCCGAGCTGCACGGTGATGACCGGCCCCAGCACCGCAATCGTGAGCCGGTTGAGAAAATTAATCAGGGTAGCCAGAAAAATGAGGCCGGCGATCCACCAGCGCAGCCCCGCGATTTTCACGGGAACACAACCTCGGCGGTTTCGATCTCGTACCGCCCCGGACGCCGCGTGGCGTCGGGGTATGGTTCCGGCTGCCGCGCGGGTTGCACCCCACGCAGCGCCGGCGCCGCGCCCGCGTAGAGCGCCAAGACCGCGAATTTGCGCGCCAGAAGCCTATTTTTCAATGGGCAGCATATCGGCCGCTTGCGGCGCCCACGATTTCCATTCATGCGCCACCTCCAGCAGCGACTGCACGGCTTTGGGCAAGTGCGGCGTTTTGCGGTAAATCAGACCGGTCACGCTGCAGAGCTGCCGGTTTTGCAGGCGCACCGGTTTCAGCGTGCCGCGGCGCACGTCGTCGGACACGCTCCACACCGGCAAGAGCGAAATCCCCAGCCCGAGTTTGACCAGCTCCTTGATGGCATCGGCTTGGTCGTTTCGCATCACCACTTTGGGTTCGAATCCCACCGCCACGCAGAACTCCCGGATGGCGGCTTCGATCACCGCCGCGCGCTGATACAAAATGAACGGCCGGTCCTGCAGTTCCGCCACCGTGACGGCGCCGCAATCGCCCAGCGGATCTCCCGGCGGCGCCACGAAAACCATTTCGGCGCGCCACAAAGGCTCCTCCACCAGGTCCTCGCCTTCCGCCGGCAGGTTCATCAGGATCAGGTCCACCCGTCCCGCGTACAGTTCCTCGAATAACATGTGGTCGTTGCCCGTGATGAGCCGCAGTTCCACGTTGGGATGGCGCGCAAGATAGGCGCGCAGCAGGTGCGGCACGATGGCGACGCTGCTGTGCGGACTGCAGCCCAGGTAGAGCGAGCCGCGATGCACTCCGCTCAGCTCGCGCACCGCATTCACGGCTTCGTCGTGCACGCGCAACATGCGCCGGCAATACTCGATCATGAGGCGCCCGGCGGGCGTCAGCACCAGCTTGCGGCCGGAGCGCTCGTAGAGTTTTTCGCCCAGCTCGGTTTCCAGTTGGTGGATCTGCGCGAAAACCGCCGGCGGAGACAGATTCAACCGCTCCGCGGCTTTGCTAAAGCTTCCTAATTCCCCGACCGCGATCAACGACCGCGAATGCGACAACTCCAAAATGAATTACCCCTGCCGAAGGATTATAGCTGATTGTTCAGAAATTCTGAATACATCGTTGAGCCGGACGAGGGGGGGTGGATTCCGCGCCCCGGCGGTTGCCAGGCGATAGACGGCCTCGGATCTGCCCTCCAGTCAATGGAAATCGGTCTAATCGGATATTAATGACTTTTTTTGTTCCCCTCGCCGCTGTGGTGTAACCCACAGGGTGTAGAAACCGCCTACACAATTGCGAGCCGAAATGTCGTAGGCGGTTGGCGGCCGAGAGCACCACTCGACCCGCTTCGGGTTCGCAAACCTAGATTTTTAAGGAGAACCTGGACCATGACGTCGAAATCTCTCATTCTGGCCGGAATATTGGTTTTTTCCACGCTTTCCATCGCGGGCACCAAGACCAGCGCCAAGACCTATGAGCTCACCCTGGCCGCGCCCACCAAGGCCGGCAGCGTGCAACTCAAAGCGGGTCAATACCTCTTGAAGGTGAATGGCGACAACGCGACTTTCATCGACGTGGACACCGACAAGAGCGTCACCACCCCCGTTAAGGTAGAGACCACCGACAAGAAGTTCGAATCCACGCGCGTGGACGCCAACAAGGATGGCAACATCGACGTGTTGAAGGACATCGAGCTCGGCGGTTCCAAGATGAAGATCGAGTTCTGATTTGCCAATGGGACGGGCGCAAAATGAATGCGTCCGTCCCTTTTTCCGCATACAATAACTCGCATGCGGATATTTCCAGCCATTCTAATTGCCTTAGCCGCCTGGGCCCAGACGCCCAACCCCATTGTTTCACCCCTGCGGCAGGCGAACCAGGTCATCACCGACTACGGGAACCGCGCGCGCTATGCGGCGGATGACGAAAAGGCGCCGCCGCCGGCGGCCGGCGAGCAGCGCGTGGTGTTCATGGGCGATTCCATCACGGACGGCTGGGGCCGCACCGTGAAAGTTCCCTTCTTCCCCGGCAAGCCATATATCAATCGCGGCATCAGCGGCCAGACCACCGCGCAGATGCTGCTGCGCTTTTACCCGGATGTGATCGAGCTGCATCCGCGCGCCGTGCTGATTCTGGCCGGCACCAACGATATCGGCGGCAACCTGGGTCCGGAAAGCCTGGAATACATCGAAAGCAACCTGGCGGCCATGACGGACCTGGCGCACGCCAACGGCATCAAGGTGATCCTGGCCACGCTGACGCCGGTGTGCGACTACCATCGCCCGCAAACGCAGCAGCGGCCTCCGGAGAAAATCAACGAGCTGAATCGCTGGATTAAGGATTACACCGTGCGCCATCGCGACGTGGTTTACCTGGACTACTTCTCGGCCACGGTGGACGACAAGGGCTTCTTCCGCGCGGAGATTACGGAAGACGGTTTGCATCCCAACGCGCAGGGATATGAAATTATGGCGCCGCTGGCGCAAAAAGCCATCGACCAGGCGCTGGGGCAGTAAGCCATGGCGGACGCTACCAACGGGCGGCGCGGATTTCTGCGGCGCCTGATGACTTTCGGCGGCCTGGCGGCGGCGCCCGCGGCCGCCCAGCCACAGAGCGGCCATGCGGCCGATGCGAGCGGCTTTCCCCTGCCGGCCTACGCGCGCGCGCAGAGCTACCAGTCCCTGAAACAATCCAGCTTCGACCGCACTGGCGGCAACCACGATTGGTGGAGCATCCCGGCCGGCGGAACGCTGGAAGTTTTCAAAGACGAAGGGCCCGGCGTCATCAGCCACATCTGGTTCACGATTGCGGCGCGCAGCGGCGATCACCTCAAGGAACTGGTGCTGCGCGCTTATTGGGACGGTAACCCGAAGCCCAGCGTGGAAGCGCCGGTGGGCGATTTTTTCGGGCTCAACCTGAATTCCTATTTCAACTACCAGTCGGAATATCTGGCCTGCTCGCCCGGCAAATCGCTGAACTGTTATTTTTCGATGCCCTACCGGAGGGGCGCGCGCATCGCCGTCGCCAACGAAGGCAGGCAGGATGTGGGCTCGTTCTATTCGAACATCGACTACCTGAAAGTGCCCTGGCTGCCCGAGGACGCGCTTTACTTCCACGCGCAGTATCGCCAGGCCGCGCCGTGCGTAGCGGTGAAAGGCGAAGCGGCCAGGGTCAATCCGGATGGCCGCTTGAATTACGTCTACGTGGAAACGCGCGGGCGCGGGCACTTGATGGGGGTGACCCTGGGAGTGCTGCAAAATGCCAACGGCTGGTGGGGCGAAGGCGACGAAATGATTTTCGTCGATGGCGAAACCACCCCGCTCATCAACGGCACCGGCTCGGAAGATTATTTTCTGGGGAGTTGGGATTTCGGCGGGCGCGACGGCGCGCAGCCCTTCGCGCACTCCATGTACGGCGCTCCGCTCATTGTCAACGCCGAGCGCACCGGCGGCCGCTACTGCTGCTATCGCTGGCACGGCGATAACCCGGTCACGTTCCAGCGCTATTTGAAACACACCATGGAACACGGACACGGGAACGATCGCGGCGACAATTTCTTTTCCGTGGCGTATTGGTACCAGGACGCGCCGTCTCCGGATTTCCCGGCGTTGGCGCCGTTGGCGGAACGCCTTCCGGTGGTGCGGACGGGCTAAGCAAGCGGAAAAAGGGAGCGGCGCTGGCGCGCCGCTCCTGGACAGGCCGGAAGGCCCGTCCTACGGTTCAGTCGGGGGGGAAAGATTATTCGCCGAACTGGAGCTGCGTGGTGGACCCGCCCAGTTCGATGGACTGGATCTGGTCCGTGCCGCTCTTGCTGGTGGTGTCAACCGCGGTCTGGTCGAATTTCTTGCTGGCGTTCTCGATCTTCACGGGCGCCGTAAATTTCTTCCCGCTGTCGACGTTGGTGAACACGGCGTTGCTGCCTTCCACCTTCACCTGGTATGCGCCGGCCTTCAGTTGCAGGGTGCCGGCATTGGCGGGCGAGGACAGCATGATGTTATAGCTCTTGGCATTGGCGAGCGTCAGGCACGAAAGGGCCAGGGTTCCAGCCAGAAGCAGTGATCTTGTGGTCATATCTTTCTCCTTTAAAATCCTTCTCACTTGATAAGACACGCGGACGGGGCAAATGGTGACTACCCCCGAGAGGGGATATTGGGGGTGGACGACAGGGGAGGGGCCTAAAAGCCCTGCCACGCGTAAGCGGCGAATTTACGCGTTGTACGGAAACCTACACGTTCGTAGAGGGCCACCGCGTCTTCGTTGGCCGCGGTTACGGTCAGGCTGGCGGAGCGGCAGCCGGCATCGCGCAGGCTGGTGAGCGAATGGCGCAGCATCGCATGGCCGATGCCGGTTCCGCGCACGGCCGGCGAGACGCAGATCTGCGTAATGTGGCCGCTCGCGGGCGCCACCAGGCTGGTTAGGGAGATGCCGCACAGATGGCCGGAGGCAGCTTCGAAAGCCAGGCAGGAGGCCGGCCGGAAAAACGTCCCGCAGCCGGGGTACTGCACGATGTTGTAGAGAAAGCGGCGCGCTCCCATGGGGCTGCGGTACTGATCGTTGATGCGGCTGTCGACGTGGCCAAGGTAGGCGTCGGCGATGAGCTGGGCGGCTTGGTCCTGGTAGTGGTCGTTCCACTTCTCGATGTACATGGGCAGGCGGATGCGGCCTCGGGCGAGCTCGGCGCCCTCCAGGTCGATGCGCATGAAGTTGCGCTCGTAGCATTGCACGCAATCGGCGCGCGGCACGTCGCGGTAGGGCGCGAACTTCAACATCAGGAGCTGCGATTCGATGCGGCGGATTTGCGGATTGGCCGTAATGGCGGCGACCGCCGGATCGAGAAGGGCGTTTTCGCGTTCGACGGTGCGGGAGGCGCGCTCCACGTAGAGGTCGCCGATCAGCCCCTTATTCTCTTCCAGCACGTAGTAGAGGTAGCCGGCGACGCGCCCGTCTTCCACCAGCGCGTAGCCATTCAAAGCGCGCAGGTCCACGAAGCGGCGTACCAGATCGGCCGATTTTGCGAAGTCCCACTCGAGTTCGTCGAGCCAGGCCGCCGACTCTTCGGCGAGCAGAGGTTCCAGGTCCGCGGCGGACAGGCGCCGCAGATCGACGACCTCCGGCGGCCCCACGGGCGACGGATGTAGCCGTGCAGCCATAAGGTGCTGTTATTGTACTCCGTGGCGCAGCTATCTTCAGTGTGGTGGGCCATGCTTCCGCCTGGCAACCGGGCGCAGCCCGGCGACCCACCGGAGACTCCAATTCTGTTACTATCGGCGCGTCGAGGGAACCATGAATCACAAAGTCGGCGTGTTCCTGGCGGGGCTGGCATGGCTCACGGCGGCGCCCGCGCCGCAGCGCACCGCCGCAGCCGCGCCGCCGCGCACCGCCGCGCCCGCGCCGCAGGACGAAATCACCGCGGCCCTTCCCGTGATACCAGCCGCCCAATTCAACCTGCTGGATTACGGAGGCGCCGGCGACGGCAGAACTTTGAACACGGCCGCTTTCACGAGCGCCGTGGATGCCATCGCGAAAGCCGGTGGCGGCCGCCTCATCGTTCCGGCCGGATCCTTTAAAACGCTGCCATTCCTTCTGACCAGCCACATGGACCTGCACCTGGAAGCGGGCGCGGTAATCAAGGCGCCGGATACGTTCCAGGAGTACGGAATTGCGGATCCCAACAAGGCCGCGCCGGCGCAACCGGGCGGCCGCGGGGGATTCGGCAGGGTGGCGCCTTTGATTTCCTGTCCCAACGGCACAACCGACCTGGCGATCACCGGTTCCGGCACAATCGATGGATCGGGCGCCATCTTCTGGATGTGGTCGGATAAAGCCGCGCGCCGCTATCCGCCGGGACGCGCGGTGGTCCCTCGGCCCATGCTGGTGTATCTGGCGGGCGTCGAGCGGCTGCACGTGGACGGCGTCACCCTCACCAACTCACCCATGTTTCACCTGGTGCCGCGCGGCCAGGATATTACCATCGAAAACCTGCGCATCGTGGCTCCCAGCGACGCTCCCAATACCGATGCCATGGATCCGGGCGGGCAGCGCATTGTCATTCGAAAGTGCGAAATCGATACGGGAGACGATAACGTGGCGCTGCAAAGCGGCTCGCGCGACGTGCTGATCGAGGACCTCACATGCCTGCACGGCCATGGCATCTCGATCGGCAGTCCCACGCGCAACGGGCTGAGCCACGTGATCGTTCGCCGCTGCACGTTTAACGGCACCGACAACGGCCTGCGGATCAAGTCCTACCGCGGCAACGGCGGCGAAGTCCACGATATCCGCTATTCGGACATCGTGATGAAGAACGTGAGGCGCCCGTTCGATATCAACATGCTTTACAACGGCAACGCCGGGTTGGCAACCGACGTGGGTCCGCGGCAGGCCGCGCCCGGGCAGACGCAGGCGATTCCCAATTTTCACGACATCCACGTCACCAACCTGACGGTCACGCGCTCCCCGGTGGCCGGCCGGATCCTGGGACTGCCCGAACAACCGGCCAGCGCCATCACCTTCACCAACGTGAAAATCCAAAGCACGCGCGGCTTCCTGGTGCAGGATGGCAAGGACATCGTGTTCGAAAATGCGAAGATCGAGGTTGCGATTGGCGAGCCGCTGGTGATGGACAACGCCTGGGTAAAGTGGAACGGCGTCGAAAAGCAAGGTTCCAGCGGCGGCTCGCCGGTGCCGTTTTATTAGGTGGGCCATGCTTTAGCTTGGCAGCCGGGCGCGGCCCGGCCAGGAGAACCAACGTGTCGATCGGATTTTGGTGGCTTCCCGTAGTATTGGCGGTTGCGGCGCACGGCGCGCAGCGGCCGCGCATCGTCGGCATCGCGAACATCGCGCTGAAGGTGGACAACCTCGCGGAGGCTCGCAAATTCTACTCCGGCGTGGTGGGGATGGAGGAAGCTTTCGCGACTAAGGATCCCGCGGTAGCCGGCGATCTGGCCTGCTTCAAAGTCAACGACCGCCAGTACGTGGAGGTGTCGCCCACCCTGAAAAACGAAAACCAAGACCGGCTCATCCGCATCGGCTTTGAGACCGACGATGCGCGCAAGCTGCGCGATTACCTGGCGGCCAAGGGAATCCAGGTTCCGGCGAAGATCGATAAAGACCTCAACGGCAACCGCAGTTTCGTGGTGAAGGATCCCGATGGCCACGCGGTCGAGTTCGTGCAGTACATGCCGGGATCGATCCATAGCCGCAATTTCGGCAAACATCTCTCGCCGCGCCGCATCTCCAGCCACATGTTGCACGTGGGGGTGCGCGTGGTGGACCCGGCCAAATCGGATGCCTTCTATAAAGACGTCCTGGGATTCCGGCTGCAATGGAAAGGCGGCTCGACCGATACCCATTTCGATTGGATTTCCATGATGGTGCCGGATGGGTACGACTGGATCGAATACATGGTGCGCGAGACCGATCCCACGCCGCGGCAACTGGGCGTGCTGCATCATTTCGCATTGAGCGCGATGGACATCCAGCAGGTGTACAAAACGGCGATGGAACGGGGCTACACGCCGCCGCAGCCGCCCGCCATCGGGCGCGACGGACGCTGGCTGCTGCAACTCTACGACAAGGATTTCACGCGCACCGAAATGATGGTCCGCAAACCCGTGCGGACGCCGTGCTGCTCGCCGAACCTGGACGATTTCAAGCCGTGATCTACTTTGCCGCGGAGTCCATTTCCAGTTTCACGTTGGAGAAAATGGCGGTTTCGACCGTCGTGGCCACATGCGAGCAGACGCCTAAGCCCACGTAGACGGGATCCTTCAGCCCCACAAACTCCACCGGCCCGGCCGGCTTCAACTCCTCGTTCGGTTTGCCGGCGAACATGGTGTAGCGGCTGCCTTTTCTGACCAGGCGCAGGCGCGCCGGGCCGTCCACCTGCGTCATCACCTGGTACGTCTGTTCGTTGGGGGCGCCGCGAAATTGCAGGGAAGTAAGCCCGTCGCCATGGGAAACGGCGTCGGCATAAGCCGATCCCGGATCGAGCGACTGGCGGACCATGAGCGCGGCCTTGCGGTGACCCACGGCGCCGGCGCCAACCCATTGCACGTCGGCGCTCAGAGTCATATCGCCCGAGGCCCGCTTCCAGACGAAATAGAACGCGTCGACGGCGTTCCACATGTTGGCCCCGCCGCCGGTGATGCGATACTCACGCTTGGCCGGATCGTAATGGGCCTGGCATCCGGGCGGCGTTTGCCCGACGCCGCCTTCGTCCGTAAAGATGCCGAGATTCGCCGTCTCGGTCAGGGCGGCGCCCGCGGCGGCAATCAGAGTGGCGCATACCCACGTTAGCCTTGTATTCCGCATGATCCACGATTCTACTACCCGGCGCCGCCGGCGGGTCGCATTCTGCCGGTCTGCGCCGCCGCGGAGCAAGCGGCCGAGTTCGCTATAATCGTCTTGTCCGAGGAACGCCTTTTTCATGCAATCGCGCCGCAATTTTATCGGCCACGTGGCTACCGGTCTGGCCGGCACGCTGGCAGCTTCCAATGTCATGGGAGCCAATGAGCGGATCCGCATCGGGATCATCGGGCCGGGCGACCGCGGCTCGGAGATTCTGCGCCAGGCGGTGAGCCTGGAGAACGTCGAGTGCATCGGCGCCGCGGACGTCTACACCAGGCGTCTGGAAGCCGTCAAGAACATCGCTCCCAACGCCAAAACGTATCTGGATTACCGGCGCCTGCTGGAAGACCGGGACATCGATGCGGTGCTGATCGCAACGCCCCAGCATCTGCATCAGGAATGCTTCGTGGCCGCGCTGGACGCCGGCAAGCACGTCTACCAGGAAAAGACCATGGCGTTCACGGTGGAGCACGCCAAAAAGATGCGCGCGGCGTACCAGCGCGCGGGCGCCCGGCGGACGGTGCAGATCGGCCACCAGTGGACTTCCACCGGGCAGCTTCCCGACGCGGTCGGCTACCTGAAGCCGGAGTTGATGGGAAAGATCACCTATATTCACGGGGTGATGTACCGCAACACGCCGCACGGCAAACCGCAGTGGTCGCGGCCCGTGAGCCCGGACATGACGGCCGAGAACATCGTCTGGAAATCGTTCCTGGGCGAAGCGCCGGAGCGGCCCTTCGACGCCAACCGCTATCTCAACTGGCGCTTTTTCTGGGACTACTCGGGCGGCAACGTTTACGAAAACATGTGCCACCAGCTTTCCTTCTGGTACAAGGCCATGGGGCTTGCGATTCCGCGCAAAGTCACCATGACCGGCGGCCTGTATCTGTGGAAAGACGGCCGCGAAGTGCCGGACACCATGAACGTTTCCATGGAGCACGACGAAGAGCTGCTGTTCGCCTGGAATTCCGGATTCGGCAACAACCAGTTGGGCGTGGCCGAAGACGTGTTGGGCGATAACGGAACCATCTCCCACACGCCGCAGACCATCCGCTACGTTCCGCAGAAGGTGAACCGCCGGGACGCCGGCGAAATGGCGGGTGCCACCAAAGCCGATCCCAAGGCGCACATGCAGAACTTCGTAGACCACATCCGCGGCACTGCCAGCAGCCTGGCGTGCCCGTTCGAACTGGGGTACCGCGTGGCCATCGCCTGCCGCATGGCCGTGGATAGTTACCGGCAGGGACGCGCGGTGCGCTGGGACGCGGCCAGGGAAGAGATCGTCTAACCCCGTGGATTTCGAGTACACGCCGGAACAGATCCAACTGCGCAAATCGGTGCGGGAGTTCGCGGAGGGGGAAATCGCCCCGCACGTTATGGAGTGGGACGAAGCGCAGACCTTCCCGCTGGAAGTGATCCGCAAATTGGGCAGCCTGGGGTATATGGGCGCGATTTTTCCGGAGGAGCTGGGCGGCGCCGGCCTGGGCTACATCGAATACTCCATCCTCATCGAAGAGCTTTCGCGCGTGGATGGCTCGGTCGGAATCATCCTGGCTGCGCACACCTCGCTGTGCTCCAATCACATTTTCAAAATGGGGACGGACGAACAGCGGCGGCGCTACCTTCCCAAACTGGCGGCGGGCGAATGGCTGGGCTGCTGGTCGCTCACCGAACCGGAAGCCGGCTCGGATGCCGCCGGAACGCGCACCCACGCCGAACTGGAAGGCGGCCGCTGGGTGCTCAACGGCGCCAAGACCTTTACCACCAACGCGCACTACGCGGACGTCTGCGTGGCCATGGCGGTGACGGACCGGGCCGCGGCGCAGCATGGCATTTCGGCGTTTCTGGTGGATCGGGGCACGGCCGGATTTCGCGCCGGCAAGAAGGAAAACAAGCTGGGGCTGCGCGCCAGCGCCACCGGCGAGGTGATTTTCGAAAACTGCCGCTTGCCGCGCGAGCAATTGCTGGGCAAATTGAACGAAGGCTTCGTGGACAGTTTGAAGGTGCTGGACGGCGGGCGCATTTCCATCGCGGCGCTTTCCATCGGGATGGCGCAGGGGGCTTACGACGCGGCGCTGCGCTACTCCAAGCTGCGCAAACAGTTCGACCGGCCCATTTCGGAATTCCAGGCGATTCAGCACAAGCTGGTGGACATGGCGATGGAGCTGGACGCCGCGCGCCTCTTGAACTATCGCGCCGCGTGGATGCTGGACCGCGGCATGCGCGTGACCCGGGAATCGGCCATGAGCAAGCTGTTCGCCTCCGAAGCGGCCGTGCGAATCGCCAATGAAGCCGTGCAGATTCATGGCGGCTACGGATTCATCAAGGATTACCCCGTGGAGAAGTTTTACCGCGACGTCAAGCTGTGCACCATCGGGGAAGGGACGAGCGAGATCCAGCGCCTGGTGATCGCGCGCCAGCTTTTGAAATCATGATGGGGATGGTGGGGCAGACCCCCTGGTCTGCGGCCGACGCCCTCGTCGGCCTGCCTCCGTTCCCGGCCAGATCGGCGCGTTGCGCGAAGAGCGGGTCCAGGGGGACCCACGCGGACCAGGGGGTCCGCCCCACAAAGCGATGAACGAACAGGCCCGCAAAATCCGCGCTGGCGACGTGCGCGCCCTGGCGCGCGCGGCCACGGCCGTGGAAAACCGCGACCCGCAAACCAGCGAGCTGCTGCGCGACCTCGCGCCCTTTGCCGGACACGCCCGCATCGTAGGCATCACCGGGCCGCCGGGCGCGGGCAAGAGCACCCTGGTGGATGCCATCGCGCGCACGCTGCGGGCGCAGGGGAAAACCATCGCGATCCTGGCAGTCGACCCCACCAGCCGCATCACCGGCGGCGCCATTCTGGGCGACCGCATCCGCATGCAGGAGCACCACGCCGACGCCGGCATTTTCATCCGCTCCATGGCCACGCGCGGCGCCACCGGAGGGTTGGCGCGCGCTACCGCCGGCCTGGCCCGCCTGATGGACGGCGCGGGCAAAGACTACGTCCTGATCGAAACCGTGGGGGTGGGGCAGGATGAAGTCGAGATTGCCGGCCTGGCGCAAGTGACCGTGGTGGTGCTGGTCCCGGGGATGGGCGACGACGTGCAAGCGATCAAAGCGGGAATCATGGAAATCGCCGACGTTTTCGTCATCAACAAAGCCGATCAACCGGGCGCCGATCGCGTCCAGCGGGAGCTCGAAGCCATGCTCAGCCTGGGGGATGGAAAAAAGCCGGAGATCGTGCGGACGGTGGCGACGGAAGGGCGGGGCGTGGGCGAGCTGGTGGATACCATCGAGCGCCTGGCGGTTGCCAATCCGCGCGGCGCCACGGAGCCGCGCGCGCCGGCCATCGGGATCGATCACCTGGGCATCGCCGTTAGTTCGCTGGATGCGTCGGTCGCGTTTTACGAATCGCTGGGGTTGACCGTGACGCATCGCGAAACAGTGGCGGCGGAGAAGGTGAAAGTGGCCATGCTGCCCGCCGGAGAATCGCGCATCGAGCTGCTGGAGCCTTGCGCGGCGGATTCGCCCATCGCCAAATTCCTCGAAAAACGCGGCCCCGGCCTGCATCACGTGGCGCTGCGCGTGCCCGATCTCGCGGCCGCCGTCGAGCGCCTGCGCTCCGCGGGAGCGAAGCTGCTGAACGAACCGCGCGCCGGCGCGGGCGGCCATCTTTACGTATTCGTGCACCCCGCCTCCACGGGAGGGGTATTGTTGGAATTGATTCAGGAGAGCTCGAATTGAAAGCGGAAATTGGAATCATCGGCGGCAGCGGGCTATACGGCATGCCCGGATTCGAAGCGCAAGAGGAAGCGGCCATCGATACGCCGTTTGGGTTTCCCTCGGACAATTACGTGCTCGGCTCGCTGGCGGGCCGGCGGGTGGCGTTTCTGGCGCGGCACGGCCGCGGCCATCGCATTTCGCCCTCGGAGCTGAACTTTCGCGCCAATATTTACGGCATGAAGTTGCTGGGGGTCGAGCGCATTATTTCCCTGAGCGCCGTGGGCTCCCTGAAGGAGGAGCATCGGCCGCTGGACTTCGTCATCCCCGATCAATTCTTCGACCGCACGCGCGGCCGCGTGTCCACTTTTTTCGGCGAGGGCCTGGTGGCGCACATCAGCTTCGCCGATCCGGTGTGTCCGGAATTGTCGGAAGTGGTGGCGGGCGCCTGCGGCGCGTCCGGGGTCAACGTGAAGAAGGGCGGCACGTACCTGTGCATGGAAGGGCCGGCATTTTCCACCAAGGCGGAATCCAACGTCTATCGAAGCTGGGGGATGGACGTGATCGGGATGACCAACCTGCAGGAAGCCAAGCTGGCGCGCGAAGCCGAGATCTGTTATGTGACCGTGGCCATGGTGACGGACTACGATTGCTGGCACGCCGAACACGGCGCGGTGACCGTGACCGATATCGTCGCCAACCTGACGAAGAACGCCGAAAACGCTTGCAAGGTGGTGGCCGAAGCCGTGGCGCGCATGCCGCAAGGGCGCGCCTGCAAATGCGGTTCGGCGCTGGCGCACGCGATTCTCACGGATCGCGCGATGGTCCCGGAGCTCACCCGCCGCAAGCTGGGGATCTTGCTTGAAAAGTACTTCGTGTAAAGAAATCGCACAGCAAGTTCTGGACCTGTGCGTGGCTGGAAAACCTCCCCGGGAATTGCCCCGCGTCTTGTTGGAAGATCCTTGTGGGAAGGCGCTGTTCGGCGTTCTGGTGGAGGGCCTGGCGGACCGCTTCGAGCCGGCTCTGTGCGATATTTACGCGCGGCTGTTCGCGCAGGCCGTGGAGCACGCCGTGCCGGGTGTGGATGCGGCGTCGCTGTTCGTGCGCTATCAGCGGGTGCGCCGCGCGCGGCCGGTGGCGGGCCAGCCGCATCGCATCTTCGTGCTCTCGCGCGTCACCTTGGGAGCCGACGTGGCCGTGACCAGCGTGCTGCTGGGGGCCGCTAAACGGCGATTTCCGCACGCCAAAATCGTGTTCGTGGGTCCGGCCAAGAACTATGCGCTGTTCGCCGGCGATCGCCACATTCATCATGAACCCATCGCCTACCAGCGCGGCGGACTGCGCGAGCGGCTGGCCGCCTGGGAGCCCTTGCGAGCGCTGCTCGCGGGAGACGACTGCCTGGTGATCGACCCCGATTCGCGGCTCACGCAGCTCGGTCTCCTGCCGGTGTGCGCGGACGAACGCTACCATCTGTTCGAAAGCCGCGGCTACGGCGCGGAGAGCGGCCGGCCGCTGCCGGAACTGGCCGCCAGTTGGGCGCAGGAGACCTTCGGCATCCCCGGCGCCAGGCCGTTTGTCTCGCTGGGGCCGCCGGCTCCGCGGGGCGCGCACATCGCCGTCAGCCTGGGGGTGGGAGAAAACCCGGCCAAGCGCCTGCCCGATCCCTTCGAGGAGGAATTGATGCGCCTGCTGGCCGCCACTGGCGCGCCGCTATGCGTGGACCTGGGCGCCGGCGGCGAAGAAGCCGCGCGCGTGCGTACGGCGCTGGATCGCGCCGGCGCTGGAGCGCAGGCGACCCTTTGGGAGGGCTCCTTCGCCGGATTCGCTTCCCTCATCGCCGCCGGCAGGCTTTATGTCGGTTACGATTCCGCCGGCCAGCACGTCGCCGCGGCGTGCGGCGTTCCGCTGATCAGCATCTTCGCGGGATTCCCGGCGCCTCGCATGTTCCAGCGCTGGCGCCCGGTGGGGCCGAAGGCCAATGTGGTGCGCGTGGAGGGGGCGGATGTCGCGGAGACGCTCGCGCGCGTGCGCGAAGCGGTGGTGGCGATGTAGGGCGGACGCCCCGTCCGCGGCCTGCGGGAACCAGAAGCGCACCCGCAGCCGCCCTTCCGGCGGTTGGCAAGCATGCCCCACCTGCGACCATGGTAGCGTCGCGCGCCGCGTCCACCAGCAGGTATTCGGCGAACCCGTAAGCCCCCGCGCCCAATCCGCAGAGAACGATCACCCCCACCGCCAGCCACCTGGCGAAACCGTGAGCCTTTTTCACCGCCCCTCCGGCGTTACTATGTAGCAGGACACACGCCAGAGGTGGGAACTATACTCGTGGGATTGACTCCCGCCCCAGGATGGGACAATATTGTTTGTCCTGACAGGAGGCAAGCGATGACTCGCTGGATCGCGATACTTGTAACATTTGTGACGATTTTGGGGGTGGGCAACGCGCAGCAGAAAAAGCGCGTAGCCATCATGAATTTCGACTATGCCACCGTACAAACCGGCGTCACTGGCATTTTCGGGTCGGACCAGGATATCGGCAAAGGCATCGCCGATTTGCTGGTCGATAAGCTGGTGACCGACGGCGTTTACTCGGTCATCGAGCGCAAGGAACTCGACAAGATTCTGGCCGAACAGAATTTCTCCAATAGCGACCGCGCCGATCCGGCCAGCGCCGCCAAGATCGCGCGCGTCCTGGGAGTGGACGCCATCATCATCGGCAGCATCACGCAATTCGGCCGCGACGACAAAAAGACCGACGTAGGCGGCGGCGGTATCGGCGGCGTCACCGGCCGCTTCGGGATTGGCGGAGTGCGCAAATCGCAATCCACCGCGGTGGTGCAGATTACCGGGCGCATGATCGATACCAGCACCGCGGAGATCCTGGCCAGCACGACGGCCAAGGGCGAATCCCAGCGCTCCGGCACCGGTCTGCTGGGCAGCGGCGGAAGCGCTTACGGGATGGGCGGCGGCGGCCTGGATATGAAATCCAGCAACTTCGGCGCGACCATTCTGGGCGAGGCCACCACCAAGGCGGTCAACCAGATGGCCGAGGGACTGGAAGCCAAGGCGGCCTCTCTGCCCACGGTAGTGGTGCAGATCAGCGGCCTGGTGGCGGACGCCGCACCGGATGGCACCATCATCATTAACGTCGGCAAGAAGAACGGCGTCAAGGTGGGCGACCAACTGGCCATCAAGCGGCAAATTCGCGTGGTGCGCGACCCCTCCACCAACAAGGTGCTGCGCAGCGTGGATGAAGCGGTGGGCAGCATCACCATCACCGAGGTGGACGATTCTTCCGCCGTCGGTAAATTCACCGGCAGCGGCGCGCCGAAAGTCGGCGACATCGTTGCCAATTCGCAATAGGCGGGCGTCATGGATCTACAAATCGGTTCGACCGTAGGCGGCTACCAGGTGACCGGAATTCTGGGCGCCGGCGGCATGGGCAAAGTGTACAAGGTGCGCAACGTCATTTCGGACCGCGCCGAAGCCATGAAGGTATTGCTGCCCGACCTGGCGAACGCTCCCGAGCTGGCCGACCGCTTTCTGCGCGAGATCAAGCTGCTGGCCAGCCTGGAGCACCCCAATATCGCCGGGCTGCATACCGCCATGCGGGTGGAAAACCAGCTTCTGATGCTCATGGAATTCGTGGACGGCGTCACGCTCGAGCAGAAGCTGAAAGACGGTCCGCTGCCCGTGCCCCAGGCGGTGGATTACATGATGCAGGCGCTCGCCGCGCTGGAGTACGCCCACGCGCACGGCGTGATCCATCGCGATATCAAGCCCGCCAACATGATGCTCACGCCCGCCGGCACGGTCAAGCTGATGGATTTCGGTATCGCCAAAGCCTCCGGCGATCACAAGCTGACCATGACCGGAACCACCATGGGCTCTCTCTACTACATGTCCCCGGAGCAGATTCAAGGCGCGGCCACGCTGGATTCGCGCGCCGACCTCTATTCGCTGGGCGTGTCGCTGTACGAGCTGGTGACCGGCAGGCGGCCGTTCGATGGCGACAGCCAGTTCGCCATTATGTCGGCGCACCTGGAAAAAACGCCGGTGCCTCCCATTCAACTGGATCCGCGCCTGCCCGCGGCGCTGAACGACATCATTCTGCTTTCGGTGGCCAAAGATCCGAATGGGCGCTTCCAGACCGCCGGGGCATTCCGCAACGCGCTGGCCAGCGTGATGCCGGCGCCGGCGGTGAGTGCGCCGGTTCGTGCGCCCGCGGCCGCGGCAGCGGCGGTGGCCGCGCCGGCAGCGCAGCCGGCGGCCGCGCGCCCCAAGAGCAAACGCGGCCTGTGGATGGCCATTGGCGCCGTGGCCATGGCGGCGGCGATTATTGCCGCCATCCAATTCGCTCCCTGGAAAGGCACCAAGGCCGCGCCCGCGGCAGCCGTGCCGGCGCCGATTGCAACTCCCCCGGCGCAAGTTCAGCCGCAGGCGGCGCCGCCACAACCTGCGCCCGCCACTGCCGTGACCGAACCTGCGCGGCCATCCGCCAAGACGCCACGCGCGCAGAACGCCGCGCCGCAGACCTACAATCCGCAGCCGGCGCCGCCCGCGGCAGCGCCCACCGCCGTCGAAGCGCCGCCCCAGCCGCAATCCGCGCCCGCGCAAGCCGCCCCCGCGCCTCCCCCCATTCCGCCAGCCATGCGGGAGCAGCTCATGATGCTCAACAACCGCGCCAGTGGAATCCGCGACAGCATGGGGTCGCTGCAACGCTCCCAACAGGCGCAAGGCATGAACTTGAGCAGCCGCTTCACCGAACCTGCCGGGTTGATGGATAGTTTTCTGAAAGCGGCCGGCGATGCCGTCAACGCGGGCGATGCCGCGTCCGCCCAAAGCTTCATGGACAAAGCCGAGCGCCAGGTGGAAATCCTGGAGAAACTGCTCAATCGGTAGGACAAGCTTCAGAGCTTGTCAACCCGGGCGCAGCCGGAACTAAAATAGTTCCGTGACGCATCTCGATCAAGCGCGCCAATGGCTCGCCCAGGCGCAATCCATCGCGGTGCTGACGGGCGCGGGAATTTCCGCCGAGAGCGGCATCCCCACCTTCCGCGGCGCGGGCGGCCTTTGGAAAAATTACAAGCCCCAGGAACTGGCCACGCCGCAAGCCTTCGCCCGCGATCCGCGCCTGGTCTGGGAGTGGTACAACTGGCGGCGCGAGATCATCGCAAACGCGCAGCCCAATGCCGCGCACCGCGCCCTGGCGCGCCTGGAAATCGCCAAGCCGCGGTTTACACTCATCACGCAAAATGTCGACGGCCTGCACGATGCCGCCGGCAGCGGCAAAATCCTCAAACTCCACGGCGACATCTGGCGCCTGCGCTGCACCAGTTGCGGCGCGCACTGGCCCGACCGGCGCGTGCCTTTGCCCAAGCTGCCGCCGCACTGCGCCTGCGGCGGCGTGGCGCGCCCCGGCGTGGTGTGGTTCGGCGAGGCGCTGCCCGATGGCATGCTGCAAGAAGCCGGGCACGCCGCCGCATCGGCCGAGGTCTTCCTGGTGATCGGAACTTCCGCCGTGGTCTATCCCGCGGCCGGCCTGATTCCCTACGCCAGGCAGGCTGGAGCGAAGGTGGTGGAGATCAATCCCGAACCGGCCGGGGTGGCCGATTGCGTGCTGGCGGGCAAAGCCGGCGAAATCCTGCCGGCGCTTTTCTGAAAACCGCTCCGCCCCTACGGCAGCGCAAACAAATAGCTGGTCAAATTTTCCATGTCCCCGGCGGAAAGCTGATACGACGGCATGAACGATCCCGGCGAAAGCTTTTGCGGATCGGCGAAATGCTCTTCCACCCAGCTCCGGCTCTGCCGCTTCGCCAGGCCGTTCAGCGCAGGCCCCAGCTTCATCCCCATTCCATTCACCATGTGGCAGGAGCCGCAATGGTTCGCCTGGTACACCAGCGCGCCCTCGGTGGCGAAGCGCGGCGCGTTGTCCAGCGCCGTGGCGTTATCCGGGTTGAGCTTCAGCAGGTAGGCCGCCAGCGAGTTCAGTTGCGCGTCGCTCAATTGAATGGGCGGCATGGACGTCCCCGGCCGCATGGCGCTGGGCCGCTTGAAATGCAGGATCATCCAAGCCGCGTCTTTATGAATCGTGGAGCGGGTCAGGTCCGGCCCCACCGTGCCGCCGCGCGTCCCGATGGCATGGCAGCTCACGCAGTTCTCCTCCCGGAAATACGCCACTCCCGCCATCTCCTCCGGCGAAAGCTGCATCCAGTCGGTGGGCGCCGAGTAATCCACCGCCACCTCCGGCGCCTCTCGCGGCGTGCTCATCACCGCCGCCGCCGTCAGGCCGGTCCAGCCAATCGCCGCCAGCGCCACGAACGCGAACGCCGCCGTGCGGCGCGTGACCTTCACCATCCGCCCGCGATCCACGAACGGCACCAGCACCAGCGCCAGCACCGCCAGGGCCGGCAGCACCACGCTGCCCACAATCTCCAGCGGGCCCGTAAACAGCTTCAGCGTCTGAAACAGAAACAGGAAATACCATTCGGGACGCGGCGTGTAGGAAGCGTCCGTGGGGTCCGCCAGTTGCTCCAGCGGCACCCGTACCGCCACCGCCATGGTGAACAGAATCGCGAATACCATGAAGATCGCCAGCGTGTCCTTGAACACTTGGCGCGGATAGAACTGCTGGCGCGGCAGCGCTTCGTCGCCCGGCGCCGGCGCCACCCCGTGCTTGCGCACCAGGTAAACGTGCACCGCGATTAACAAAAGCGTGGCCGGCGGCAGCAGCAGCACGTGCAGCCCGTAGAAGCGCGCGAATGTCACCACCCCCACCGCGCCGCCTCCGCCCAGCAGCCTTTGAATGTAAGGACCCAGCAGCGGCGCCTGCCCGGCGATGCGCGTCGCCACCACCGTTCCCCAATACGCCCGGTTGTCCCACGGCAGCAGGTACCCCGTCAGCCCATAGGCCAGCGTCAGCAGCAGCAGCGCTACTCCCACAATCCAGGTGGCTTCGCGCGGCTTCTTGTACGCGCCGTACAGAAACACCTGCGCCATGTGGAGCGCCACCACCACAATCATCATGCTGGCGCCCCAGTGGTGCAGCCCGCGAATGAGCCGCCCGCCCGTGAGTTCGGTGAGGATGTAGCGCAGGCTGTTGTACGCGTCGCCCGGCGTGGCGGCGTAATTGAACGCCAGCAGCGCGCCCGTGAACGCCTGCGTCAGAAACAAAAACACCGCTACGCTGCCGAACACCTGGTGCCAGCCGCTGGACGCCGGAATGGATTCGTACAGGAACTGGCGCGCCGCCGTGTGGATGCCGGTCCGATGGTCCAACCAGTTGTGCAGCGCGTCCCAACTGCGCTTCATGCCGGCGTCTCCGGCGATTGCCGCAGCTCGCCCAGCAGCAGTTTATTGCCCTCGATCCTGGTCGCGTAGCGATCCAGCGGCCGCGGCGCCGGCCCCGCGATCACTTTGCCGTCGATGGAGAACAGGGAATTGTGGCACGGGCAAAGAAAATCGCCTTTGCTTTCGTCCCAATGGTAGGCGCACCCCAGGTGCGTGCACTGCGGCCCATACGCCACCACGCTATTGTCGGCGCGCTTCACCACCCAGGCGGTGCTCTTCTCGCTGAGCACCTTCCAGCCGTCCACGCGATTGCGCCGGTAAGCCAATTCCACCGGCGAATCGGTGGCTAACTGGTTGACCTCGCCGGCCTCGACCCAGCGCTCCTCCTGGCGGATCTTGGGCGGGAAGAACAGGTATATCAGCGACGGAATTCCCAGGGCCGCGCCGATTGCCGCCCACATTCCATAAATCGCCGCGACATAGAAATCGCGGCGCGTAGTTCCCGGAAATGTCATCTCTTTGTACGCCCTACGCGAGTTTGATTACGGTCGCGGTCTTGACGAAATCCGGGTCGAACTCCAACCCCATCCCCGGGCCCGTGGGCGCCGGAATCACTCCGTTTTTGATCTCGAAGTTGGGTGCATACCAGGATTCCTTCCTGGGCGGATTGCGCCATACATACTCCATATAGGGCCCGATATTGGGAGTGGTCGCCGCGAATTGCAGGATGTTCACCGAGGCCGCGCCGGTTTGCGTGTTATGCGGGCAGATCCACATATTGGCTTTGCGCGCCATCCGCGCCACGCGCGCGGCCCGGATGAAACCGCCGTTATAGTTCAGATCGGGCTGCACCACGTCCATGACTTTGTTGTCGATCATCCACTGGAACAGCCACAGGCTGGAGTCCTGTTCGCCGAAGGCCACTTTCATCTCCAGGGCATCGGCAACTTTTTTGGTTTCGCTCAGCTCCTCCCAGGGACAGGGCTCCTCAAACCACAGGTACTTCATCTCCTGCAGCCGCTTGCCCATCTCGATGCCGTTTTTCGCGTCGTAGGAGCCGTTGGCATCCGCCATCAACGTCACCTTGGCCGCCAGCTTCCGATGCGCCAGTTCCAGCAGCTTATCGGTGCGCTCGGGGTACGCGTCGCGATTGTCGCTCATGCGTCCGCCGATCTTGAACTTCACCGCCTTCGCGCCGGTGCTCTCCACCCCGCGCACGTATACTTCGACCTCTTCCTCCGCCGTGGTCTCGCGGCCCGACCCCGAAAGATACACCGCGATCTCCTTGCGCAAAACGCCTCCCATCAGCTCGCCCGCCGGCTTCTTCAGCGCCTTCCCCATCAGGTCGAACAGGCTCTGCTCGATGTACGCCACCGGGCACCAGAACTCCTGCCCCGCCAGCTTGTAATTCGAGTTGCTGACGTAGACTTCGTCCACCAGGCGCTCCAGGTCGCGCGCGTCCTTGCCCAGGAAATGCGGCATCACCCGGTGCGCCAGAATCTGGATGTAGTCCGCAATGTCTTTGGTCTGGACGATTCCTTCCCCTCCGTCCGCCGACCGCGTCCGCAGGAAGTACTGATTGTGAGCCTGCAACAGCTCGATGGAGGAGATCTTCACCGGCGCGTCGAAGAATTTGTGCAGGTTGAAAACCGGCTTTTGATATTCCAGGATCTCCTGCGACATGTCGGAAGCGCCTCCCGCACGGGTGGCTTGCGCGAGCAGCGCCCCGCCGGCGGTGGTCCTCAGGAAATTGCGGCGGTTCATATTAATTCTCCGTGGGCGTTTTTTCCAGACGATCGATCACGATCGTTTCCAGAGGCCCTTTGCGAGTTTCCAGCTTCAGCCCCAGTTTCTGCACCGATTCGAAAATCGAAAACCCCGCGTCGGAGGCTTCTCCGCCCACCGCCGGTGGGCGCAGGGCGGAAACCGGAAGGTCCAATGCCACCTGGTAATCGCCCTTCAGCCCGGTCATGTCCACCAGCGGACGGTCCACCATGCGGCCCAGCAATTCCGTCAACCGGACCATATTCAATTTACGGAATTCCAGGTGCGCCGTCTGGTGATCCGGGTTCATTTTCATGCTGCGTTCGCCGGTGGCATTGGCTTCCGCGGGTTGCATCTTGAGCCCGCCCTTGGCCACCACCAGCGCGTAAAAGGATCTCTCCTTGCTGTCCCTATGAACCTTCAGTCCGAACCGCTCGGCCAGCAGCGTCCGCAGCATCTCCGGAATCTGTTCCTCGCTGGCGCCCGCCGGCATTTTGGCCTCGATATCGAATCGCGGCGCGCCCATGCCGCTCATCCAATCCGGGCCGGACAGTTGATATGGCTTGATTCGGTACGCCTCCGCGATCAATGCTCCCAGCGTTGTGGAAAAATATTCCACCTGCGCCTTGTCCACCCGCTTGCCCTGAGGGATCGGGCCCGTGGGATCCGCCGGTGGAACGGCTTTCACCGAAGCGACTTCAAAGCTGAGCCCCGCCCCCAGGCACAACCCCAACGCCAGGCAGAAAACCGCGAGGAACTTCATTTACTTCCGATGCTACCAGACACAGGGTGGGCCATGCTCCGGCGCTTTGGCCGGCACAGGCGTTTTGGCCGGCGTCAACCCGGCAAGCGGGCGCGGCCCGGTTGATTCACCGGATCTCTTTGCTGTTCACCGTCGCCGGCTCCGGCCCGTCGTTCTCGTGAATCGTCATGGTCTGGTCCGAATAGAACGTCTTGCTGCCGGTAGTCCCAAATTGCGTCGGATTGGCGTTGACGGTATACCCGACTGGCGTCCCGGTCACCGTGAATTTGTACCCCTGCTTCTCGCCGTTCGCCAGGTCGTTGCCGATCAGGTCGGCGGCCGAAGGGCTGGCCGCGCCCGTGGCCGGTGGGCCAAGCTCCGCAAGCGACGTCGCGAATCGGCCATATTGCGAGCTGTACTGCACCTCGGCAGTGTGAATGGTCTGGATGGCGCGAAGGGCCGCCGTCTCTTGGGCAAACCGTTTGGCGTTGCTCAGTTTCGGCATCGCGATCGTGATAATGATCAGAATGATCGCGATCACGATCAACAGTTCGATCAGCGAAAATCCGCGCCGGCGGCGCATAGTCAGGTTCAACATACTCTTCCCTATTATCCTATGACGCGCGGCGGCCCTCCGGCGTGCAAGGTAGCGCCAGCTTCAGCTTGCCCGGGCCCGGCAAACCAACCCGCAACGTGAATCTGACCGAAGAGCTTGACCGCTTCGTGCTGGCGAAGGTCGAGAGCGGGCGCTATGAGAACGCCAGCGAGGTTGTCCGCGCGGCGTTTCGGCACGTCGTGTTTTACCGCCAGGCGGCCGGAGGCATTCTAATTTCCCGCATCCTGCATCGGCGCATGCTGCTCCAGAGGCAGAGCATCGGCGGCCAAGACGAGGGGCCTTAAAACTGTGGCGGCCGCAAGACTCGGTCCGGCCCTGCTCACCCTTCTATGCGGCGTTCGGGTGCGGGAGCCGCCAGGCGGCCGGCCTGCCCTACCGCGCCCGCAACACGTCCTCGTAATATTTCTCGTACCGCGGAATGATCTTCTCGGCGCAGAAACGCTCGCTCGCGTTCCATCGCCCCGCTTTGCTCATGCGGTAATGCAGGTTTTCATCCGTCAACAACTCGACCACCCGCGCCGACAGCGCGGCAATATCCCCCGGCGCTTCCAGAAAACCATCCTCGCCGTGCGTCACCACTTCCGGAACTCCGCCGACGCGCGTCGCCACCGGGACCACCCCGCACGCCATGGCCTCCAGCGCCACCAGCCCGAAAGATTCCATTTCGCTCGGCATCAGCGCCACGTGCGCCTGCGGGATCAGCCGCTCCACGTGATCCTGTTTTCCCAGAAAGGTCACGTGTTTCTCCACCTTCAACTGGCGCGCCAGGTGTTCGCAGGCGCCGCGGTCCGGCCCATCGCCCGCCATCAGCAAATGCGCGGGAGTTTCGCGCAGCACCGCGGCCAGAACCCGGATGCAATCCGCCGTGCGCTTCACCGGCCGGAAATTGGAAAGGTGGATCAGCAGTTTCTCCCCGTGCGGCGCGTAGAGCGCGGCGTCCTTGCGGTCCTTGTCGGGGTGGTACCGATCGCAATTCACGAAGTTCTTAATCACCCGAATCTCGTGCTGAATCCCGAAAACTTCCACCGTCTGGTCGCGCAGATGGTCGCTGATGGCGGTCACGCCGTCGGATTGCTCAATCGAAAACTTGGTAATGGGAAAGTACGAAGGGTCGGTCCCCACCAGCGTGATGTCCGTGCCGTGCAGCGTCGTGATGAACGGCAGCCGCCGCGTGGCCGCCAGCATCTGCCGCGCCAGCATGGCCGCCGGCGAATGCGGAATCGCATAGTGCACGTGCAGCACGTCCAGCCCGTAGGACTCCGCCACTTCCGCCATGCGCGACGCCAGCGCCAGCGTGTACGGCGGGTATTGGAACAGCGGGTACGTGGCCACTTCCACTTCGTGGTAGTGAATGCGCGGCGTGCCCGGGTCCAGCCGGATGGGGTTGGCGTAGCTGATGAAATGGACTTCGTGCCCGCGCGTGGCCAGCTCCAGCCCCAGCTCCGTGGCCACGATGCCGCTGCCGCCATACGTGGGATAACAGGTAATTCCGATATTCATGTAGGGCCGGCCTCCCGGCCTTTCCCCAGTCTCTTATACAAACCGCTGCGCGAACTTCCAGGCATGCTCCACAATCACCCGCAAATCCCCATACCGCGGCTCCCACCCCAGCTTCGCGCGTAGCTTATCCGCCCCGGCCACCAGCGCCGGCGGATCGCCTTCGCGCCGCGGCCCCACTTCGTATGGCGCCTTCTTCCCGGTCGCTTCCTCCACCGCGCGGATCACCTCCAGCACCGTGTGGCCCGTCCCCGTCCCCACGTTGAATTTTTCCGAAGCTCCCCCGCCCAGCAGATATTCCAGCGCCAGGATGTGCGCCTGCGCCAGGTCGTTGACGTGAATGTAATCGCGGATGCAGGTGCCGTCCGCCGTCGCGTAATCCGTACCGAAAACCGTCACCGGCCGGCCCGTGATCGCCGCCCGCAGCACCAGCGGGATCAAGTGCGTCTCCGGCTCGTGCTCCTCTCCCAGCCGCCCTTCCGGGTCCGCCCCCGAAGCGTTGAAGTAGCGCAGGCACACGCTCGTCAATTGATGGATCTCGTCGAACCAGCGCAGCAGCGTTTCCACCATCACCTTCGATTCGCCGTACGCATTCACCGGCTGGATGGGAAACGTCTCCAGAATCGGCGTCGCGTGCGGATTCCCGTACACCGCCGCCGTCGACGAAAACACCAGGTGCTTCACCCCCGCTTCCACCATCGCGCTCAAAAGCGAAAGCGACCCGCACACGTTGTTGCCGAAATACCGCGCCGGCTCGCGCATGGATTCGCCCACCGCGATGAATGCCGCGAAGTGAATCGCCGCGTCTATGCGTTTCTCCCGCAGCAGCCCGGCCAGCGCCGGCGTGTCCGCCAGGTTCAGCTCGTAGAGCCGGTCCGCGGGAACGTTGTGCCGGTGCCCTTTCGACAGGTTGTCCACCACCGTTACGTCGTATCCCTGATCGAGCAGCAGGCGAACGGTGTGCGATCCGATGTATCCGGCGCCGCCGGTAACTAAAATGTTTCGTGGAGTCACAAAGGTCTAAACCCGATTGTAGTAGCATGGCGGTTCTATGCCAAACGGGGCCGAATTGTTCGTGCGGACAATCGCACAGTTGGAGATCGATACGCTCTTCACGCTGGTCGGCGATCACCTCAACGAAGTGCTCTCCGCGGCCGCGCGCCACGGCCTGCGCATCGTCGATATGCGCCACGAATCCGCCGTCGCCCATGCCGCCGATGCCTGGGCGCGCGTTCGCCGCGGGCCCGCCGTCTCGCTGGTCACCGGCGGTCCCGGCCATACCAACTCCCTCACCGGCATCGCTACCGCCCAGCTCGCCGGCAGCCCGCTCATCGCCGTCAGCGGCAGCCGCGCCTCCACCCTCGCCCATCGCCAGGCATTTCAGGATATCGATCAGGTCGCGCTTGCCCGCCCCATTTGCAAATGGGCCGCCGAACCGCCCACTGCCGCCGAAATTCCCTTCTACCTGCGCCGCGCTCACGCCATTGCCAATAGCGGCCGCAAAGGCGCCACACATTTGACCATCCCCGTCGATCTTTTTCAGCGCGATGCCCCTGAGCCCGCCGCGCCCGCCCCATCCGCGCCGCCATCTCCACCCTCCCCCGCTTCCGCCGATATCGGCCGCGCCATCGCCCTGCTGCGCGCCGCCGCCCGCCCCGTCGTCATCGCCGGCTCCGGCATCTGGTGGGCCGGCGCCGAAGACGCCCTCCGCCGCTTCATCGAGTGTGCCTCGCTCCCGCTCTACACCATCACCATGGCGCGCGGCGCCGTCCCCGACGACCACCCCCTCGTCATGGGCTACGCCGATCCCGCCCTCAACCGCGCCGTCCCCTCCGCCTTCCGCGAGGCCGATCTCTTCCTGGTCCTCGGCAAACGCATCGATTACCGCCTCGCTCTCGGCAGCCCGCGCCTTTTCCCGCCGCACGCCAGGTTCATCCAGGTGGATCTTCACCCCGCGGAGCTCGGCTGCAACCGCCCGCTCGATCTCGCCGTCTGCGCCGATGTCCGCCTGGCCCTGGAAGCCCTCACCGAAGCCGCCGGCCCGCAGCCTTGGCCCGAACTCCCCTGGCTCTCCGAACTGCGTGGTTTCCGCCGCGCCTGGGAAGCCCGCCTGGCCCAATCCGCCGCCGATTCCGCTTCCCCCATGCATCCCGCCGCCTTCTTCCGCGAGCTCCGCGCCGCGCTTCCCCGCGACGTCCTCTTTTCCTGGGACGGCGGCGATTTCGCCCACTGGGGCCGCGCCCTCATCCCCGCTCTTCACCCCGGCGGCTGGCTCCGCCTCGGCCCCCTCGGCGCCATCGGCTCCGCCCTGCCCAACGGCCTCGCGCTGCAACTGGCCCACCCCGGCCGCAAAGTGGTCATCCTCACCGGCGATGGCGCCCTCGGCTTTTATCTCGCCGAAATCGATTCGCTGGTTCGCCACAAGCTCCCGGCCGTTCTGATCGTCGGCAACGATGCCGGCTGGGGCCTCGAACGCGAGCTCCAATCCGCCGCCGTCCCCGGCTCCCCCACCATCGCCTGCGAGCTGCAATCCGCCCGCTACGACCTGGTCATGAAAGCCTTCGGCGGCGATGGCGAAACCGTCGCCCACCCCGCCGAGGTCGCCCCCGCGCTCGCCCGCGCCTTCGCTTCGCCGGTCCCTTACTGCCTCAACGTGGTGATCCGTGGCGCGCGCTCGCCGTTTACCGAATGGCAAATCGAAGGCAAGCGCGCCGCGGATGTTCGGTGTGGACCTGACGCGGATTCCCGGACTGATGCAACGCGACGCCGAAAGAGAGAAGCGATTCGAAGCGAAACTCAAACGCCAGGCTCAACAACTCGGCTACAAACTGGTACCACTCGAAGAAAAACCGGCAGCGTAAACACCTGAATCAAAGGGCTCAGGCAGGGAGTTCCGCAAAAGCAAAAAGACGTTTTCTCTGCGCATCTCCGTTTTTTCTCCGCGTCTCTGTGGTGAAATGGCGCCGCCCGCTTTACGAGAGGTTCAGCACTTCGAAATGGAACCTTTCCGGCGGGAAAAGGGTCAAGGTCCGCGGCACCAGGTGCGACCAAGCCTGATAGGCGCTGTCGGCTACCGTCGAGTTCAGGTAAAAAAGAAATTGGTTGGAGAAGCAGGCGATGGGCGGGGGTTGTCGAAAAGTCAGGCGCAGCCCCACCGCGCGCTCCAGCGCCACCCCATCGGTGGGGACGCGCTTTTCCAGCAGCAGCGTGACGAAGCTGGCGCGGCTGGCGTGCGGCCACACATCCGGATGAAGCAGCTTGCGCAGCGTCTCCTCGCATTCGAACGTGGTCTCGCACTGGCGGATCCACTCGAGCACCGAATCCCCCCACAGCCAGTGCGCCAGAAGCCCTTTATACTGCTCGGTGAGTTTCATCGCGAGGTCGAATTTGCGCTGCTCCAGAATTTCCGAGCCGGCATCCGTATCGGCCAGCATGTCTTCGGCTTCCAGCATCACGGAAGCGAATTCGGCCTCCTCCTCGCGCGACGGGTCGGGCCGCTGAACCAGCAGCGGAGGAAGCTCGTGCATCTTGCTGCCGGGTATCTCGATGTAATTCAGGTCCCTCATGTTTCACCTGTCCCATCTAGTATGACGTCAAAGCGAGGCGCTTTTGTTTCATGTGTAGCATAAGCTCGGCCATTGTGAAATATTAAAGTTTCGATACTCTCTATTTAATTTGGTGATACTACCTATGGTGAACTATGCAATCGGCTTAGACTTAGGCGGAACGAACCTTAGAGCCGCGGCCATCGACGCCACCGGAAAAATGCTCGACAGCATCTCCGGGACCACCAATTTCAGCGAAGGCCGCCAGGCGGTGCTGGCCGATATGGTGGCGGCCATCCACAAGCTGCGCGAAAAGCACGGCGGCGTGGGGTTGGCGGGCATCGGGGTGGGGGTGCCGGGATTCATCCGCATGAAGGAGGGGTTCATTACGAATTCCAACAATTTGCCTTACCTCGAAAATTTTCCCATCCGCGACGAGCTCCAGCGATTGTTGGGGACGCGCATCATTCTGGAGAACGACGCCAACGCCGCTGCGCTGGGCGAAAAATGGATGGGCGCCGGCCGCGATACCGACGACCTGGTGATGCTGACGCTCGGCACGGGCATCGGCGGCGGCATCATTTCCGGCGGCCGCGTGCTGCGCGGGTTCGTCGGAATGGCCGGGGAACTGGGGCACATCACGGTGGTGCCGAACGGCAATCCGTGCGGCTGCGGCAACCTGGGCTGCCTGGAAAAACACGCGTCGGCCACCGCCGTGGTGGCCATGGCCAACATGATGCATCTGGGCGGCGAGTTGAATGCCGGAGACCTGACCTCGCGGCATGTCTACGAGATCGCGTGCGGCGCCGGCGAAATGGCGGAACGGGCGCGCTCCATCTGGCGCGCCGTGGGCGATGCGCTGGGGATCGCCCTGGCGACCCTGGTGAACGCGTTCAACTTTCCGCTGTATCTGCTGAGCGGCGGAATGCTGCCCGCGTGGGAATTCTTCGAGCCGCAAATGACGCTGACCTTGAAGCAAAGGTCGTTTACGTTTCGCGCCACGCAGACGCGCATCGCGCAGGCCGCTTTGGGCAACGAAGCGGGGTTATACGGGGCGGCCTATTTGCCTTGGGTCGAGCAGTAGGACCGGCCTCCCGGGCCGGTCCAGGCCGGGAGGCCTGTCCTACCACATCGATAACGCCTCCGGGGGCGCTGACACGCTGGCGTGGACCGTGCGGTCGTCGCGCGTGATCCGGATGGAGTGCAGCAGCGCCGCCTGCCGGCGATCGGCCGCCGCCGTGAGCGTGATCACCGCGCGCAGCGTTTGTTCGACATCCATCGCCGCTTGCGGGGTGGTGGCTTCCACGATGGCGGCGACGTCGATGGGATTGCCCGGTTGCAGGGTAATCGACGCGTAACGGGCATCGCGCAGCAGGCGATCGAGATTGGCGGCGTTGCCGGTGAGGGGCAGCGCGGTTCCTCCCTGGATGGCCACCCAGATGGCGGATTTCGACGCGTGGGCGGCCAAGCCGGGGTTTCCCGGTTTGGCGAGTTTTTCCTGGGCGATGGCGGCGCGGATGACGTCCGGCGAGCCGGCCAGCGCCACATCGGATCCAACCAGAGTTGCGTCGGACGGCGGCTTGCGAAAGGGGCCGCGCAGGATGGCCAGCAGCTCTTTGCCGTTGTAGGCGAACAGCAGGTAGTGGGCCTCTTGAAAGGGCTCGACGGCGGCCTGCACGGTGGGCGGCAATTTGGAATAGACGGGCGAGGCGCGCACCGCATCCAGATCGGCGCCGGCCAGGATGGTGGTGCCGGGCGGGACGAACCAGTAGAGGTCCGGCGGCCGGCGCGCGCAGCCGGCGAAAAAGAGGGCGGCGGCCAGCAGAGATGCGAGCGCGAGCTTCATCGACGGCTTTGAGGATACCACCCCGGTTGGGATAAACTGTTACCCAATGTATTTGCAACAGTTTTATCTGGGATGTCTCTCCCACGCCTCTTACCTGATCGGTTCGGGAGATATGGCCGCGGTGGTCGATCCGCAGCGCGATGTGGGCATCTACCTCGAAGACGCGGCCAAGCATGGATTTAAGATCGCATACGTCATCGAGACGCACCTGCACGCCGATTTCATTTCGGGACATCGCGAGCTGGCGGCTTTGACCGGCGCCTCGATCTATCTGGGCGCGCAGGCCGGCGCCGGTTTCCCGCATGTCCCGGTGCATGATGGCGACGAACTCCGTTTCGGACATTGCGTGCTGCGCTTCCTGGAAACGCCCGGCCACACCCCGGAGAGCATCTCGATTCTGGTGACGGACACGGAGCATGGTTCCCAAGAGCCCTACGCCGTGCTCACCGGCGACACGCTGTTTATCGGCGACGTGGGACGGCCCGACCTGGCGCCCAATCGCACCCCGCGGGAGCTGGCCGGCATGCTCTTCGACAGCCTGCACCGGAAGCTGCTGACGCTGCCGGACGGGGTGCTGGTCTTGCCCGCGCACGGCGCCGGTTCGCTGTGCGGCAAACAGATGAGCGTGGAACGCAGCTCCACCATCGGGCGGCAGCGCCTGGAGAATTACGCCCTGCAGCCGAAATCCAAGGAAGAGTTCGTGCGGCTGCTGACGGCCGAGCTGCCGGAGCGCCCCGGATACTTCGCGCTGGACGCGGAGCTGAACCTCTCGGGTCCCACGCCGCTGGCGGACCTGCCGGTCCCCGAGGGTCTGGCGCCGCGGAAGATCCTCGAATTGCAGCGCGGCGGCGCGTGGCTGCTGGATGTGCGCCCCTCCGGGCTGTTCGGCGGCGGGCATATTCCGGGCGCGCTGCACATCGGGCTCACGGGACAATTCGCTTCCTGGGCGGCGCGGTTGATCGGGCTGGGACCGGCGGTGGTGCTGATCGCGGACGATCGCAACGAAATGCTGGAAGCGCGCACGCGGCTGGCGCGGGTGGGTATGGAAAATGTCGCCGGATACGGGGGGATGGCGGCGTGGTACCGCGAGGATCTGCCGGTGGAAGAAGTGCCGCAAGTCAGCGTGCAGGACGTGCATCGCGAGCGGGAGCGTGTGCAACTGGTGGACGTGCGCCAGCCGGGTGAATGGGAAGCGCTGCACATCGCGGGCGCGCTGAATAAGCCGTTGCCCAAGTTGACCGCCATGCTGGACGGCCTGGACCGCGAGCGGCCGCTCGCGGTGCATTGCAAATCGGGCTACCGAAGCTCCATCGCCACCAGCTTGCTGCAGCGCGCGGGCTTCGGAAACGTGATGAACGTGACCGGCGGGATCGATGCGTGGCAAGCCTGCGCGCTGCCGTTGATCGCGCCTTCGGTTATGGTTCAATAGGAGAATTATGTCACTCAGAATTAACGATACTGCGCCGGATTTCACGGCCGAGACCACGCAAGGAACCATTCACTTCCACCAGTGGATCGGCGACGGATGGGCCATTCTGTTTTCCCATCCGAAAGACTTCACGCCCGTCTGCACCACCGAACTGGGCTATATGGCGGGATTGGCGCCGGAATTCGCGCGCCGCAACTGCAAGATCCTCGGGCTGAGCGTCGACCCGGTTTCGAGCCACGGAAAATGGGCCGGCGATATCGAAGAGACGCAGGGGCACGCGGTCACCTATCCCCTGATCGGCGACCCGGAGCTGAAGGTCGCCAAGCTCTACGACATGCTGCCGGCGGACGCCGGCGATACCAGCGAAGGCCGCACCGCCGCCACCAACGCCACCGTGCGCACCGTCTTCATCGTGGGTCCGGATAAGAAAATCAAACTGATGCTGAGCTACCCCATGAGCACCGGCCGCAACTTCGACGAAGTGCTGCGCGTGCTGGATTCCATGCAGCTCACCGCGTCCCACAAAGTGGCCACGCCGGTGAATTGGAAGCCCGGCGAAGACGTGATCATCTTACCGTCGGTATCGGAAGACGAAGCCAGGAGCAGGTACCCCGGCGGGTGGAAGATGCCCAAGCCGTACCTGCGCATCGTGCCGCAGCCGAAATAAGGGGAGGGTCCATGCGCGCGCAAGCCTTCTGTATCGCTCTGACCCTTGCCAGCCTGGCCGTAGCCGCCGATCGTCCCGAGATTCCGCTTTGGGCCAATGGAGCGCCCGGCTCGGAAGGCAAGACCGGCAAAGAGGTGGACGAGCCGCCCAATAGCGCGCATGGATACCTCAAGGTGACCGGCATCAACAATCCGTCCATCACGGTTTTCCTGCCGGCGCCGGAAACGGCCACAGGCGCCGCCATGGTGATTGCTCCGGGAGGCGGGCATCAGTTCCTTAACTTCGATCAGGAGGGCGCCAACGTCGCCGCATACCTGAACAGCATTGGAGTGGCGGGCTTCGTTCTCAAGTATCGCCTGGCGCGCGAGCCGGGCTCGACGTATAAAGTGGACGACGCCATGGCCGATGCCCAGCGGGCCATCCGGCTGATCCGCAGCCGCGCCGGGGAGTGGCGCGTGAATCCGGCGCGCGTGGGCATCGTCGGGTTCTCGGCGGGCGGCGAAGTGGCGGCGCTGGCATCCACGCGTTTCGACGCGGGCAATCCCGCAGCGGCCGACCCCGTCGACCGCCTGAGCTCGCGGCCGGATTTCGACGCCCTGATCTATCCGGGGATTCGCGCCGGGAATTACACCATTCCGAAGGATATGCCGGTGACCTTCCTGCTGTGCGCCGATGACGATCGGGGGCCTTCCACCGCCATCGGCGGTCTGTATCCCATGCTGAAGGCCGCGGGCATCCAAACGGAAGTGCATATTTACGCTTCCGGCGGTCACGGTTTCGGGATCAATCCGAATACCAGGAACCAATCGCCGGTGGCCGCCACGTGGCAACTGCGCTTGGGCGACTGGCTCAAGGATATCGGCATGCTGAAGGCCAACTGAATCGTAACGGACGATTCGATACAACTGCGTTGCCGTGCGGAAACGCAACCAACGCCGGGAGACGTCACTCCGATATGTTGGGTCGCGCGATGTTGTTCGCTCTGATCGTTTCCGGCGCTATGCTGGCGCAATCGCTTCCCTCCGGCGGGGCGCCCGCCGGTTCGGCGCCCACTACCGGTCCGCAATCCCCCCAGTGGAGCAGCTTGAGCATAAAGCAAAAGCTGATCTACGATGCGCGGCACATGTTCGATATCGACCACGTCTTTTTGGCCGGGGTGGGGGCGGCCTTCGACCAGGAGCGCGCCGAGCCAGGCGAGTGGGGCGAGGGATGGGGCCCCTTTGCCGAGCGCTATGCATCGCACCTCGGGCAGTATGCGGTCCAACAAAGCATCGAGTTCCCGGTGCAAGCCATCGACCGGGAAGATCCGCGTTATTTCCGGTCGTCCCGGACCAGTTTCGGAGGACGCGTTGGCGACGCGTTTCTTCACACCATCTGGCGGCACGACGACAGCGGCGGCATGATGCCCGCCTATAGCGAGTTTTTCGGCGATTATGGAGCCGCCGCCGTCTCCCGCAGGTGGTGGCCGGAGCGTTTCCACACGAAGAGCGCCATCTTCTTCACCGGGTCGGACACGCTGCTGATCGATGTCGGCATCAACCTGTTCCACGAGTTCGCCCCCGATATCAAACGGCGGCTGCACTTGAGCCGCTGAGGATGGCTCGCGCGCCGGCGCGCCTCCGGAAGCGGGAACTGCGGACGGGCGTTTACGCCACTACGTAAGGCTTGCGATAGATGCGCGTCAGCATTTTGTCGGCTTCGGCGTCGCCCACGAACTTGGGTCCGGCGGCCAGGGTGAGCTTGCGGCCCACGCGGTAGCTGATGTTGGCCAAATGGCAGAGCGAGGCGCTCAGGTAGGCGTTGGCGATCTCGTCGTGCAGTTCTTTGTAGTTGCGCGATTTGCAGGCGGCCAGGAAATTCTGCATGTGCAGGCTGGTGGCATCGCCGCCCGGCCCGCGTACGGGCCGCTCTTCCATCGCCAGTTCGTTGCTTTCGCCTTTGAATGCCTGGAAACCGCCGTCGCTCATGGCGGCCCACCCTTCGGTGCCATAGAACAGGTTGCCGACCATGATATTGAGAGGCGCGCCATTGCGCGGCGCGGTCGCGGCGGGAGCGGGCGATGTGGGCGGCGCCACGGCTCCGGCGGTTGGCGGTCCGGCCCGGCGCGCCACGGGAATGCCTTCGCCGCCGGTGAGCAGGCCGCGCACTTCGAAAACGATTTCGCGCCCGCCATAATCGTAGCTGGCGAGCAGCGTGTTGGGAGTCTCCTGATCGTCGGTATAAGCGTACTTGCCGCCCTGCGCGTAGGCCGACTTGGGCCACTCCGGATCGCCCAGGCCCCAGCGGCAGATGCCGATTTCATGGACGCCCTGGTTGCCGATATCGCCGTTGCCGGTGTCCCAGAACCAGTGCCAGTTGTACTTGAAGCGCAGCGTGTTGAAGGGACGCAAGGGCGCCGGGCCCAGAAACAGGTCCCAGTCCACGCCCGGGGGCGTCGGCGAATCGTCGGCGTGGCCGATGGAAGCGCGCCGCTTGAAGCACAGTCCCTTGGCCAGATAGATGTTGCCGATGAGCCCCTGGTGCAGCGCATCGAAGGCTTTCATCTTGAAGGGCGTGCTGCGGTGCTGCGAGCCAATCTGCAGCATGCGCTTGGTCTCGCGCGCCACCTGCAGCATCTTCTGTCCCTCGTAGATGTTGTAACAGGCGGGTTTTTCGCCGTAGACGTCTTTCCCCGCGCGCATGGCCCAGATGGCCGCCAGCGCGTGCCAGTGGTTGGGCGTCGCGATGGAAACGGCGTCCACGTTGGAATCGGCGAAGGCCTGCCGCATATCTACGTATTCCTTGGCCTTTTCCCCGGTATTCCTGAGGAGCGTGGCTTGCGCCCGTTCGAGGGCCGCCTGGTCGATATCGCACAGCGCGGTGACGCGCGCCTCCGCCATTCTCGAGTAAATGTTGAGATGACTGGTGCCGCGGCCGCCCAGACCGACGATGCCGACATTGACCTTGTCGTTAGCGCCCCAAACGCGGGTTGCGGCCAGGGCCGAGGCCGCGCCGAGGAAAAATCTGCGGGAAGTGGGATAAGACATACCGATGCGAAGCTCCTTTGCCGGGGCCATTATATCAAGGGGAGCGAGGGTGACGCTTGCGCGGCGGGCAAGCCGAAGCTTACCCTACCTGCATGAGATGGCTTGTCGCGTTTCTGATGGGCTGGCAGCTTTCGGCCCAGGCGCCCCCGCCGCGCCCCAAGGTTCTGGGAGTGGCCCACTACTCCATTTTCGTCAGCGACCTGGCGAAGGCGCGCGCGTTTTACGAGGACTTTCTCGGCTACCAGGAGGCTTTCACGCTGCCCAAGCCCGATGGCACGGTGCAGATGGCTTTTATCAAAATCAACGACCGCCAGTACGTGCAACTGGTGAACCAGCCGAACCGCGGCGAAGGCCAGTTGGACCATTTGGGACTTTATACCGATGACGTCGAGGCGATGCGGCGGTACCTGGGTTCGCGCGGCGTGAAAGTGCCGGACCAGGTGACCAAAAACCGCATCGGCAATATCAAAATCTCGGTGGTCGATCCGGACGGCCACACCGTGGAGATCGTGCAATACCTGCCCGAAAGCTGGACCGGAAAAGACACCGGCAAGCACCTGCCGGCTACGCGCATTTCCGGCAAAATGATGCATGCGGGCATTCTGGTCGGCAACCTGGAAGCGGCCACTGCGTTTTATGGCGGAATTCTGGGCTGCCGCGAAACGTGGCGCGGCAACAGCGTGAACAGCACGACGTTGAACTGGGTCAATATGCGGGTTCCGGATGGCGACAATCACGTGGAGTTCATGCTCTATAAGGAGCTTCCGCCGCCCCAGCGCCGCGGCAGCGCGCACCACTTCTGCCTGGTCGTGCCCGATATGCAGAAGGCCGTGGCGGCGCTGGAAGCCCGACCGGCGCGCAAGGCTTACGCGCGCGAATTGAAAATCAACCTGGGAGTGGACAACAAGCGGCAGGTGGGGCTGTTCGATCCCGATGGGACGCGCGTCGAAATGATGGAGATGAATACCATAGACGGCAAACCCGCGCCGTCTTCCACCCTTCCGCCGCCGCGGTAGGACAGGCCTCCTGGCCTGTCCCGGGTGGCCGCCGGCGGCCTTTTGTAACGCGGGCTGTCCGCGGTACGTCCCAACCATAGATTGAAGCGGTTTTTGTGGTGCGCCGTGGCGGGCTGCTGTGCCGCCATTCCGCGCAGCGCGGTGAGTGCCGCCGCTCAACCCTCCACCCCCGTCATCGTGATTTCCGTGGATACCCTGCGGGCAGACCACCTGGGCGTTTATGGATATCGCGCGGCGCGCACTCCCCATATCGATTCCTTCGCCGAATGTGGCACCGTATTTCGAGAGGTCGGCTCGCAGATCCCGCTGACGCTTCCCTCCCACTTCTCGCTATTCACTTCGACGTATCCATTCGCCAACCGCGTGGAAGAGAACGCCCAGCAAGTGGCGGCCAATGCCGTGACCCTGGCCGGCGTTCTGCAAGCGCACGGGTACCGCACGGCGGCATTCATCGGCGCCGTGTACCTGGAAGCCGAACTGGGGCTCGACCGGGGCTTCGATTTTTACGACAGCCCTTTCCATTTCGAAGCCTTCTCCGCGATTTCGGGCTCGATGTTCTTCGGCGACCGCAACCGGAATCCGCTGCGCGCCAGAGACCGGCGGGACGGCGCCCTGGTGGTGCGCGCCGCGGTCCAATGGCTCAACGCCAACCGCGGCCAACCGGCGTTTGCCTTCGTTCACCTGTTCGATTTGCACCAGCCCTACCGCCTGCCATCCTACGATGCCGAACTCGAATATATCGACCAGTTGGTGGGCTCGTTTCGCCAGGCGCTGGTGCGCAACGGACTGTGGGACCGGTCGCTGGCGATCCTGCTGTCGGATCACGGGGAAAGCCTGGGAGAGCATGGCGAGCAGACCCACGGCTATTTCATTTACCAAAGCACGCTGCACGTTCCGCTGCTCGTTCACTGGCCCTCGGGCGCGCCGGAATACGCGCCGGATTCGCGCCAGCCGGCCGGCCTGATCGATGTGGCGCCCACCATTCTCGACTTTCTGCATCTTCCCGCGCCGCCCTCGTTCGCGGGCCATAGCCTGCTCCACCCGAATGCCGCGGCAGCCGTCTATAGCGAAAGCGACTACAGCCACGATGCCTTCGGATGGGCAACGCTGCGCAGCCTGCGCGCCGGCAACTATAAATACATCGCGGCGCCGCGGCCGGAGTTGTACGATCTGCAGGCGGATCCCGCGGAGCGGCACAACGTCATCGCCAAATACCCGGCCGAGGCCCGTTCTCTGCGCGGCCAACTGGCGGGTTTGCTCGCCGGCTACGCCGCGCCAAAGCCCGCCGGCGCCCTCGCCATTCCGCCCGGGCGGCTGGCGGCGCTGCGCTCGCTGGGGTATCTCGCGCCCGCTCCGCAATCGCAGCTCGAATCTTCCGGCCCCGACCCCAAGGACCGGCTGGCCGAGTACCGGCTTTACGAACGGGCGCAGGACCAGATCCTGTCCGGACGCAACGCGGATGCCGTGGTCATCCTGCGCCAGCTTCTGGAGCGGGACCCCCGCAACACCCTGGCGCGCCGCGACCTGGGCGTAGCATATAACGCTCAGGCGCTCTACGCCAGGGCGCGCGCCAGCCTGCAACAGGTGGTGGCCATGGCGCCCACCGATTTCGTGGCTCGCTTTGAGCTGGGAGTGGCGGATGAGCACCTCGGCCTCTTTCCGGAAGCCCTCGAACATCTTCAAGCGGCGTGCCGCATGGCGCCCCAAGCGGGCGGTTGCAAGAAGGAGCTGGACGCGGTTCGACAGAAGCTGGCGCTGTAGGGCCGATGGCATATAATCGGCGCATGGCCGCCGGCCCACTTGGCGTTCCGCTCTCGCGGCGCAATTTGCTCTTCGCGGCATTGTGGCCGGCGATGGCGCAGGACGTCACCTTTTCCACCGACGTAAACCTGGTGGAACTGCTGGCCACGGTGCGCGACCGGAATGGCCGATTCGTAAACGGTCTGACCAAGGATGACTTCACGCTGCGAGAGGATGGGCGGCCGCAAACCAACCTGCACTTTTCCCGGCAGGCGAACCAGCCGCTGAAGATCGGCCTGCTGGTGGATACCAGCCGCAGCCAGATCCCGGTTCTGGAACCGGAGCGCCAGGCCAGCTTCACATTCCTCGACCAGGTTCTGCGCGCGGACGATCTGGCGTTTGTGCTGCATTTCGATATCCGCGTGGACCTACTGCAAGGCTTCACGAGCTCTCGCGAAGCGCTGGCCAAGGCTTTCGCCGCACTGGAGATTCCCAAACGGGGTTCCACTCTGCTCTTCGACGCGGTGCGGCAGGCTTCGGAGGAGCAAATGAAGCGGCAGAGCGGACGCAAGGCGTTCATCGTGCTCTCCGACGGCGGCGACGTCCATAGCAAAACCTCCATCGGGACGGCCATCGAATACGCGCAGCGCGCCGACACCCTCATTTACTCCATTTTGTTCACGGCCTCCCCACTGAGGGCCATTCATCCGGGCGCGATCGGGGTGCGGGAGCTATATTTCAAGCGCGGGCAGAGAATTATGCGCAGGCTGGCGCAGGAGACCGGCGGACGTTATTTCGCGGTTTCCAGGAACGAATCCATCAGCCGGATTTACCAGGAGATTGAGGAGGAACTGCGCAATCAATACAGCATCGCCTATACTTCCGACCGCAAAGATGGGGGCAAAGGCTACCGCAAGATCTCGCTCACCCTGGCGGATAAGAACCTGACGGCGCAAACCCGGCCCGGGTATTATCCGAAATAGAGATCAGCGAACCGGCAGTTTGGCCGCGTCCATCATCTGCAGGGAGTTGGACGCGAAATTGGCGACGAAGAGCGTGCGGCCGTCCGGGGAAAGCACCAGGTCGCGCGGAAACGCTCCCGCCGCAATGCTTCCGGCCAGCGCATTCGTGTCCGTGTCGATCACGCTCAAAGTCGAGGACTGGCTGGCGTTGCCGAAACGGTTCGAATTTCCCACCAGCACCGTTTTCCCTCCGCCCGTGACCACGACGGGAACCGGAGCGCTGCCCACCGGCACTTGCGCCACCTGCGCGTGCTCGGGATCCGCGATCAGCTTGCCGGTATCGAATACCAGCAGGGCCGCGGTCTTTCGCGCCGTCACATAGGCGCGGCTGCCGTCGGGCGAAATCGCCAGGCGCACCGGATTGCATCCCGCCGCAACGCGCGATGCCACGGCGTGCGCCGGATCCGTCTCGGCCTTGGCCACGTCCACCACCACGATCGCGCCGCGCGGATGTTTGGGCGCGTCCGGCGCGGCGTCTTCCGCGTCGCACACCGCCGGCCAGTTCCAATCCTTGACGGCGCTCTGGCTGGTGGTATAAAGCCAGCGCCCGCCGGGCGAGAACGTCAGCGCAATGGGGCCGATTCCAACCGGAATCCTTCCCAGAATGGAACCGGCGCCGCGGTTCGTCCGGGCCAGCGCGAGATCGATCACCGAGATGGAGGCGCCCGTTTCGTCGCTCACGAACAGGAACCGGTCGTCGCGCGTGACATTGACACAGACCGGGCCGACTTTTCCGATTCGCACGGATTCGATGACCGGCTCGCCTTTGCCGGTAATGAGGCGATCCACATCCAGAAGCACGATGCCCTCGATGGTGGCTGCGATGAGAAGCTTGCCATCGTGGGTCATGACGATTCCGCGCGGCAGCGGGTTGATCTTGGCGGTTCGCGTCAATTCCAGGCTGCCTTCGCTGCGCCGCAGCACGGCCACGCCGGCGCCTTTGCGGGCCATGGAAGCGAAGATCCAACAGCCGTCCGGAGAACTGACAATTTGGAACGGGCTGCCCGGCACTGCCACGTTCAGCGGAGCGGATGGCACGGTGTTGCAGGCCGTCTGCGCTGCGGCGGAGGCGGCCGTGGCGGCGCAGAAAACGGCCATGGCGCCGGCCTTTTTCAATCGCGGCATAGTTGAGCGTACCACTTGCCTGGCGGCCATCGACGCCGCCCGGAGATCCAGGCGCCGCGGACATCCCCAACGGCGAGCGGGGAGGGGAAACGGGACGGCCTCGCGCTCGGCGCCCGCCCCATCCTCGACTCTACCCGCCGGTTCACTGCACCGGCAGATTCGCCGCCGCCGAGCTTACTCCCCCAATACTCACGATCACCGGCGCATTCCCCGCGGATGCGTTCTGCGGCACCACGACGTTGACCTGATACAGCCCGATACTGCCCGGAGTCAGGCCGCTGAACATCACCTGCGCGGCAACCCCGCCGATGGTCACGGTGGGAATTGCGGCCGTGTTCGAGAGCTGCGTGGTGGAACTCGGCTGCCCGGAGGCCGGCGTGCCCGTGACCGCCCCCAGGCCGTTGACGAACAACTCGACGATGTCGCCGCGTTTGGCGGGCGCGGCGCTGCTTACGATAACGCCCGAGTTATAGTCGATGGCCGCCGCCGTTCCGCCGATGGTGAAGATGCCGGGCGAGACCGCCGCCAGGGGCAATTCGTAAGTCGACGCCGGCAGGCCGCTCGCCCAAACCGTCAGCCCGACTGAAGAGTGCCCCTGGAATTCCCAGGGAATCTGCGTGTTAATTTGGCCGGGGCTGACATACGTCAGGTAGCCTGGGTAGCTCAGGCCATCGCCATCGAAGCTGATGCTCACCGCCGAAAGGGCCACCGGAAGATAGGGGGTCTGAAAGGCCTGGGCGGCGTCCGCGAGGTTGCTGCCATAAATCGAAATGTACGAGCCCGGCGCCAGGCCCCGCTGCGCGAAACCTCCGGAAGCGTCATCCACCACGCCATTGGGAACAATCGCGGGATAGGCGCGCGCGTAGCTCTCGAAATTGTACGTCAGGGAGCCGGCCGTGGCTGTGAAGTCCTGATAGCCCGGCTGCGCGCTCATGTCCACCTGCGCGGCGGCCACTCCATACGCGGCGGTTTGCGCATCGCCCAACGCGATCGAGCCGCCGCCGGTGGCGCCGAAGAGCACCGCATAATTCACCACCGGGACGCCGTACTGATCCAAAAGCCGGAAACCATCCACCCATCCGGTGTCTCCCGCGCCGGCGAAGAAGGATTCGTCCAGGATGGGGTAGATATCGTAAGGCACGCCGCTTCCCACCAGATATTCGTACGGCAGCCGCAGGGTAGGTCCGGAGCCTGTCGCCACGATGAATCCTTCGTAGGAGCCGGCGGCCGGAATCGTGCCGCTGAGCGTGATTGTGATGCTGCTCGAGGCGTTCGGCTGCAGCGTGAGGGCGGTGGGAGATACCGCGACGCTGGCGCTGGAAGTATCGCGCGGCTGCACCGCAAAATTCAATGTCTCCGCGGAACCGCTCACGTTGGTCACATTTACCGTCAGCTTCATGGGCAGCGAACCGGCTGCCGGCGCGCCGAACGAAACAGTAGCCGGGTCCAGCGTGGCCGCGACGTTCACCGCATCGCCCACGCTCAATTTGCCCGCGCCCACGGCGTTCACGCGCGCCACGCTGCCATCGAAATCCAGCACGTCCTGCGTAGCCGTATTGACCACCGCCGATTTCAACTGCGCGGGCGTTTTCAGGTTCGGATTCTTCTGTTTCACCAGCGCGATGGCGCCCGCCACCATGGGGACCGCATAGCTTGTGCCGGATACGCCCGTGTAGCCCGTGGCATTGTAGGCATCGCCGTTGGGATCGTACTTTTGCGCGGCCGTGTAAATACCGTCTCCCACCGCGACCAGCTCGGGCTTGAGCGTATTCACGGGCGGATTCGAGAAGTTTCCGATGGAAGGGCCGCGCGAAGAGAATGCCGCCACCTGGTTCTGCGTGGCGCTCGCGATCGCCGGCGCCGGGTCCAAGGTCGCGGTCGCTCCGCCGTTGGAATCCAGATAACCCTTCAACGTGGTTCCGTCCGGGTTGCCGATCATGGCCGCCGGAATCCCGGTATTCTGCGCGCCTAGGACGCCCGTGATGGTGGCGATCCCGCTGGCCTGATAAATCAACACTCCAACCGCGCCCGCGTTCTGCGAGAAGTTGATTTTGTCGCTGTACACGCACGTGCCGCCGGCTTCGACCAGCGCGATCTTTCCCGCCAGCGAACCCGCCGGCAGCGCCGCGCATGCCAGCCCGTCGTTGCCCAATTGCGTCACGTCCACCGCGGGCGCGCTCAGCGGCGCGGAGAGGTGCGGCCCATCGCCCATGAGCGCGTCGATGCTGCCGGCGCCGCTGACCCGCACCGTCTGGTAGATCGCGTGGGCGTTGGTGGAAGCTCCCACCGTGATGGCCGAAGGCGCGGTGCCGGGCGTATGCACGCTGCTGAGCGTCACCGCATGCAAACCCGTGCCGTTGCTGTTGCCCGCCGAAGTGACGACCACCAACCCGTTCTGCACGGCATTTTCCACCACCTGCACGCGGACGTCGCAGGCGCCCCCGCAATCGGCCACGCTGCTGTCCAGAGGTCCGTATTGCGCCGGATCGCCTTCGTTCACCGATAGCGTCACCACATCCATACCGTCGCTCAGAGCATCGGCCAGCGCCAGCGCCACGGCGCTGAAATCTCCGGAAGTGTACGTGTTCACACCGGGCGAGCCGAAGACCTTGTAGTTGCCCAGAAACGCTTTGGGCGCGACCCCCTGAATGGTCGCTTGCGGCCCGGTGTTCTGCGCGCCGGCCGCGATCATGGCGATGGCGGTGCCGTGGCCGATGCGGTCGCGCGCCGTGAGGTCGTCGGGGCTGTCGAATTCCTGCGCCAAAGTCGAGACGTAGCTGCGCGCCACAATCACTTTGTTATTGGTGAAATTCGAATCGCCCCGTGGAAATCCGGCGGGAGGAGTGAGCGACGAATCCTGAAATCCCGGATGGTTTTGATCGATGCCGGTATCGATGATTCCGATCCGCATCCCCGCTCCCGCAACCCCTACGCCTCCCACCGCGCTCCATGCCGCCGAAACGTTTTCCAGGCCCAGCGCGGTATTCAGATCGAGCCTGATGGGAGGCAAATACTGCACCCGCGCGACGCCGGGGATGCCGGCGAGTCCACCGGCGGTCTTTTCGTCTGTATGCACAAAAACGGCGTTGGCCAGAATTTGCGAGGTCCGTCCCGCACGCACGCCGCGGCGCTGCAATTCCGCCACCACGGCGTTTTGCGCGGAGCGGATTTTGGCGGCTTGCGTCTTGGCCGCGGCGCCCAATAACTCGGCGCGCGAATGGCTCCTTTGGGCTACGGGCGGGTCCTGCAGGATCAGCGCGTACTCACCCACGTGGTTGCGCGGCTGGCTGAAAGATAGCGATCCCAGGACGAGGAGAATCGCGGCTGCTCTTACCATGGCACCTCTATTAGACGCCCGCTGGCGAGAAATGCGATCTGGCTCTTTCAGCCCATTTTTGTGCGCAGGATCTCGTCCGCCACGTCGGTTGCGGCGCGCATCTCGCGCACATCGTGCACGCGCACCATGTGAGCGCCGCCCAAAACCGCGGCCGTCACCGCGGCGGCCGTTGCAAATTTCGTTTCCTCAATGTCGTCGTGGCTCAGGAAATGCTTGCGCGAAGGTCCCACCAGGATCGGCATGTCCAGCGTATTCAATTGCCCCAGCCAGCCCAGGATCAGCGAATTCTGCTCTTTGCGTTTGCCGAAGCCGAGCCCCGGATCGATCACGATGCGGCTCCGGTCGATGCCCACGTGCCGCGCGCGGCTCACGGCGGCATCCAGGTCGCGCACAATCGTGCCCATCGGGTCCTGCATGGGCGCCAGCTTCGACCAGGTCTCCGGCCGTCCCCGCATGTGGTTGATCACCAGGCCGGCATCGTTGTTGGAAACCGCGCGCGCCAGTTGCGGCTCGAACGTCAGCCCGGAGGGGTCGTTGATGATCTCCGCTCCCAGTTCGATGGCGCGCTCGGCTACCTCGGCTTTATAGGTATCCACCGAGAGGGGCACGCTCAGCCGGTCCTTGAGGCGCTTCAGCACGGGAACCAGCCGCCGCAGTTCCTCATCCTTGGTGATCCGCGCCGAATTGGGACGCGTGGATTCCGCCCCGATATCGATCACGTCCGCGCCCTGTTCCTCCATCTCCACCGCGCGCGCGAAGGCG
>Ga0181521_10000190_pt1 | contig 73677 bp, 68 predicted proteins | sample PEATcosm2014_Bin_32_FD_119764 | JGI IMG/M metagenome (GOLD analysis project Ga0181521, IMG submission 119764) | Peatland microbial communities from MTU Mesocosm Facility, Houghton, MI, USA - PEATcosm2014_Bin02_60_metaG | ecosystem: Environmental > Terrestrial > Soil > Wetlands > Peat | place... | reverse complement strand
GGGGAGGGCGGGGGTAGCTGATCAGCCAGCGAGCGGGCGGGAACGGCACCACTCAAAAGGACCACGGCCGCAATCGGCACGCCATAAGTCAGCCGCAACTTCATCCGCACCCAACCCCACATTGTTTATCGCGTCGCGCGGCCTCATGAACCGCGGCGTACGCCGTTTTTCAGCCCCAAGCGTCTGTGCCAATGTCGATGGGTGTCGTCCCGGATCGTTGGAGGCCGTCCAGGTGAGACGGGGGAAATGAAGCTGCACCCTAGTCAGCGTGCCGGCAGATTGTCAACTGGAAAGCGAATGAACAGGCTCATCATCGCTAAGTCACTCCAAGGCATTGCAACAACGGGGAAGATTTTTATGACAATTGCGCGTCGGGCGAACCCCGCGGACGAGTTCTTATCGATTCAGATATTCGATATGGTATTAGATAAGATTGCTAAGATTTACACGGATTATCCACAGAATTCGCGTTAGACTAGAGATTGGTTCTTTGTATTGTTTGCCAAGATTGGCTATGCCTTGGACGGCAAATGACCGGCGGGTCGGCGCGACGACGCAGGCGCACCGTTGGGTTGGGCGATGCGGGGGGTGCGCCGCGAGCGCTTTGCGCGATAAGATGGAGAGTGACGGGCGTCGCTTCGACGCGCAAATGGCATCGGCGGAGAGGAATCGGTCATGGCAGAGCAGGCAGTGATCGTCGGCGCGGGGTCGGGGCTGAGCGCGGCGCTCGCCCGCAAATGCGCGGCGGAGGGCATGTCGGTGGTTCTCGCCGCGCGCGACATGCAAAAGCTCGCCGGCCTGGTGTGCGAAACCGGCGCTACCGCGGTCGCCTGCGACGCGACCAAGGTCGAGGATGTCGAAAAGCTGTTCGCGGCGGTCGATGCTGCGGGCGGCAGCCTCGACCTCGTCGTCTACAACGCGAGCGGCCGGGCGCGCGGCCCGATCGTCGATTTGGACCCGGCGGCGGTCGAACAGGCGGTCAAGGTCACCGCGTTCGGCGGGTTTCTCGTCGCCCAGCAGGCGGCCAAGCGCATGACCAAGCAGGGTCACGGCACGATCCTCTTCACCGGCGCCAGCGCCGGGGTCAAGGGCTATCCGCGCTCGTCGTCGTTCGCGATGGGCAAGTTCGCGCTGCGCGGCCTCGCGCAAAGCCTCGCCCGCGAACTCCAGCCGGAGAATATCCATGTCGGCCACATCGTGATCGATGGCGGCATCGCCAAAGAGTCGGATTCCCGCGCCAACGAGCGCGGCCCCGACGGGCTGCTGGACCCCAACGCGATCGCCGAGACCTATCTGTCGCTGCACCGCCAGCCGCGCAGCGCCTGGGCCTGGGAAATCGAGCTGCGGCCGTGGATCGAGACGTTTTAGAGGAGACGGAGCGTGATCAAGTACAGCTGCACGATGATGGGCATCGGCGATATCTATTACGTCACTTTGGTCGCCGAGAACGAGCAACAGGCCAAAGAAATGGCGCTGGCCGAAACCCAAAAGGGGGGATACGCCGGGCGGCCGCGGAACTGGGGCGTCGGCGTGCTCGAGGCCGATGTCGAAGGCCCGGCGCGAATTCTCGATAGCGGCAACCGCGAAGCCTGAGGTTGCGCTGAGCAGAACATGGCGTCGTCCGGCGAACGCCAACGCCTCGCCGGCTGGTATACCACCTTCGCGACCGACGAGGCGCGCGGCCGATCCGAGATCTACGAGCGGTTGGCCTTGGGGGTCGCCGCGTCGCCGGAGCTGCTGGATTTCCTGCTGACGCTGCCGACAACGCGGCGTCAGCCCAACCTCTTCCTCGCCGCGGTTCGGCATTTGCACGGCGTTCCCGAAAACGCCGGCCGGCTGGCGGAGATCGTCCGCCATGACCCTGGACGCATCCGCGCGCTGATGCTGTCGCGGACGACGCAGACCAACGAGCCGGCGCGGTGCGCGGCGCTGTTGCCGCTGCTCGCCCAGCTGCCGCGGCCTCTCGCTCTGCTCGAGGTTGGCGCCTCCGCCGGCTTGTGCCTGTTGCCCGACCGCTACGGCTACGATTACGGCGCGGTGAGGATCGAGCCGGCGACCGCCCAGGCGCCGGTATTCCGCTGCCGGACCAGCGGCGCCGTTTCGCTGCCGGAAGCGGTGCCGCGGATCGTCTGGCGGCGGGGCCTCGACCTCAACCCGATCGACCTGCGCTCGGATGAGGAGGTCGCCTGGCTCGAGACCCTGGTCTGGCCCGGACAGGAAGAGCGTGCCCATGGGTTGCGGGCGGCGATCGATGTCGCGCGTCGGGAGCCGCCGAGCGTCGTCAAAGGCGACCTGCTCGGCGATCTCGAACGGTTGATGGCGACCGCCCCGAGCGATGCCACGCTGGTGGTCTTCCACACCGCGGTGCTCCCCTATGTGGCGCCGGAAGGGCGGCTCGAATTTGCCCAAATGATGAGGAACCTCCCGGCAGTCTGGATCAGTAACGAGGCGCCCGGCGTGTTCCCGTCGTTGGCGGAGGCGGCACCGCCCGCGCCGGCGGCGGGCCTGTTCCTGTTGATGCGCGACGGCGCGCCGCTCGCCTGGACCGGGCCGCACGGCCAGTCGATCGACTGGTTCGGCCAGTAGACTCAGTCCGAATATCGCCTGCCGGACCGATTGTGTTCTCTAATGAGCGCGACGAGGTGAGCCTTGATCAGGTCGAGCGCATTGCCATCTGACGGTTTTTGCGCCTGGCGGCCACGGGCATATTTGAGATCGCACATGACGATATATCGACGGAGCTTGTTAGCTGCAATTGCTGCCATAGCCGCCGGACCTGCTTGGGGTGACGAAGCAGCGCCCGCGCTCGAAGCCCACGAGCACGCAACCGGCGGCCGGATCGGCTTGTATGCCGAAAATCTGAAGAGCGGCGCGAAGATCGCCTGGCGCGCGGACGAACGGTTTGCGATGTGTAGTTCGTTCAAGGCATTGCTCGCCGCGTGTGTGCTCGCACGGATTGATCGCGGCGAGGATGGCCTCGATCAGATCGTACCGTTCGACCAAAAAGACATCCAGCCATACGGTCCGGTGGCAAAAGCGAACCTCGCCAAGGGCGGACTATCAGCCGCCGAGGCATGCAGGGGCGCTGTCGAGCTAAGCGACAACACCTGCGCCAATCTGCTCGTAGCCCGCATCGGAGGCCCAGCCGCTCTTACCGATTTCTGGCGAGCAACGGGCGATGCCGTCACGCGCCTCGACCACTACGAGCCTGAGATGAGCCGCTCGCAGCCGCCCGATCCCAGCGACACGACCAGCCCCGCCGCAATGGCAGGCAGCTTGAGGCGCTTTATACTGGGGGATGTGCTCTCAAACGCTTCGCGCGCGCTGCTAACCGGCTGGATGCGCGACTGCAAGACGGGCACCGATCTCTTGCGTGCCGGTGTGCCCCCGGGGTGGGCGATCGCCGACAAGACCGGGAGTAACGGCCGAGATGTCGTCGGCGACATCGCCGTGGCTTGGCCAGAGTCGGACGCGCCTATCGTCATGGCGGCGTACACGCAAGGCGGATCAGCCACGACGCCTCAGCTTCGCCGATTTCTTGCAGAGCTCGGGAAGCTGATTGGCGAACGCCTCTCGTAGCCCGTGGAACGCGACAAACCGGATTGTTACGGACACGCTGGCAGCTGATCCGGCGAAATGGCAGCAACCGGCGCAGGGTCGCCGTTGATACCCGTGTCGGCGAAGGACCGGATGTCATTCATCTCGGGCGTTTCAAACCGAGACACCGGCCGTTCGGGCCCCGCGAATTGACTTTTCCGCTCAAGTTGTTATCTTTTTCACCATGATTTTTGCGCGTGACGAGCTGCGACTTACCACCCTAGCGCCCTGACCGGCGTCGGTTCGCTCGTCCTTGCCCCGCGTACCGGGGCCTTCGCGCAAACGGTGATTGTCATGTTTCCGGTTTACATCACGTCTTTGGGCTTCCGCGCCTGTCAGCGTCGTCGGCGACTTAGCGCCGGTCGGTAGGATCGAGTCTGCCGGCCCAGTGACGATTTAGCCAATGCGCGACCCTATATAAATGACCGCCAGGCCCCGAGAGGCGGCGGTCGAGGCCAGGAGTTTCCGATGTCTGCGATGCCGATCCACAAGTACCGACCCTTTACCCCGATAAATCTGCCCGACCGCACATGGCCGTCGCGGGTCATCGACGAGGCGCCGACCTGGTGCAGCGTCGATCTGCGCGACGGCAACCAGGCGCTCGTCGAGCCGATGGGCCCCGAGAAGAAGCGCCGCCTGTTCGACATGGTCGTCAAGCTCGGCTTCAAGGAGATCGAGGTTGGGTTTCCCGCCGCGTCCGACACCGATTTCGCCTTTGTCCGCGAGCTCGTCGAGGGTGATCTGATCCCCGACGATGTGACGATCCAGGTGTTGACCCAGTCGCGCGCCGAGCTGATCGACAAGACGTTCGAGGCGATCCGCGGCGCGCGCCGGGCGATCGTGCATCTCTACAATTCGACCTCCGAGCTGCAGCGCCGCGTGGTGTTCGGCCTCGACCGCTCGGGCATTACCGACATCGCGGTGACCGGCGCGAAGCAGATCGGCGAGCTCGCCGCCGCGCTGCAAGGCACCGAGGTGATCTATCAGTATTCGCCCGAAAGCTTTACCGGCACCGAGCTCGACTACGCGGTCGAGATCACCGAGGCGGTGATGGATGTGTGGCGGCCGACCCCGCGGAACCGGATGATCGTCAACCTGCCGAGCACGGTCGAGATGGCGACCGCCAACGTTTATGCCGACCAGATCGAGTGGTTTGCCCGCAATGTGCGCGACCGCGACAGCCTGATCCTCAGCCTCCATCCGCACAACGACCGCGGCGCGGCGGTGGCGGCGACCGAATTGGCGCTGATGGCCGGCGCCGAGCGGGTCGAGGGCACGCTCTTCGGCAATGGCGAGCGCACCGGCAATGTCGATGTGATCACCCTGGCGCTCAATCTGTTCAGCCAGGGTGTCGACCCCGGCCTGACGATCACCGATATCGACGAGGTGGTGCGCACCGCCGAGTACTGCACGCAATTGCCGGTGCACCCGCGCCATCCCTATGCCGGCGAGCTGGTCTACACCGCGTTCTCCGGCTCGCATCAGGACGCCATCAAGAAGGGGTTCGACGCGCTCGAAAAGCGCAACGACGATTTCTGGGAGGTGCCCTACCTGCCGATCGACCCGAAGGATCTCGGGCGCAGCTACGAGGCGGTGATCCGGGTCAATTCGCAGTCGGGCAAGGGTGGGATCGCGTACCTGCTCAAGGAGGATCACGGGCTCGACCTGCCGCGCAATTTGCAGATCGAGTTTTCCAAGGTGGTGCAGGAGGTGACCGACCGCACCGGCAAGGAAATGACCAGCCGCGATATCTGGGCGCTGTTCCAGGAAACTTATCTCGGCCGTGACGGGATCGGTCTTGTCGATTACAGCCTTCTCCCCGAGCCGCGCGCCGGCGAGCGGCGGATTTCGGCGAAGGTGATGGTCGACGGCGCCGAGCGGAAGATCGAAGGCGTCGGCAACGGGCCGATCGCCGCGTTTGTCGACGCGATCCGCCAGGGCTGCGGCGTCGATTTCACCTTTCTCGACTACCACGAGAACGCGGTCGGCGCGGGAGCCGACGCCCAGGCCGCCGCCTATATCCAGATCGGCGGCAAGTCCGGCGAAACGCTCTACGGCGTCGGCATGGACAGCGACATCGTCACCGCGTCCTTGAAGGCGGTGGCGAGCGCGGCCACCCGGGCGCGCAAGGCAGCCTCGGCAATGGCGCATTGACGGCGCGTCCTTCGAGACGCGCCCTAGGGGCGCTCCTCAGGATGAGGAAAGTTTGAGAATGGGACCAAGAAAAGCCCTCATCCTGAGGTGCCTCGCGAAGCGAGGCCTCGAAGGACGCAATGTCGTTCATCCGAGATACTTCGCCCTCACGACTGTTGGATTAGCCCTGGCGCTTGTCGCCCCGGCCCTCGCCAACGACACCACCGCCGAGCTCGACACCGGCGGGCTGGTTTTCGTGCAAAACCCCAGCGTGCAGATGCGCTCGGAGCAGCTCTCGATCACCCTCAACCAGATCCAGGTCACCTACCATTTCGCCAACACTGGCGCTCAGCCGGTCATCAACCTCGTCGCGTTTCCGTTGCCCGACATCACCGTCGACAACCCGGATTGGAACGTCGCGGTGCCGACCGATGACCCGGTCAATTTCCTCGCCTTCACGACGACCGCGAACGGCCAGCCCGTAACCACCAAGGTCGAGCAAAAGGTCTTTGCCCAGGGGATCGACCAGACCGCGCTGCTCCAGCAGCTTGGCATCCCGCTGGCGCCGCAACTCCAGGCGACGGACAAGGCGCTCGACGCGCTGCCCAAGGACAAGTGGCAGCAACTGATCGATCTCGGCCTGGCCGCGATCGATGAATACGGCGACACCCCCGACATGAAGATGCAGCAGCATCTCGAACCGCGCTGGACCTTGAAGACGACCTATTACTGGCAGCAGACATTTCCGCCGGGGCAGGAAACAATCATCCAGCATCAGTACAAACCGAGCGTCGGCGACAGCGTCGGGACTATTGTCGGCGATCCCCAGCTCGCCGCCGATCCCGACGTCGCGAAGCAGCTCGCCGCCTACAAAACCAAATATTGCATGGATTCGAGCTTCCTTGCCGCGGCGACCAAGGCTTATCAGAAGGCGCAGCAAGCGAACGGCAACCTCGGCGAGCGGCGGATCGACTACGTCCTCAAGACCGGCGCCAATTGGGCGGGGCCGATCGCCGACTTCACGCTGACCATCGACAAGGGCGACCCGAACAGCCTCGTCAGCTTCTGCGGCAACGGGGTCAAGAAGCTGTCGCCGACCCAGTTCCAGGTGCACTACACCAATTTCACCCCGGCCGCCGACCTGGCGATCCTCATCCTGACCGGCAACACCGCGCAGTAGTTACCATAATGCGTCCTTCGAGGCCTCGCTGCGCGAGGCACCTCAGGATGAGGATGGTCGGAGGATGCCATCCAAATCGTTTCCTCATGGTGAGGAGCCGTGCGCAGCGCGGCGTTCGAACCACGCACGGCGCCGGTGCAGCTTAAGCCACCCGGTCGCCCTGCTTGATCTCGACGGTGCGGTTGTCGACGGCGGGGAGCATCTGCGCCGGGTCGCGGGTGACGACGACGTCGATCACCGTCGGGCGGTCGCGTTCCTCCATGCCTTGTCGCAGGGCCGAAGCCAGCGCCTCGGGGTCCTCGACGCGGATGCCGCCGCAGCCCATCACGCGGGCGATCGCGGCGTAATCCATCTCGTTGAGGTCGGCCGACTGGTAGCGTCCGCCCATCATCGCGTGCTGCAGCGCCTTCACATAACCCGAGGCGGCATTGTTGATGACGATCAAGGTGAGCCCGCACCCGGCGCGGCGCGCGGTCTCCAGCTCGCCGAGCATCATGTTGAACCCGCCATCGCCCGATATCGCGACGACCGGCCGGTCGGGCGCGGCGAGACAGGCGCCCATCCCGCCCGGCAGCCCGTAGCCGATCGACGCGAAGCCGCGATCCGGGATGAAATGCCGGCCCGCGATCTTGGTGTCGTACAGGAGGCCGGTCCAGTGCCCGGCGAACCCGCCATCGGCGACGAGGATCGACTCCTCGGGCAGGGTCTTGTTGAGTTCGCGGCACAGCCGCGCCATGTGCACCGGCCGGTCGCGCGCGTTGAGCCGCGGCGCCGCGTCGTCCTCCCACGCTTTCATGCGCGGCGCGATCTCGGCGGCGTAGTCGGCGCGCGCGGCGCGAGCGGCCTTTCCACCGTCGGACAGCGCCTCGGCGAGGTCTTCGAGCCCGGCCCTGGCGTCGCCCCACAGCGCGATCTCGGCCGGAATGCAACGGCCGATCTCCTCGGCGACGATCTCGAGATGGATGACCGGGATGTCCCTCGGCGGCAGCGCGAAGCGCTTGGTGGCGATCTCGCCCAATTTGCACCCCACCACGATCAGGCAGTCCGAGGCTTCGATCAGCTCGTTGGCGATGCGCGAATAGCGGCCGAAGAGACCGGCCGACAAGGGATGGGCGCAGGCGATGCCGCCCTTGCCGCTCATCGTGTGCGCGACCGGGATCGATTGCTCCTCGGCGAACCGAGTCAGCGCGCCCCATGCCTCGGACAGATGGATGCCGCCGCCGGTCAGCAGCAACGGCCGTTTCGCCGTGGCGATCAGCTTCGCGGCGCGCTCGATATCGCCGCGGTCGGGGCGGATGCGCCGCGCCGGCGCCTTCAGGGTCGCTTCGTCGACGACAAAATCCTCGGGCGCGAAATCGTGGGTGCCGTGGGCGACATCCTCGGGCACGTCGAGCAGCACCGGGCCCGGCCGCCCCGAGGTCGCGACGGCAAAGGCGCGGCGCACCAGCTCGGGGATGCGGCTCGTCATCTCGACCCGGATCAGCTCCTTGACCGCGGGTTTCAAAATTTCGGCCTGGCGGCATTCCTGGGTCATGTTCTTCCAGGAATGCGCGCGGTTGGTGTCGCCGGCGATCGCGACGACCGGGATGCCGCCGTTCAGCGACTCGACGAGTCCGGTCACGAGGTTGGTCGCGCCGGGGCCGAGCGTGCCGTCGCAGATGCCGGGCCGGTTGGTGACCCGGGCATAGGCGTCGGCGGCGAACGCGCCGCAGCGCTCGTCATTGATCAGGTGATGCGTCAGGCCAACGAGGCCGATCGCGTCGTAGAACGGCAGCAGCTGAAACCCGCCCATGCCGAACATCGGCCCGGCGCCCGAAAGCCGCAGCATCTCGGCGAGCGCGCGCCCGCCGGTCATGGTGCCGGATGGACGGTTCTGCAGGGTTGTAGCCATGTTTCCTCCTACGATCCGATGGCGCGGCGCAGGCCGGCGATGAAGTCGCGGGCGCTGATGCCGGCATTGAGCCCAAGCGCGGCGGCGCTTTGGTTGACCCGGCTGATGATGCCGTCCTCATAGGTCGACCGCGCGTCGCCGATGCGGGCGCTGTCGGCCGACACGGTGGCGGCGGCGATGCCGCGCACATCGAGCGCCGGCAGGCGCGACACACCGGCCTCGTCGATGCCGATCCCGGCGTCGTTGTAGAGCGCGCCCTTGACATCGTATTTGAGCGCCGTCTCCGGCTTGCCGCCGAGCAGGCCACCATGCGAGCCGGTGACGACGATCGCATCCCCGTGCTCGGGCAGCACCAGCGAGGCCGAGTCGAGCGCCCAGACCTGTGGCGGCTCGGGGATGATCAGAAACGCCGCCTCGAGCGCCTCCGGCGGCGCGCGATGCGCCGGCTTGGCTTGCTGCAGCAAGCCGGCGGCCGTGCGGCACGGCTGGCTGGCGCGCACCCCGAGCGCGCTGGCCAGCCGGTTGGCATGGGTGATGACCCCGCGCGCCAGCATGTCGGCGCCGTCGCCGATCCGCGCGGTCATGTGGCCGACCGTTGCCGCCGGGATGCCGAGTTCGTCGAGGTAATCGAGGCCGCCGATCCCGGCATTGTCGCGCCCCACCCCGGCGTCGTTGAAGATCGCCGCCGCGGCATGGAGCTTGGCGGCGAGATAGGCGGCGTAGATCCCGCCATGCGAGGCGTTGACGACAACCGCGCCGCTGGCTTCCTCGGCGACGCGGGTGATGCTGTCGGCGGTCACGATCGGGGCAGGCATCGCTCTGGTCTCGCGCACGGTGTCGGTGGCATCATGCCGGCGCGCCGTGGCACGAACAATGGAGAAGGGCCAATGGAGGCTGACTCGGCCGCAACCATCGTCGCCGTCAGCCGCAGCCCGGGCCACACGCTGGCGAAACCAAACCAGGGCAGCATCCGGTTGTTGCCGGGGCTCGGGGTCGAGGGCGACGCGCATATGGGCGTGACCGTCAAGCACCGCTCGCGCGTCGCCAAGGACCCGACCGTGCCCAATCTGCGACAGGTCCACCTGATCCATGCCGAGCTGCACGACGAGCTGGAGGCCGCCGGGTTTCGCCTCGCGCCGGGCGTCATGGGCGAGAATGTCACGACCCGCGGGCTCGATCTCCTGGGCCTGCCGACCGGCGCGCGGCTGCGCCTCGGCGACGACGCCGTCATCGAAATCACCGGGCTGCGCAACCCGTGTCTTCAGCTCAACAAAATCCAGCCGGGACTAATGAAGGCGACCCTCGACCGCGACGCCGACGGCAACCTCGTGCGCAAGGCCGGGATCATGGCCGTCGTGCTCGCCGGCGGCGAGATCAGACCGGGCGACCCGATCGAGGTCGAATTGCCGCCCGAGCCGCGCCGGAGGTTGGAGCCGGTGTAATTTGGGAACGCTTCCCGGCGAAAGCCGGGACCCACTTCTCAACGGTTCGAAAAGCGGAAAACTGGGCCCCGGCTTTCGCCGGGGAGCGCCAGGAACGGCTACCGCGGTCCCCGACCCGGCTGGGGATCGACGCCCATGCGGCCGGAGCGGTTCTGGTAGAGGTGGACCTCCTTGCGCATCGGGCGCGGCGGGTCGCCTTCGAGCCAGAGTCGGCAAAGCAACCGTTTCTTGGCCGGGTCGTCGCGATCGACGAAGCCGGTGCGGGCGTGCAACATCTCGTAATTGTTGATGAACGAGGCTTCGCCCGGCCGCAGGGTCAACTCGAGCCGCACCTCGTCGCGCTGCGCGACCTCCTCGAAGCAGGCGAGCGCGTCCTTGTCCAGCTGCGATAACGGCTCGCCCAAGGTGTCGGCGCCGCGGTCGATGACGCCGCGCACAAAGCGGGTCGACAGCACGCCGCCCGCTTCGGAGAACACCGGCACCGGATAGGGGGTGACCGGCTCGTCGTCGGGCGCCTCCTCGCCGCGGCGGTCGCAGCGGAAGCCTCGTTCCAGCACCGCCAGGTAGTCGGGGTGCTCGCGGGCGATGATCTCGTGCACCTTCAACGAGCTGGCATAGATGCTCATGCCGCCTTCCTTGGCGTCGCGCACGCAGAGCAGGCCGACGATCTCGGCCGAGTCGGTGTGGAGCGACAGCTCGCGATCGGTCGTATAGCCGCGCGAGGCCTTCGCGACATTGGTCACATGGCCGAGATAGTCGCCGTCGGCGCTCTGCGAGCAGCCATGGCCGAAATGCGTGCCGATGCCCCAATAGACGGTCTGCATCTCGTCCGGCGTGTAATTGTCGACCGGGAACCCTCGCAAGACCAGCAGGCCCGGCCCCGTCTTGATCTCGGCCAGCACCGCGGCGAGATCGGAGTCGAGGGCCGGGTGCGAGAAATCGCGGCGGGTGATTTGGTGGAACGGCCGTTCATCGCCGGCGAGCCTATCCATCAACTCGTCGATCGCGGCGAGATGCGCCGGGCTGAAATCCCAATACAGCGCACTCTTGTCGAACTCCGTGCCGAGCCAGCCCGCACGATGCCGCGCCGTTTCCATCACCGCCGCCATGTCTCGCTCCTCGCCTCTTCGCTCCGCTTCCCGGCGAAAGCCGGGATCCACCTCTCCACCGCTCGTGCGGCGGGTAAGTGGATACCGGCTTTCGCCGGACGCGAAGACAATTGATGCATTTTGATGACTTACCGCGCCCCGCGCACCCTTCCCATCATCAGGGTCGGCCAGGGGTCGGGCATTTCGCCGACCGCGACCTCGATCAGCGAGGGGCCGCGGCGCTTCAGCGCGGCGTTGAGTTCGCGGCGCAATCCGTCGGGGCTCGTCGTCTTGACCCCGGCGATGCCGTAACTCTCGGCCATCTTGGGGAAATTCGGGTTGCGCAACTCAGTCGCGATCAGCTTGTTGCCGTAATCGTTTTTCTGCATGCGGCGGACATTGCCGTAGGCGCCGTCGGCGAACACGATCGCGATCGCGTCGATGCCGAAAAGCGCGGCGGTCGACAGCTCCTGGACGTTGTACATGAACCCGCCATCGCCGGAGACCGAGATCACCGGCACATCGGGTTTCGCCACCTTGGCGCCCAAGGCGGTCACGTAGGAATAGCCGAGCGTCCCCTGATAGCCGCTGTGGATATAGGTGCGCGGCCGGTACACCGGAAAGGCGAGCCGGCCGACATAACCGACCTGGGTCAGATCCTCGACATAGATGCCGTCATCGGGCAGTTCGGCGCGCATCGCCGCGAGGTATTCGCATTGCGGGCCGAGCCGCTCGGCGACCAGCGTCGCCGCCCTGGCCTTGACCTCGTCGAGCTCGGCTCGGCGCGACGGGCGTGGCGGCCCGCCGCTGACCGCCTTGAGCAGCGCGGCGGCGGCATCCTTCGCGTCGGCGACGATGCCGATCGCCGGCCGCACGATGCGGGTGATCTCGACGGGATCGAGATCGACGCGGACCAGCTTCAGCTCGGCATCGGTGCCCCAGCGCGTCTGCGGCTGGTTGAGCCTTGTGCCGATCGCCAGCACGACATCGGCGGTCTTCCACAATTCATGCCCGGCGAGCAGGTTCTGCGTCAGGAAGTGCCGGTCGCTGACGATGCCCTTGCCGCCGGTCGAGGTGACGACCGGCGCCTGCAGCCGCTCGGCGAGGGCGAGGATTTCCGCGCCCGCCTCGGCGGCGCCGCTGCCGATGAAGATGAGCGGCGCCTTGGCCGCCGACAGCGCCTTCGCCGCGGCGGCGACGAGATCGGGGTCGGGTTCCGGCGCGGCGGGAGCCGGCTCCGCCTGCGGCAAATCCACCGCGTATTCGCGCGCCAGCACATCGAGCGGGATTTCGAGCGCGACCGGGCGCGGGCGGCCGTCCGCGAGCTGGCGAAACGCCTCGTTGACCAACTTGCCGGTCTCGCTCGGGTGCGAGATGCGCGCGGCGTATTTGGTGAGGCCTCGGAGGATCGCGAGCTGGTCGGGGATCTCGTGCAACAACCCAAAACCCCGCCCGATCAGGTCGGACGGGATCTGGCCGCTGATGCACAGCACCGGCGCGTTGGTCGCCCAGGCGGTGGCGAGCGCGGCGGTGGTGTTGAGCAGCCCCGGTCCGGGCACGACCGCATAGGCGCCAGGTCTGCCGCTCGCTCGCGCATAGCCCAGCGCCATGTAGGCGGCGGCTTGCTCGTGCCTGGTGTGGATCACCCGGATCGCGTCGCCGGCATCGTAGAGCGCGACAAACAGCGCGTCGTTCTGCACGCCGGGCAGCGCGAAGAGCGTATCGACCCCGTGCCGCTTCAGCATCTCGACGAGCGCGCCGCCGCCGGTGATCCGCGTCGTCGTCATCGGTTCCTCCTAATCATGCGGCTCGGCGACGAGCCGGTCCATCCACGCCAGCAGCACGCCCGAGACGACAAACGCCATCAGGATCGCGATCTGCCATAGCACATCGGATTTGGGGGTCGTGGCGATCTCGACAAAGCTTTCGAGCAGGTCGACCGCGGCGATCGCGATCAGCGAGGCGACGACCTTCAGTTTGAGGCCGCTGAAATCGACCTTGCCGACAAATTCGGCCCAGCCGCTGTGTTCGGCGCCGGGGACCACCGCGCCGAGCGTGCCGATCCCGGCGCTGATCATGATCAGCACGAGATTGGCGATCAGCACCAGGTCGATCAGCTTGAGGACCGCGAGGATGACGCCGTCGGTGGCAAGGGTGGAAAATGCCAAGATGGTGCGAACCAGCTCGGCGAAAAACTCGACGCCGACGACGATCAGCGCCGCGATCAAGCCGATATAGAGCGGCGCCATCAGCCACCGGCTGGCGACGAGGACCCTGGCGATCGCGGCTTCGAGGCGCTGCAGCATCGGTTGCGCTTAAGGGCGGGGCGCGCCGATGTCAACCGGCGGTAGTTACCGGGACAAGCCCAAGAGCATGATCAGTTCAGATAGCGCGGCGGGTCGGTGCGGCAGATAAGCCAGCGCGTCTCGTTTTCGCACAATTCCTTGATCGGACAACGGTGGCATCGCTCGCCGTCATCGTCGAGCCCCAATTCGCGGCAAGCTTCGCCCAAAGCGCGAGGACCGAGCCTCGCATCGGCCGGGTAGCGCGGCGGCATCCACGGCACCTCTTCGACTGCACCAAAGCTGGGAGCGAATGCTATCCGCGTTGGGGCGCCGCGCCCAAATGAATTTCGACAACGGCGCGGTGCATTTCCGCCGGGTGCCGAACCGGCTAGGATCGCCGGATATCGAGCAGGAGGGAACATGCCGGCCACTTTGCGAAATGCAGCTGTCGAGCGGTTGAAGGCGGGCGAGCTCGCCGTCGGGATCATCCTGCGCCAGGCGCGCACCGTCGATATCGCGCCGGTGATGAAGGCGTGCGGCTACGACTGGCTGTTCCTCGACCTCGAGCACAATTCGATGGATCTCGACATGACGGTGCAGATTTCGGTCGCCGCGCTCGGCGCCGGGATCGCGCCGGTCGCGCGCGTGCCGGCCCGCCAATTATGGTTGGCGACGCGGATCCTCGACGGCGGCGGGCTCGGCATCGTCGTGCCGCATGTCGATACCCCGGAGGAAGCCAAGACCGTCGCCGCGGCGCTGCGCTATCCGCCGCTCGGGCACCGCTCGGTGGCCGGCGGGCTGCCGCATTTCGGCTACCAGAAGCTCGGTCTAGCCGAGACCTGCGCGGCGATCAACGCCGCGACCCTGGTCGTTGTGATGCTGGAAACCCCACAGGCGATCGCCAATGCCGATGCGATCGCCGCGGTGCCGGGCATCGACGCGCTGCTCGTCGGCACCAACGATCTGGCGATGGAATTGGGCATCCCCGGCGGGTTTGGCGACGAGCGCATCGTCGCCGCCTACCAGGCGGTGATCGACGCTTGCCGCAAGCACGGCAAGCATGCCGGGGTCGGCGGCATCGCCGACGACGCGCTGCTGCGCCGCTATATCGAGATGGGAGTGCGGCTGGTGCTGCCCGGCAGCGACCTCGCCTTCCTGCAGATGGCCGCCACCGAACGCGCCGCGACGATGCGCAGCTTCCTCTGAGCGTCGCGGAGGACGCGCCACCCGCCGAGCCCGCGCGGCGCCGGTCGGAGGTGCTGCGCGGCATCGTGTTGATGTGCGCGGGGGTGGCGCTGTTTCCGCTGATGAACGCGGAGGTCAAGCTGCTGACCGCGCGTTACCCGGTCATCGAGATCACCTGGGCGCGCTTCACCGGGCATCTCATCGTCATGCTGATCGTGTTCCTGCCGCAATACGGGCGACGGCTGATCGCGACGCGCCGCCCGCTGGTGCAGCTCGCCCGCTCGGCGTTGATGCTGGTGAGCAACGCGGTCTTCGTGCTGGCGATCGGCCGCGTCCCGCTGGCGACCGCCTCGGCGATCGGCTTCACCTCGCCGCTGCTCGTCACCGCTTTGTCGGTGCCGCTGCTGCACGAGCAGGTCGGATGGCGGCGGTGGAGCGCCGTCGTCGTCGGGTTTGCCGGGGCGCTCTTGATCATCCGGCCAGGGACCGGATTGCACGACCCGGCGGTGCTGCTGCTGCTCGGCTCATCCGGCTGCTACGCGCTCTACCAGATCGCGACACGCTGGGTGATGGCGCATGACAGTCCGGCGACCGGCATCATCTTCGCCGCGCTGCTTGGCTCGCTCGGCACCAGCCTGGTGCTGCCGTTTATCTGGGTGACGCTAAAGAGCCTCTTCGACCTCGCGATGCTGCTGTCGCTCGGTTGCCTCGGCGGGCTCGGCCACTTCCTGGTGATCAAGGCGTTTCAGGCGGCGCCGGCTGCGGTCATCGCCCCGCTCGGCTATGTCGAGCTGCTCGGCACCGCGGCGCTCGGCTATCTGATCTTCGGCAATTTCCCCGACGCGTTGACCTGGGTCGGCGCGCTGATCATCATCGCCTCCGGCCTCTACATCGCGATGCGCGAGCGGCGAAGACGGGGAATTTCCTGATGGATTTTTCGCTATCCGACGACCTCGTCGAGCTGCGCGAACGCACCGAAGCGTTCGTGCGCGACGAAATGATCTCGCGCGAGAACGACAAGCGGCTCGGTCCTCACGGCCCGAGCGAGGATTTCCGCCGCGAGCTGGTCGAGCTGGGCAAGCGCGCCGGCCTCCTGTCGCCGCATGTCGGCAAAGAATGGGGCGGGCTCGGTCTCGACCATCGCGGCAAGGCGGTGGTGTTCGAGGCGGCCGGTTATTCGCCGCTCGGGCCGATCGCGATGAATTGCTTCGCGCCCGACGAAGCCAATATGCACCTCCTGGAGCAGGTCGCCGAGGAGCGGCAGAAGGAGGAATACCTCCGTCCGCTGGCCGCCGGCGACATCCGCTCGTGCTTTATGATGACCGAGCCCGCGCCGGGCGCCGGGGCCGACCCGGCGATGCTGCTGACCACCGCCCGCCGCGACACCGCCGGCAACCAGGGCGATTTCATCATCGACGGCGAGAAATGGCTGATCACCGGCGCGGTCGGCGCCAAATTCGCGATCGTCATGGCGCGCAACGACAGCGACGCGCTCGGCCCCGCCGGCGCGACGATGTTTTTGGCGCCGATGGACACGCCCGGCATCCACATCGAGCGCATCCTCGACACGCTCGACGGCTTCATGCCCGGCGGCCACGCGGTGATCCGCCTCGACGGGCTGCGCGTGCCGGAGAGCGCGGTGCTCGGCAAGGTCGGCCAGGGGTTCCGTTATGCCCAGGTGCGGCTCGCCCCGGCGCGCCTGACGCATTGCATGCGCTGGCTCGGCGCCGCCCGCCGCGCGCACGACATCGCCACCGACTACGCGCGCCGCCGCCACGCCTTCGGCAAGCCGCTCGGCGAGCACGAGGGGGTCGGCTTCATGCTCGCCGACAACGAGATGGACATTCACACCAGCCGCCTGGCGATCTGGCACACCGCCTGGGTGCTCGACCAGGGCGAGCGCGGCCGGCACGAATCGAGCATGGCCAAGGTGATCTGCTCGGAGGCGATCTGGCGCATCGTCGACCGCTCGATGCAGGTGCTGGGCGGGCTCGGCATCACCGACGACACGATCGTCGCCCGCCTCTTCCGCGAGGTCCGCCCGTTCCGCATCTACGACGGCCCCAGCGAAGTCCACCGCTGGTCGATCGCCCAGCGCGTATTGCGGAACGCCGGCGCCTGAGCCGATCGCACCGGCGCTCAGGCGTCGGGATGCCGGCTTCAAGCACGGGCGCTTTGCCTTGCGATCCCGGTCGACTCCCTGCCGCCCGGTTCTCTACTTCTTGTGTCCGGGCAACCCAAGTAGCGGCGGAGGCTGTTGGGATTTCGTCGGGTCAATGAGATCGCTGAATAGCAAACGCTTGGCGCTGACTACGTATCGAGGCTGTGAATACCTCAGACATCGGGATCGCGTCTTAGGCGGGCCGAGCAAGGGGCGCCGGCAGCGACCTTCGTAGCCAGTTCATCGAGTGTGAGAAGAACGACGCCGAATTCAGCCGTGACCCACGCGCGATTGGCCGCATCGAAAATGGATGCACCGGCCGCCCGCGCAAAGTCATTCGTGCACAGCACGTCATGCTGATAAGCGGTATGCGCGCTAACCAACTCGCCATCCGCCCACTCGGCACATGCTTTCCGGAGCCGGTTCCGGTCGGGCGGATCACCGAGGTTATTGGCCCAACCACCTGCAGCATCAAACGCCGCCCTGCCTATACCGCGGCTTTCGATGAGAAACGCCACGTCGAGCTGGCGCTGTTCGCGCTCACGTCTGGCTTCTGTCGTTTCGGCGACGAAGAGCAATGGATCACGAATTTCCGGAGGCGCGGGCAGGCCCATCCAAGCCAGCCCGCGCATGAGCTTAAAGCCGGTTGCTAACGCGGCTTGCAGCTTGGGTATTTGCTCGGGAGGTAAGCCCGGATGCAACTCATCGGCCGGGCCTATGGAAGTATGGAAGTATTGCTTGCCGTCCCGAGTCACGATCCCGTGGTCGCGCCAGGCCGAGTGTGGCTGGGCGAAATAGTTCTCGCGCTCCCGTTTGCGGATCGCCTCGATGCGAAAGCCGCTTTCGCAGATGAAGCCTTTCAGCTGACCATCCGCGAGCGCTGCTCGGATTGGCGCGCAATCGCGATCGCCGGGATCGAAAATCTTCTCCCATGCATTGCTGTCGAAACTAACAGAAACGGGGGCGCTTCCTCCGATAGAGCGGGCCGTCGAGACTGTCGGTCGTCCTGCGCGATCACCCGAGAGCTTCGGCATGCCTCCTGCCCTCTCCGGTTACCATGAGAAACAGAGTCGCCCCTGAAAGCGGCCGTGAGACGTTGCGGACGTACCCCGCTTGTTCAAAGCCGCGCACGGCATCATTGATCCATTGCTCATTGATGGTGGACAGCAACTGCTTGCCGACCACGAGCGCGTCGACTTGGCCATGAGAATTAGGATTTGCCGCGAGGTTGGCGTCTGCGACACGGACCAGCTCGACTAAAAGCTCATCTTCGAATTGAGTATAGGTCATTGCACGGCTTCCCCATGATAGCCGGTGATCACCATAGATATGGGGTCGCCCTACCATTGCAACACTAGATGCCGTACGCTGATTTTGCCGTAGAGCCGGTTCTGCGACAGACGGAGCGGTTTTTCCGGCTTCCGTGGAAAAATATGCAATCGGGCCTTGAATGTTCTTGTTATGTTCCTATCTAGGCATCAGTGGCCGGCGCGAGGCGCCACCACCGCCACCCTGCGTGGCTCGCTGATTGACAGTCCGAAACCGGAGCTTGGCGAGAGAAACGGCCGTCCGCGCGGCAAGGATAACGAACGAGGTCTTGGCGTCCCGGGCGAATAACAACAAGAGCCCGAGGCAATCGACGCTCAGGCGCGCAGGCGGTAAGCCCCTCGGCAAACCGGCAATAGACGATGAATACAGTACGCAAGGTGGCGATCGAGCGCGCGGTCGCCCCTCGCGCCCCGCTCTGCCCGGCTGTCGGGCGGAGCAGAACAGCGGGTTGTCCCGCTGATCCGCCGCTGTTATCTCGCTGTTATCGCCGCTGATATTTCGCTGTTATTTTCGCGGATTTTGGAAACAATAGTAACGTTATCAATCGTTTACTCAGAAGTTCGCAAGAAAATCGCGGATAACAGCAAAAGGCGTCCTCACCCCGGTGCGGCGCCCTGGATGCCGACTTGCAGCACGTAGAGCGACTGGCTGGCGCATATAAAGACGCGGTCGCGCTTCGGCCCGCCAAAGGCGAGGTTGGCGCACACCTCGGGCAGGCGGATGCGGCCGAGCAGCTTACCCTGGTTGTTCATCACCACCATCCCGGCATAGCCCAGCGGCGCGTTCGAGCTGATCCACAGATTGCCGGCGACATCGGCGCGCATCCCGTCCGGGCCGCATTTGACGCCGTCGACCATCATGTCGGTGAACGGCCGCATGTTGGCGAGCTTCTGGCCCTGCACGTCAAACGCGTAGATGTCGCGCTTGCCGCCGGGGCCGGTGTCGCCCGGGCCCGGCCCGGTGCTGATCACGTAGAGGATCTTGTAGTCGGGCGAGAAGCACAGCCCGTTCGGGTCGGGCAGCTGCGATTCCGGCACCACCACATCGAGCTTGCCGCTCGGGTCCCAGCGATAGACCGCGGTCGGCAGCTCGCGTTTCTTGCCGCCGATCGCGCCGGCATTGGGCGCGCCGACCCCCGGCTTCAACAGCCCCTGCGGGTTGGTCGGCCCGCCGGCCTCGTCGGGATGGCCTTCGCTCAGCCGGTCGCCATAGGGCGGGTCGGTGAACCAGATGCTGCCGTCGGGATGCGGCACGATGTCGTTGGGCGAGTTGAGCGCCTTGCCCTCGAAACTGTCGGCGATGATTGTCAGCGACCCGTCATGCTCCCAGCGCACCACGCGGCGGTTGAAATCCTCGCAGGACAGCTGGCGGCCCTGAAAATCAAAGCTGTTGCCGTTGCTGTTTTGCGACGGTCGGCGGAACGGCGTCACCCGTCCGTCGTCCCAGATATAGCGGTACTGGATGTTGCCCTGGACATCGCTGAACACCAGGTACTGGCCCTGGCTCGACCACGCCGGCCCCTCGGCCCAGAACGCGCCGGTCCACAGCCGGTGCAGCCCGGCATTGCCGACGAAGAGCTGGCGGAACGCCGGGTCGACGACGATGATGTCGGGGTCGGGGTAGATCGCCGGATGGCCGGGCGACCAGTCGCGCGGCGGAATGGTCATCGTGCTCGGCGGCGTGCCGAGTTGCGCCGCGGGGGTTGGCGCGGGCGTCTGGGCGAGCGCGGTGCGGGTCAACGCCGCGGCGCCGGCGAGCCCGGCGGTGCCGGCGATCAGGGTGCGGCGCGACAGACTGCGCTGGGTCATGGCGATCCTCCCGAGGTCGATTTTCGGGAATAGTGACGGGTGCGCAGGCCTCGCGCAATCCAGCGCAGGCGAGTCCGCCGCGATGCCTCTCCGGCCTTGTCATTTTTGCCGATAGCGTCGATATGACAGTGTCATACTAACGAGGCTCTGATATGGCGCGAACCAGCAGACCCGTGTCGGTAACGTTGGGCGATTTGCAGGAGCGGGTAGACGCCAGGGTGAAGTCGGGACGTTACGCCTCGGCAAGCGAGGTGCTGCGCGCCGCGCTGCGGGCGCTCGATCGCGAAGAGACGGCGTTTGATAACTGGCTTCGCCAGCAGATTGAGGAATCGCTCGCGGATCCGGAGCCGAGCATTCCTGCCGCGGAGGTCTTCAAGGAACTACGCGAGCACCACGCCAATCGGGTGAAAAAAGAGCGCGATGAAGCGGTATGAGGTCCGATTTCAACCGCGGGCCCGGGCCGATCTTCTCGCTTTATACAATTATATTGCCGACGCAGCCGGTGTTGGCGTAGCGGAAGCCTATGTCACGCGGATCGAAACAGCCTGCCTCAGCCTTCAGACCTTCCCCGAGCGAGGAACCCGACGAGAGCATATTCGGCAGGGACTGCGCACGATGGGGTTCGAGCGTCGTGCGACGATAGCCTTTATCGTCGAAGCCGAGAGTGTCGTTATCGTCAGAATCTTCTATGGCGGACAGAATTTTGAACGCGCTCTTCGTGACGAGCCGTCGGCGTGATCCGCGCGCCATGTGCTAAAATCCCGCCATGCTGACCATTTCGGATGTCACCTACCGCGTCGGCGGGAAGCGCGGCCGCGCGCTGCTCGACCATGCCGGCGCGCAGATCCCCGAAGGCAGCAAATTGGGGCTTGTCGGGCGCAACGGCACCGGCAAGTCGACCTTGTTGGATTTGATCCGCGGCCGCCTGCTGCCCGATGACGGCGATATCTTTCTGCCGCGCGGCCACCGGATCGGCTTTCTCGCTCAGGAAGCGCCGAGCGGGGCGGAGACGCCGCTCGCCACCGTCCTCGCCGCCGACCGCGAGCGCGCCCGGCTCATGGCCGAGCTCGATGGCGACCCGGCGCCGGAGCGCATCGCCGAGATCGAGGAGCGGCTCGAAACCATCGGCGCCCGCGCCGCGCCGGCGCGCGCCGCGCGTATCCTCGCCGGGCTCGGCTTCGATCCCGAGATGCAGGAGGCGCCGCTCGACGAATTGTCGGGCGGCTGGCGAATGCGGGTCGCGCTGGCTTCGGTGCTGTTCGCCGAGCCGGACCTGTTGCTGCTCGACGAGCCGACCAACCATCTCGACATGGAAGCCTCGCTCTGGCTCGAGCGCTATCTGCGCCGCTACCGGCACAGTTTCGTGCTGGTCAGCCACGACCGTCAGCTGCTCAACGCCGCGACGACATCGATCCTCCATCTCGAAGCCGGCAAGCTGACGCTCTACTCGGGCAATTTCGACGCCTATCTGCGCGCCCGCGGCGCGGCCAAGGCGCGCCAGTCGGCGCTGGCGCACCGCCAGGAGCAGCAGCGCCGGCACATGCAGGAATTCGTCGACCGCTTTCGCTATAAGGCATCGAAAGCGCGCCAGGCGCAGAGCCGGCTGAAGGCGCTGGCGAAGCTCGAGCCGGTCGCGATGATCGCCGAGGCGCCGCCGATCGAATTCACCCTTCCCGAGCCGGCGCATCTGCGCCCGCCGCTGATCAGCCTGGAAGACGCCAGCGTCGGCTATGCGCCGGGGCATCCGGTGCTGTCGGGGCTCGACCTGCGGCTCGACCCGGATGACCGGGTGGCGCTGCTCGGCGCCAACGGCAACGGCAAGACCACCTTTGCCCGGCTGCTCGCCGGCCGGTTGCCGGCGCTGGCGGGCGAGATCCGGCGGCCATCGAAGCTCGTCACCGGGTTTTTCGCCCAGCATCAGATCGAGGAGATGCGGCCCGACGAATCGGCCTACGACCATCTCGCCGCGTTGCTGCCCGATCTGCCGCCGGAGGCGATCCGCACCCGGCTCGGCGGTTTCGGCTTCGGCCAGGACAAGGCGTTCGTCCCGGTGGCGTCGCTGTCGGGCGGCGAGCGGGCGCGGCTCAACCTGGCGCTCGTCACCCATGACGCGCCCGCGCTGCTGATCCTCGACGAGCCGACCAACCATCTCGACATGGAGACGCGCGAGAGCCTCGTCGAGGCGCTCGCCGAATATTCTGGCGCGGTGGTGCTGGTCAGCCATGACTGGCACCTCGTCGAGCTGGTCGCCGACCGGCTGTGGCTCGTCGAGGGTGGCACGGTGCGGCCGTTCGACGGCGACCTCGACGCCTATCGCCGCCGGCTCGAAGAGCGGGGCGCGGCGGAAGACGAGCGCGATTCGCGCCCCGCCGAGCGCGATGCCAAGCGGCTTGCGCGGCGTGAAGCGGCGCAGCAGCGTCTCGCGCTCGAACCGCTGCGCCGCGAGTCGCGACGCGCCGAAGCCGCGGCGGCACGGCTTGCCGCCGAGCAGCAGGCGCTCGACCGCGAGCTCGCTCTACCGAACCGGCTTGCCGCCGCCGGCGCGGGCTTCGCCGAGGCGCTGAAGCGGCGCGCCGACCTTGCGCGCCGGATCGCCGAAGCGGAGGCGCAATGGCTCGCCGCGGAAGAGGCGCTCGAACGCGCGGCGCGCGGCTGAGCCGTTCCGGCAATCGGTAAAATACCGCGCGCATTCGCGCGGCCAAAGGCCGCAGCGCGACCGGGCAATCGCCAGGGCTTTTGACAGCGGCTTCCCGCGACCGCCAAAATGGTCTGAGGATAGTTCCCCAGGAGCGGCGTTTTGTCGCTCCGGCCACGCGAAAGGCCGCCATGACCGGTACCCCGGCGATCAGCGACCGTAATCTCGAGGCGACAACCCATATTTCGCTCAAGCGCGAGCCGGCATGCTTCGCCTTTCTGTCGGCCCAATCGACGGCGGCGCCGATGCCGATCGACGCGATCAACCTCGATCTCGCCTCGGCCGATTATTTCCAGGGACGCGCCTCGCTGTGGACCACGCTGGAGATTCGTTCTGGGGTCAATGGCGAGCGGCCGATGGCGCTCTTGGGCTTTGACGAGAGCTTCCTGCGCCCGTTCACCCGGGCGCTCATCGAGGCGGCGACCGCTCGCGCCGCCTATCGCATGACGATCCTGCCGGATGCGCCGGCGGGCGGGCGCTGCCGCGTCGTCGAATATGTCACCGGACCCGGCAAGGCGTTGAAGGAGCTGGTCATCCAGCCGTTCGAGTCGGTCGCGACGATCGCCGCGACGAGCCGCAGCGATGGCGACGAGACGCTGTTTCAGCTGCCCCGCACCGACAATTTCCTGCGCGCCTTCGCCAAGATGGCTTATGCCGCCGACCAGGCGCTGCACGATCTTCTGGACGAGATGAACCGGCTCGCGCGCAGCCGCAACACCGAGGCGAGCTCTTAGAGCGTGATCTCTCTAAGCTGAACCACACCCCCTTCTTCCGTCATCCCCGGGCTTGTCCCGGGGGATCCACGTGGATGGCCGGGACAAGCCCGGCCATGACGGAGAAGAGAAGCGATTCAACTTGAACGGGCGTTGCTCTAGCCGATTAAACTACGCGGCATCCCCGGTTTCGACCAGGTGGGTTAGCGCAAAGGCGCCGAAAAAGCTGCCGTCCATCGGCTTGGCGAACAGGTAGCCCTGGCCATAGGTGCAGCCGTGGTGTTGCAGGATGTCGCGCTCGGTCGCGGTTTCGACCCCTTCGGCAACGACGTCGGCGCCATAGATGCGGGCGATCTTCAGCATCGCCAGGACCAATTCCTTACCGTCGTCGGTATCGATGCGCGCGGTAAAGCCACGGTCGATCTTGATCATGTCGACCTGGTAGTCGCGCAGCGCGCCCAATGCCGAATAGCCGGTGCCGAAATCATCGATCGCGACGCGGATGCCGAGTTCCTGCAGCTCGGTGAGCACCGTGCGGGTCACCGCCGGGTTGCGCATCACCGCCGATTCGGTGATCTCGATCTTGAGCCGCTCCAGCGGGAAGCCGCTGTCGCGGATCTCGGCGAGCGTCGACAACAGGATCGACGGGTCGTTGAACTGGCGGGCCGAGACGTTGACGCTGACCCAGTCCAGCAAGTCGCGGCCGTAGAGCATCTGCCATACCTGCATCTGCCGCACCGCCTCGCGCAGCACCCAGCAGCCGACCGGCACGATGAGCCCGCTTTCCTCAAGCACCGGCAGGAAGGCGGCAGGCGCCACCAGCCCGTCGCTCGGATGGTTCCAGCGCAGCAGCGCCTCGGCGCCGATGACGCGACCGGTATCGAGGTTCAGGATCGGCTGGTAGTGCAACACGAATTGGTTCTCGTCCAGCGCCGCGCGCAACTGGTCGAGCAGGGCCAGGCGGCGTCCGACGGTGCTGGTCAGCGCCGGCTCCCAGGCCTTGGCGTTGTTGGGCCCGCGCGCCTTGGCCTCCTGCAGCGCCACATCGACATCGCGCATCGCGTCGTCCTCGCTGCGATGCGCGTCATTGGTGACGATGTAGCCGATATTCGCGGAAAGCCGGATGCGCTGCTCGCCGACGATCACGGGGCTGACCGCGAGCTGCAGGAGGCGCCGGGCAAAGGCTTCGGCGTCGGCCGGGCTCGGGGCCGGATTGCCGAGAATGATCGCGAATTCGTCGGCGCCGAGCCGTGCCACCATGTCGGTGCGCTGTGTCGTCGCGTGCCGGCCTGGTTGCACCGGCGCGGCAACCTGGCGCGACCGGGTACCGGCGAGCAGGCGATTGGCGATCACCCGCAACACCGCGTCGCCGGCGCTGGCGCCGTAAAGGTCGTTGACGCCTTTGAAATTGTCGATGTCGAGCAGAAAGATCGCGGCCGGCCGGCGTGCTCCGGCGGTCGGCGCCACCGCGCCGCGCACCCGGGCCATGAAGCAATGGCGACCGGCAAGGCCGGTCAACGCATCGGCGGCGAGTTGCAGCGACTGCTCGCTGGCAATCGCGATCGTTTCGTGCAGCGTCGCGATAACGCCAAGGATCGCACCGTCACGGTCGCGATGCGGACGCGCGCTGACGATGCGGCGGCTGCCGCCATCGGAGAAAACGCCCGCGTCGTTGAGACTGATCTCGACCGTCTCACCGGCCATCGCGCGACGATGCAGATCGGCTAGCGTCGGCGCGCCGTGCGGGTCGACTTGATCGTGGCTTTGCCCGATCAACCCATCCGCGACGATGCCGAACGCATTGAGCCAGCGATTATTTGCGGCGATATAACGGAGATCGCGGTCGAACAGCGCGATGGCGGATGGTATGTCGGCGACAAACCGCGCCATCCATTCCGGCAGGGGGGTCTCCGGTTTCGGGCTGGTCTTCGTTGCCATGGCCATAAAAACGGTGTTAGCGGGTGGCCTGAAGACTATCGCCCGGCGAATTAAATGTTCCTGAACAGCAACCCGTCTCGGTGCACCATCAGCCACAAAATTGGCAAAATGATGTTTGATAATAAATTAAAATAGATCGACGACCTACGATGGTTGACTTGTTACACCGGTTGTTGCGTAAAATTTTACTCAACATGGTAATTCTCCGAGACACAGGTTCGCGTCGGCGAACCTGCTGGGCAAGGCCGCGCGATATAGGGCAGCCCAAAAGCAACAAGGGGGCCGAAACCCCCTTGCGCTTGGTCTGAGGCCTGGGGCCTATCTCGCGGGCGGTGGCGGCGCCATGCTGCCGGGCGCCGGCGCGATATCGGACTTGCCGGGGGTCTGGTAGTTGCTCGGCATCGGCGCGGGAGCGGGGGGAGCGCCGCCGGTGATCCGGGCGAGCTCCTGCTCGTTCAGCTGCTCCGTCATCTTGTCGCCTTCGCCCACCCAGTGACGCTTCATCGCCATGTGGTGCATCGGCTTCTTCGCCATCGGCATCTTCATCGGGGCGGAGGTGGCCGGTGCCGGCGCCTTGGCCGCGGGGGCGGCGGCCGGCGGGGTCGCCGGGGTCATCGGAGCATTCTGGGCCAGGGCCGGCGCGGCAAGCGCCAACACGGCTGCGATCGCGACGCCATTCAAGAGATGTTTCATGATTGTTGTCCTCTGTGGCAGTTCCGGATTTGTCATTACGCGGCAACGGCGTGCTCAACCTAAGGGAGGCCCTCGCGGACCTTCGGTGGGAAACAACTCGTTCGTTGTTTCGTTCCGACGAAAACGCAACTTTCCGTCGCGTATCCGTCCCCGCCGGTGCCCGATAATATGACCCGGAAGTACCAAGTTTCAAGCAGTTGGGGCGCGGCCGATGCACGCAATCAGGATTTTGCGCGAGCCTTGTCCAGGGCCGACCGGCCGGAGCCGTGGGCGCCGGTTTCTCGCGCTCTTCGTGGTTTTTGCCTGGCTCGGCCCGGCCAGCGCGGCGGATCACGACGCGCTGACGATCGGCATCGTCCAGTTTCCGGTGACGCTCAACCCCAACATCGACGCGATGGCCGCGAAGAGCTATGTGCTCGGTTTCGCCTCGCGCCCGTTCACCGTATACGACTCCGATTGGAAGCTCGTTTGTCTGCTGTGCACCGAATTGCCGACCATCGAGAACGGCCGCGCGGTCGTGACCGAGCTGCCCGGCGGCAAGAAGGGTGTCGACCTGACCTATACGATCCTGCCCGACGCCAGCTGGGCCGATGGCGTGCCGGTCACCACCGACGACGTCAAATTCACCTACGAGGTCGGCCGCAACCCACAGAGCGCGATCAGCAATGCCGAGCTCTATCGCCGCATCACCTCGGTCGACGTCAAGGACGACAAGACCTTCACCCTGCATTTCGACAAGCTGACCTACGATTACGCGGCGATCGACGATTTCGTGCTATTGCCGGAGCATCTCGAGCGCGCGGCGTTCGCCGACCCGGCGCAGTACCGTCTGCGCACCCTCTATGCGACCGACCCGACCAATCCCGGCCTCTATGACGGACCCTATCGGATCACCGAGTTCGCGTCGGGTTCGCATATCGTCCTCGAGCCGAACCCGCATTGGGCCGGGCCAAACCCGCCGTTTCACCGCATCACCGTGCGCGCGATCGAGAACACCGCCGCGCTCGAAGCGAACCTATTGTCCGGTACGATCGACATGGTCGCCGGCGAAGTCGGCCTGCCGCTCGATGAGGCGCTGGCCTTCGACAAACGGCACGAGGGCGCGTTCAACATCACCTACAAGCCGGGCCTGACCTTCGAGCATGTCGATTGCAATTTTGCTGTGCCGGCGCTGGCCGATCGCAAGGTGCGCCAGGCGCTGCTGTTGGGGCTCGACCGCACGGAGATCGTCAATTCGCTGTTCGCCGGTCGCCAGGCGGTCGCCGACAGCTTTGTCGAGCCGCTCGACAAGGGCTTTACCGACGATGTGCCGCATTACCCGTACGACCCGGCGCGCGCCGGCCAGCTCCTCGAAGAGGCTGGCTGGCACGCGCAGCCCGACGGCGCGCGCCAGAACGCCGACGGCAAGCCCCTGTCCTTCGAGCTCGCGACGACCGCCGGCAACCGCTCGCGCGAGCTGGTCGAGCAGGTGTTGCAGAGCCAATGGAAGAAGATCGGCGTCGATATCCGCATCCACAACGAGCCCGCCCGGGTGCTGTTCGGCGAGACCCTGTTGCACCGCCGGTTCGAGCTGGCGATGTATGCCTGGATCAGCGCGCCTGAAAACGGCCCGCGCTCGATCTTCCGTTCGGACGAGATCCCGAGCGCGGCCAATTCCTATGCCGGCGAGAACCTCGCGGGCTACGACAACCCGGAGATGGACCGCATCATCGATGCGCTCGAAGTCGAACTCGATCCCGACAAGCGCAAGGTGTTGTGGAAAGAGGCGCAACAGCTCTACGCGACCGACCTGCCCTCGCTGCCGCTCTATTTCCGCTCTGATGCGTTCGTCCTGCCGAAATGGCTGACCGGGCTGCGGCCGACTGGCAATCAATACCCCTCGACCTTGTGGGTCACCGATTGGGGCGTGCAGAAGTGACGGCATGATCCGCTTCACCGCCATCCGGCTCGTCGAGATCGCGGCGATGCTGGTGCTGATGTCGTTCGTGATCTACGGGCTGATCGGGCTGATGCCGGGCGACCCGATCGATCTGATGCTGGGGGCCGACCCGCATTTGACCGCGGCGGATATGGCGCGGCTCAAGGCGCTGTATGGCGTCGACAAGCCGCTCATCGAGCGCTACCTCGCCTGGGCCCACGCGGCGCTGTCCGACGATCTCGGCTATTCCCGCCTGTTTTCCGCGCCGGTCACGGCAACCTTGCTGCCGCGCCTCTTCAATTCGCTGGTTTTGCTCGGATCGAGCTTCGTCATCGCGTTTCTCGTGTCGCTCGGACTCGGCATCGCCGCGGCGCGGCGCCCGCGCAGTCGCTTCGATGCGGCGGTCAACCTTGCCGCGTTCGCCGGCGTGTCGCTGCCGACCTTCTGGCTGGCGCTGATCCTGATCCTCGTCTTTGCCCAAGGGCTCGGCTGGCTGCCGGCAGGCGGCATGACTGGCGCCGGCAATGGCGATGCCGCCGACCGGCTGCGCCACCTCGTGCTCCCGGTCGCGACCTTGACGATCGCCAGCATCGGCGGCTACACGCGCTATGTCCGCGCGGCGATGCGCGATGCGCTGGGCCAGGACCATATCCGCACCGCCCGCGCCAAGGGGGCGAGCGAGGCGCGGATCGTCTGGCGTCATGCATTGCGCGGCGCGCTGGTGCCGATCGCGACGATCCTCGCGCTGTCGTTCGGCTCATTGGTGTCGGGCGCGCTCGTCACCGAGGAGATGTTCGCCTATCCCGGCATGGGTAAGCTGATCTTCGACGCGGTGATGGGCAACGACTACAACCTCGCCCTCGCCGCGCTCTTGCTGGCGACGGCGGTGACGATGCTGGCCAATCTCGGCGCCGACCTCGCCTATGCTTGGCTCGATCCGCGGGTGAGTCTGCGATGAGTTTCAGCCGATGAGCCTGCCGCTGCTGCTGCTCGGCGCAATCGCCGCCGCGGCGCTCGGGATGCCGCTCGCCGCCCTGGCGCTTCATGCCGATCCGAGCACGGTCGACCTGCTCGACCGGTTCGCCGGGCCATCGGCGGCGCACCCCCTCGGGACCGACGAGTTGGGCCGCGACCTGCTGCTGCGCCTGTTGGAAGGCGGGCGGGTGTCGCTGGCGATCGGCATCGCGGCGGCGCTCGCGGCGGCCGCGATCGGCACCGCGATCGGCATCACCGCCGGCTATCTCGGCGGCTGGACCGACCGGGTGCTGATGCGCTTTACAGACGGGGTCATCGCGCTGCCATTGCTGCCGTTGTTGATCGTCCTCGCCGCGCTCGATCTCCATAAGCTGGGGGTGCCGCACGCGCTCGCCGACTCGCCCGGCATCAGCCTGGTGCGGATCATCGTTCTCGCCATGCTGATCGGCTGGACCACCGCGGCGCGGCTGGTGCGCAGCACCACCCTCGTCACCCGCCAGCGCGATTTCGTGCGCGCCGCGCAGAGCCTCGGCGCCGGCACGCCGCATATCCTCATGCGCCACATCCTGCCCAATGTGATGGCGCCGCTCGTGGTCGCGACGACCCTCTCGGTCGGCGACATCATCCTCTTGGAGTCGGTGCTGAGCTTTTTGGGCCTCGGGGTGCAGCCGCCGCTCGCGAGCTGGGGCAGCATGCTGAGCAACGCCGAGGAATTGATCGCCTCGTCGCCGCTGCTCGCGGTCTATCCGGGGGTCATGATCTTTCTGACCGTGATCGCCTGCAATCTGCTGGGCGACGCGCTGTTGCAGCGCTTCGATCCGCGCGACCCGGTCAGGGCCGGTCGCTGAGCGACAGCAGCGTTGCATTGCCGCCCGAGGCGGTGGTGTCGGTCGAGACCGTGCGCTCGGTCGCGAAGCGGTAGAGATAGCGCGGACCGCCGGCTTTCGGGCCGGTGCCGCTCAAGCGCTCGCCGCCGAACGGTGCACCCCAACCACGGCGCCGATCATGTTGCGGTTGACATAGGTGTTGCCGATGCCGAGCCGGTCGAGGATGTGGCGAACGGTTTCGTCGACGCGGCTGTGGATGCCGAGAGTCAGCGCAAAGCCGGTCGCGGCGATCTCGTCGATCACCTGGTCAAGCCGGTCGGCGCGCCACCGCACGACATGGAGGATCGGGCCGAACACCTCACCGGTAAGCCGCCTGGCGCTGTCGATCTCGAAAGCGCGCGGCGCGAAAAATGTGCCGTGCTCGGTCTCGCCGGGCAGCTCGCAATGATAAAGCAGCCGGGATTCGCGGCTCATGCGCTCGGCATGGCGTTCGAGCGCGGCGCGCGCCTCGGCGTCGATGACCGGGCCGATATCGGTCGAGAGCAGCGCCGGGTCGCCGACCGCCAGTTCCGCCATCGCGCCGGCGAGAAGCGGCAAGAGGCGCGGGGCGATGTCGTCCTGGACATAGAGCAGGCGTAGCGCCGAGCAGCGCTGGCCGGCGCTGTCGAAGGCGGAGGTCAGCACATCGGCGACGACCTGCTCGGGCAGTGCCGACGAATCGACGATCATCGCGTTCTGCCCGCCGGTCTCGGCGATCAGCGGCACTATCGGGCCGGGCCGCTTGGCGAGCGCCAGATTGATCGCGCGCGCCGTGTCGGTCGAGCCGGTGAAAGCGACCCCGGCGATGCGCGGGTCGGCGACGAGCGCGCCGCCCACCGCCTCGCCGCTGCCGGGCAGCAGGTGCAGCACGTCGCCCGGAACGCTCGCCGCGAGCAGATGGCGGATCGCCGCCGCGGCGGTCAGCGGCGTCTGCTCTGCCGGCTTGGCGATGACGGCATTGCCGGCGGCGAGCGCGGCGGCGACCTGGCCGGTGAAGATCGCCAGCGGAAAGTTCCACGGCGAGATGCAGGCGAAGACACCGCGGCCGCGCAGCGCGATGCGGTTGCGCTCTCCGGTCGGGCCGGGCAAAGCCATCGGCTCGGCGAAATCGGCGCGGGCGCGGGCGGCGTAGTAGCGCAAATAGTCTGCCGCCTCGCGCACTTCCAAGAGCGCCGCCGGGATCGTGCGGCCGCCCTCGCGGATGATCAGGGCCATCAGCGCGTCGCGGCCACGCTCGTAGAGATCGGCGGCGTGGTCGAGGATCGTGGCGCGTTCCGTCGCCGGGGTGCGGTCCCATGCGGGCGCGGCGCGCGTGGCGGCGGCGAGCGCGGCTTCGGTCGACGCCCGATCCGCGGAAATGACGGTGCCGATTTGTCGCCGCCGGTCGCTCGGGTCGATGACTGGCTCACCGCCGCCGGCGCTCTCCTTGCCGCCGACGATCGGCCCGGCATGGGCCGGCCGCGCCAGCGTAGCGGCCAGCCCGTCGCGCAGCTCGCCGAGCGCGTGCCGGTCGGCGAGGTCGATCCCCGCCGAATTTGCCCGCTCGGGCCGGTAGAGGTCGCGCGGCAGCTTGATGTTCGGGTGCGGCTTCGGCTTGAGCCGCGCCAGTGCGGCCACCGGGTCGGCGATGATCGCGGCGATCGGCTGGCGCTCGTCGACGATGCGGTTGACGAACGACGCGTTGGCGCCGTTCTCCAGCAGCCGGCGCACGAGGTAAGCCAGCAAATCCTCGTGGCTGCCGACCGGGGCATAGACCCGGCACGGCAGGTTCATGCCCTCGGGCCCGACGATCTCCTCGTAGAGCGCCTCTCCCATGCCATGCAGGCGTTGGAATTCCCAATCTTTTCGGGGTCCGGCGAGCTCCAGCACGGCGGCAACCGTCTGCGCGTTGTGCGTCGCGAACTGGGGATAGAACGCCGGGCGGCCCGCGAACAACCGCTTGGCGCAGGCGAGGTACGACACATCGGTCGCGACCTTGCGCGTATAGACCGGGTAGGTCGCCAGCCCGCGCTCCTGCGCCCGCTTGATCTCGCTGTCCCAATAGGCGCCCTTGACCAGCCGCAGCATCAACCGGCGCTTAGTTCGCGCGGCCAATGCGGCGAGCCAGTCGATCACCGCCGGCGCGCGCTTCTGGTAGGCCTGTACCGCGAGGCCGAGCCCGTCCCAGCCGGTGAGCGCCGGCATCGCCGCCAGCGCTTCGATGAGGTCGAGCGAAAGCTCGAGCCGGTCGGATTCCTCGGCATCGATCGTCAGGCCGATGCCGGCATTGCGCGCGTGTTCGGCGAGATCGGTGAGGCGCGGGAGCAGCTCGCGCATCGCCCGCTCGCGCTGCGCCATCTCGTAGCGTGGATGAAGCGCCGACAATTTGACCGAGATGCCAGGCGCCGCTTCCACCGAACGCCCGCCCGCCGCGCCGCCGATCGCCGCGATCGCATGCGCATAGGCGGTGTGATAGCGCTCGGCGTCGTGGGCGGTCTTCGCCGCCTCGCCGAGCATGTCGTAGGAATGGCGGTAACCCTGCCGCTCGGTGGCGCGGGCGCGGTCGAGCGCTTCGTCGATCGTGCGGCCCATGACGAATTGCCGCCCGAGGATGCGCATCGCCGCGAGCACCGCCTGGCGCACCACTGGCTCGCCCGAGCGGGCGACAAAGCGGTGCAGGGCATGACCAAAATCGTTCGGGCTGTGATCGTCGCGCAGCATCCGCCCGGTCAGCATCAGCGCCCAGGTTGAGGCGTTGACGAACACCGACCCGGAATGACCGAGATGGCTCTGCCAGTCGGCGGCGGCAAGCTCGTCGCGGATCAGGCGGTCGATCGTGTCGCTGTCGGGGATGCGCAACAGCGCCTCGGCGAGGCACATCAGCGCCACCCCCTCGGGCGACGACAACGCGTATTCGTGCAGGAACGCATCGATTCCGCCGCGCGCCGGGCCTTTTTCGCGCATCGCGGCGACCAGGCGGTGCGCGGTCGCGGCGACCCGACGATTGGCGGCCGGCGGAAGTTTCGCGGCGGCGAGGATGACGGCGTCGGCCGCGTCCTCGTCGCGGCGATTGGCCACCTCGATCGCCGCGCGCGCAGGCTTGTCTCCGGCAGAGGCGGAGCGGTGAAGACGAGGTCCATGGCGTGGTTTGTGTCATTGCGAGCGCAGCGAAGCAATCTCGCGCCGAGAGGGGCTAGTCGCATCGAGACTACTTCGTCGCCTGACGGCTCCTCGCAATGACAGTCGATGTTTCTAATGAAAATCGCGGCTGTGGATGACGATGTCTGGCTCGTACATGTCGCGCGGGTCGTGGCCGGGGACGCGCTCGGTGAGCTTGAATGGCGGCTTATTAAGCGGCTCGGTGCCGCCGCGCTCGCGCAGGGTCTGCAGGCGCGGGGTCAGGTCGCGCAAATCCTCGGCGACGACATGGATGACCCCCTCCTCGCGCTGCAGCCGCCCTCTGCAATAGAGCAGGGTCGCGCCGAGCACGGTGCGGCGGAAGCGTTCGAGGATCGGCGGCCAGATGATCAGATTGGCGATGCCGGTTTCGTCCTCGACGGTGATGAAGATGACGCCCTTGGCGCTGCCCGGCCGCTGGCGGATCAAGACCAACCCGGCGATCGCGACACGGCGCTCGACCGGCAGGGTCGCGAGCGCGGCGGCGGTGACGATGCCTTCCCGCGCCAGCTCGCCGCGCAGGAAGGCGAGCGGGTGGCGCTTCAGGCTGAGGCTGGTGCTGCGGTAATCCTCGACGACATGTTCTCCAAGCGGCATCGCGGGGAGCAGGGAAGCGGCGAGGGCCTCGCTTTCTGTAGCTGGATTGAGATTGTGCGTCCTTCGAGACAGCTGCTCCGCAGCTTCCTCAGGATGAGGGTGGCCTTTGGGTGCCATCCAATGACGATCCTCATCCTGAGGAGCGCTCACCGAGCGCGTCTCGAAGGACGCACGATGCCCATGCAGCGCAAACAGCGGCAGCGGCGCTTCGCCGAGAGCCTTCAGCGCCCATAGCGCCTGACGGCGGTCGAGCGACATCGAGCGCAGCGCGTCGGCCGCGGCGAGGCGTTCGAGGGCGAGGCGGCCGAGCCCGCTGCGGTGCCACAGCGCCGCGGCATCCGGGTAGCCGGCGCCGCGCCGCTCGACGAGGCGCGCGGCATCTTCTTCGGAAAATCCCTTGATCTGGCGGAGACCGAGACGGAGCGCATAATGAACACCACCCCGGCGCAGGCCGGGGCCTATGCCTGACACGGTCGAGAGGCCGCCCGATGGGTCCCGGCCTGCGCCGGGATGGTGACTTGAATTACGGGATGGCGAAGTCGCCTCCGCGGGGGCGACGAAAGGAATTTCCTCCAGCGCGCAGTCCCATTGGCTGTGGTTGACATCGACCGGCAGCACCGTGACGCCGTGCTCGCGCGCGTCGCGGACGATCTGCGCCGGGGCATAGAATCCCATCGGCTGCGAATTCAACAGTGCGCAGGCGAAGATTTCGGGGTGGAAACATTTGATCCAGGCCGAGACGTAGACGAGCAGCGAAAAGCTCGCGGCATGGCTCTCCGGGAAACCGTACGTGCCAAACCCCTCGATCTGGCTGAAGCAGCGCTCGGCGAAATCGCGCGGGTAGCCGTTCGCGACCATGCCGGCGATGAACTTGTCGCGGAACAGATGGATCTCGCCGTTGCGCTTGAAGGTCGCCATCGCCCGGCGCAGCCGGTCGGCCTCCTCGGGCGGAAACCCGGCGCCGACGATCGCGATCTTCATCGCCTGTTCCTGGAAGAGCGGCACGCCCAAGGTTTTTTCCAGCACCTGGCGCAGCGCGTCGGAGGGGTATTCGACCGCCTCCTTGCCGCTGCGCCGGCGCAGATAGGGATGCACCATGTCGCCCTGGATCGGCCCCGGCCGGACGATCGCGACCTCGATCACGAGGTCGTAGAATCTGCGCGGCTTGAGGCGCGGCAGCATCGACATCTGGGCGCGGCTTTCGACCTGGAACACGCCCAGGGAATCGGCCTTCGACAGCATCTCGTAGACGGCGGGTTCCTCGGGCGGGATCGTCGCCAGCACATAGCGCCGGCCATGATGCCGCTCGATCAAAGCAAAGGCCTTGCGGATGCAGGTCAGCATGCCGAGCGCGAGGATGTCGATCTTGAGGATGCCCAGCGCGTCGAGATCGTCCTTGTCCCATTCGATGACGGTGCGGTCCTCCATCGCCGCGTTCTCGATCGGCACCAGCTCGGACAAGGGCCCGCGGGTGATCACGAACCCGCCGACATGCTGCGAGAGATGTCGCGGGAAGCCGATCAAGGTGGCGGCGAGGTCGAGCGCCACGCGCAGATTGCGGTCGCGCGGGTCGAGCCCGGCCTCGCGAACGCGCTCGTCGGCGATGCCCTCGCTCGACCAGCCCCACACCATGCCCGACAAGGCGGCGACGACATCGCCCGACAGGCCCATCGCCTTGCCGACCTCGCGGATCGCGCTGCGCGATCGATAGGTGATGAGCGTGGCGGCGAGCCCGGCGCGGTCGCGGCCGTATTTCTCGTAGATGTACTGGATCACCTCCTCGCGCCGCTCGTGCTCGAAATCGACGTCGATATCGGGCGGCTCGCCGCGCGCCGCGCTGATGAAGCGCTCGAACAAAACGTCGATGCGCGCCGGGTCGACCGCGGTGATGCCGAGGCAATAGCAGACCACCGAATTGGCCGCCGAGCCGCGCCCCTGGCAGAAGATGCCGCGCGAGCGCGCGAACCGCACGATGTCGTGGACGGTGAGGAAATAGCGCGCGAAATCGAGCTGCTCGATCAGCGCCAGCTCATGCGCGATCAGATCACGGATGGGGTCGGGAACATCGTGCGAGAAATGCTCGGCCGCGCCCTCCCAGGCTAATTGAGCGAGGCGCGATTGCGGGGTCATGCCCGGCGGCACCGGCTCTTCGGGGTATTCGTAGCGCAGCTCGTCGAGGCTGAACCGGCAACGCTTTACGATCTCGAGGCTGTAGGCCAGCGCCGCCTCGTGGCCGCGGAACAGCCGCGCCATCTCTGCCGCCGGCTTCAAATGGCGCTCGGCATTGGCCGCGAGGCGAAACCCGGCCTCGGCGATCGTGCAATGCTCGCGGATGCAGGTCAGCACGTCCTGTAGCGGCCGCCGCTCCGGGGCGTGGTAGAGCACGTCGCCGGTCGCCAGCAGCTTCAGGCCGGTTTCCCGGGCGATCGCGGCGAGCCGGGCGAGCCGGCGCGCATCGTCGCCGCGATAAAGATGGTGCGCGACGAGGTAGGCGCGGCCGGTGAAATCGGCGGCGATGCGCGCGGCGGTTTCGCGATGGGCGGCGAGGCTGACGCGATCGGCGCCTTCGGGCGGCAGCAGGGCGACGACGAGCCCCGCGCCGTGGGCGACGACATCGCCGTAATCGAGATGGCATTCGCCCTTCGGCGCGCGCCGCTTGCCGAGGGTCAACAGGGTCGTCAGCCGGCCATAGGCGGCGCGGTCTTCGGGATAGGCGAGGAGGCTGACGCCGTCCCGCAGATCGAGCCGCACCCCGACGACAAGCCGGATGCCGGTTTCCTTGGCCGCCTGATGCGCGCGCACGATGCCGGCGAGGCTGTTGCGATCGGTGATCGCGATCGCCGCAAAGCCGAGCAGCGCCGCCTGCCGCACCAGCTCGTCCGGGTGCGAGCCGCCGCGCAGGAATGTGAAATTGCTGGTCGCCTGCAGCTCGGCGTATTGGGGTTTATGCAAAGATTCCATGGACGAACCAGCGTGGCGGGGGGGCGCCGGGCAAGCCGGCGCGGAACAGCCAGAAGCGCCGGCCGGATGCGTCCTCGACCCGGTAATAGTCGCGGATCGCATCCGGAGCGCCGGCGCCGCCGACGAGTTGTCCATCCGGGCGCCACCATTCCTCGGCGATGCGCTCGGGCCCATCGGCCTGGGCGATGCGATGCGTGCGACGGCGCCAGGTGAAGCGGAACGGCGGATCGTCGGGCAGGACCCAGAACGCCTCGACCGGTTCCGGCGGTTGGAACAGGCGGACGGGACGGGGCGATTTTTGCGGCTCGGATATCGTGCCGGCCCCCACCCGCGCGCGATGCGCGCTTCCCTCCCCCGTGGACACGGGGAAGGGTTTGGGAGGGGGCCGGCACCCGGTTTCAACCGGCACCGCAACGGACGCCCGCTCGGGGATATGGCTGGCGCGCGGTTCGAGGCGGGCGAGCGCATCGAGGCCGAGCTTCGCGCCGATCCGGTCGAAGAGCGGGCCTGACCCCCCAGCCGCAGCGGAGTTGCCGGTCATTTCGATCTGCTCAGCCGCCAACGGCTCGACCGCGAAAGCGGCGAGGATCACGTCCTCGATGCCCAGGCCGGGGTCGATCGTGTCGAGCTTGCCGGTCAGCAATTTGGCGAGATGGGCGGGGTCGCGGCTGGGACGGGCGGTGCCGATGCGGATGTGCTCGACCCTTCCGTCGACACGGTGAAAGCCGAGGTCGAGCCGTCGCGCGCCCATGCCTTCGCGCTCAAGACGCGCGACCAAATCCGCGGTCAGCCGCTCGGCGGCGCGAGCGAGATCGGCGGGATCGGCGATCGGCTCGGGCAGCGAGAGGCGCACCCGCCGGGTCGGCACCTCGCCCAACGGCGACAGCGGCTCGGGCAGGTCGTCCAAGGCCTGGTCGAGCCGGCGCGCGACCGTGTCGCCAAACCGGCGGGCGAGCGCGTCGCGCGGCATTGCCAGCGCCTCACCAACCCGCCGCAGCCCGACCCGGTGCAGACCCTCGACGATCGCCGGGTCGAGGCGCAGCGCCGCGATCGGCAACGGCGCCAGGGCGGCGCGGGTCTCGCCCGGCGCGACGACAAGGGAGGTAGCGATGCCTCCTGTTTTGCCTGTTTTTACAGGTAATTTACAGGCGCCCTCTTCCGCCTCGCTTGCCGCAAAGCGAGCTACGGCCCAGGCGGCGCCGAGCGTATCGGCGATCGCCACGCGATGGGCGATGCCCTGCCGCGCCAGCCGCCCGGACAGATCGGCGGCGAGCCCCGCCTCGCCGCCCCATAAATGCGCCGAGCCGGTTGTCTCGATCTTGATCCCGTCCGCGCCGTCGGGCGCGGTCCACGGGCTGTAGCGACCGCACCATTCGGCGAGGCGGCGCAAGGCGGCGGCATCCTCGGCGAGTTCGGCCGGACGGGTCAGCAGCCCCGGCAGGAACGACAGCGCATCGGCGAGCGGCATCCCGGTCGCTATTCCCTGGGCGGCGGCCGCCGGGTTGACCGCGGCGAGGATTTGCCGCCCGCCCACGGCGATCACCGTGGCGAAAGGAGCTGCCTCACCCGGCGCGGCGCCAAGGTTCGGCAGCAACCCGCTGCGGCGCAGCCGGTCGATCGCCCAGCTCGGCAGAAAGAGATACAAGACCCGTCGCATCGGCCACCTCTACAGTCCATTCCGCTGATTCCGCGCCGCGGCAGCGCAGCAACTCGACCCGCCAGCGCGGTGTTCCGATCCCCGGCTCGCTGCCGGGCAGGGACGGGATCGCCGCGATCCGCCAGCGCGTCAGCGCCGCGCTCGGTCGCGCGCGTTCGTCTGCGGCCTCGGCGCCATTGCGCCAGCGCCGCAGCACCAGCGCGGTGACGCCGGAGCGCTCGGCGGCGAGCTGCAGCCGGCGGCCCGCGATCATCGGCAACCGCCCCACTTCGCCGACCACCGCGGCGATGCCGCCGGGGGAATTGGCCGCGCGCAGCCTTTCTTCCAAGGCCCAGAGGATGTCGTCGTCGCGCGCCGCTCTCACCAAGACGATCCGCGCCGGATCGAGCCCGTGCGCGGCGAGCCCCGGCCCATACAGATCACGTTGCTTCAGGCACCACAGGACGATGCCGTCACCCACTCGCCCGGCGATGCCGGCGGCGAAGCCTGCGGCGGCGGCGCCATCCTCCTCGTCGGCGCCGGTACCGAGGATTTCGTGCAGCGCGCCCAAGGCCAGTCCGCCGCCCGGTAGGGCGCGGTCGATCGCCGGGGCCCGAAACGGCAACACGCCGCAGCGCAACGCGTTCGGCCGCTCGATCCGGCGGATGCGGTCTTGTAAAGCGACAAGGCTGGTAGCAGATGACATCGGGAGAGAACCGGCCGCTTTTCTGATGTTCCTTATTTGTTCTCATCATCTTCGGTTGTCAACCCCGCTCGCTTTGCCGTTAAGATAGGCGATGGCAGACGCCCGCTATCCTGAACGCACCACGAGCGAGAGCGACGCGGCGGAAACCACCGCCCGCATCCTCTTGGAAACCGAGGCCGTGCTGTTCCGGCCCGACAACCCGTTCACCTTTACCTCGGGACGGTTGTCGCCGGTCTATGTCGATTGCCGCCGGCTGATCTCATTCCCGCGCGCGCGGCGCAAGCTGATGGATATGGGCGCCAAGCTGATCGAGCAGCGCGTTGGCTTCGAATCGTTGGACGCGATCGCCGGCGGCGAGACCGCCGGGATCCCATTCGCCGCCTGGATCGCCGACCGGTTGTCGCTGCCGATGCTTTACGTGCGCAAGCAGGCCAAGGGATTTGGCCGCAACGCCCAGATCGAGGGCGAGCTGAAGGACGACGCCAGGGTGCTGCTGGTCGAGGACCTCGCCAGCGAGGGCACCTCGAAGCTCAATTTCGTGCGCGCGATCCGCCAGGCCGGTGGCGAGATCAGCCATACCTTTGTGATCTTCAATTACGGCATCTTCCCCCACACCGAATCGAGCCTCGCGGCCGAGGGGATAACCCTGCACGCGCTCGCCACCTGGTGGGATGTGGCGGAGGTCGCGGAAAAGATGGGCCGCTTCGAGCCCGGGGAATACGAGAAGATCAAGAACTTCCTCGAAAACCCCGAGGACTGGCCGGCCAAGCGCGCCGCCGCGGCGGGATAGGCTCGCGGCGAAGCCGCAAAACCAATTTACCACAGAGGCACAGAGGGCACGGAGGGGCCAGCGGCACGGCGTCTCCGTGCCCTCCGTGTCTCCGTGGTTATACTTTTGGCGCTTCGCGGCTAGCCCTGCCTCGGCAGCCAAGCCGCCAGCAGCGCGGCGGCTTCTTCGATATCCTCGCTCGAGCCGGCGAAGCTGAGGCGGACCCAGTCGCCGCCGTGGATCGGGTCGAAATCGCGGCCGGGGGTTATCGCGACGCCGGTTTCGGCGAGCATCTTGCGGCAGAAGGTTTCACTGTCGCGGGTCAGCGCCGAGACATCGACATAAAGATAGAACGCGCCGTCGGCCGGCGCGAAGCGGGTCAGCCCGGTCTTCATCAGCGTCGTGATCAACCGATCGCGGTTGGCGCGGTAACGCGCGACGTGGCCGTCGAGCTCGCTCCGGCAATCGAACGCCGCGACCGCGGCGCGCTGCGACAGTGCCGGCGGCGAGATGTAGAAATTCTGCGCCAGGCACTCGACCGAACGCGTGAGGTCGGGCGGTACCAGCATCCAGCCGAGCCGCCACCCGGTCATGCTGTAATATTTCGAGAACGAGTTGACGATGATGGCGTCGCGCCCGAAGGCGCGCGCGGTCTCGGCCGCGCCTTCGTAAACGATGCCGTGATAGATCTCGTCGGAGACGAGGCGGATGCCGCGCTCGCGGCAATAATCCGCGAGGCGCGCGAGCTCGGCGGGCGCGATCATCGTGCCGGTGGGATTGGCCGGGCTGGCGACGATGAGCCCGGCCAGATCGGGGATGTCGGCGAGCAGTTCGGGGTTGGGCTGGTAGTGCGCGTTCTCGCCGACCTCGATCAGTACCGTTTCGAGCCCGAGCGCCGAGAGGATGTTGCGATAGGCCGGGTAGCCGGGCGCGGCGAGCGCGACCCGGTCGCCCGGCTCGAACGCGGCCAGAAAGGCGAGCTGGAATGCCGCCGACGAGCCGGTGGTGACGACGATCTCGGCCGGATCGACGGCGACCCCGTAGCGCACGCGGTAATCGGCGGCAATTGCCTCGCGCAGCGGCGGGATGCCCTCGGCATCGGTATAGCCGATGCGGTCGTCCGCGAGCGCCTGGCGCGCCGCGTCGAGCACCTTCTGGGGCGCCGGGGTGCCCGGCTGGCCGACCTCGAGGTGGAGCACCCGCTCGCCTTCCGCCGCGCGCGCATTGGCGGCGCGCAGCACATCCATCGCGATGAACGGCGGGACCAGCCCGCGGCGGGAAACACGCAGCGTCATGCGCCCCAATTTGCGGGGAAAGGTTGCCATTGGCGAGGGGCATTCGCTATGACGGGCGCCGGTTCTTTTGCGGGGACAACACAACAATGGCCAAGGTCAGCCTTATCGGCATGTCGGGCAGCTTGCGCGCCGGCTCGTACTCGAACGCGATCCTCGCGACGCTCGCCGAGAAATTCGCCGACCGCGCCGATCTGCAGCTCTACGACCTCGCGCCGATCCCGCTCTACAACCAGGATTTCGAGGGCGAAAAGCGCCCGCCGCCGGTCAAGCGGATGCTCGCCGATATCGAGGCGGCCGACGGCCTGGTGTTTTGCGCGCCGGAGTTCAACCACTCGATCCCGGGCGTGTTGAAGAATGCGATCGACTGGGCATCGCGCCCGGCTTTCGCCTCGGTGCTGGCCTACAAGCCGGTGGCGATCATGGCGACGTCGCGCGGGCCGCTGGGCGGCGCGCGCTGCCTCGAGCACATGAAGACGGCGCTCGATTCCTGTCTGTCGCGCGTGACCCTGGCGCGCGAGGTCACCATCACCGCCGCCGAGACCAGGATCAAAGACGGGCGGCTGGTCGACGAGGTCTGTCTCGGCTTCGCCGGCGGCGCGGTCGAAGCGCTACTCAAGGAGATCGCGCTGTGGAAAGGCGCGAACGTCTAGTTCAGGGTCGAGGCGTCCTTTTCGTTGACGCAGCGCAACAGGCGCCAATAGCCGAAGAGGTTGCTCGGGCGGATTTCGCGCACGGTCAATTTGCTGTCGCGCATAAAGGCGTCGAATTCGAAGTCGGGGTGAAATCCGATATGCCGGGCGAGGTGCGCCAGGCGCCTCTCGCAAAAACGCAGCGCCCAGTTCTCGCTCATGAAATGATTCACCAGCACGATCGTCCCGCCGGGGATGCACACCCGGCGCATCTCGGCGGCGAATTGCGCCGGGTTCGGCACGACGGGCGCGACGTAAAGCGCCAAGACCGCGTCGAACGAGTTGTCGGCAAACTCGAGATGCTCGGCATCCATCAGATGGAGGCCGTCGACATGGGCGAGCTTCTCGCGCTCGACCCGGGCCTCGGCCTTGGCCAGCATCTCGGCCGACACATCGATGCCGGTGACGTGCGAATCGGCACGGAAATGCGGCAGCGACAAACCGGTACCGACGCCCACTTCGAGGATGCGTTGGCCGGGCCGGTCGTTGGCGATGCGCACCGCTTCCTTACGACCGGGATGAAACACCGGGCCGAAAACGAAATCGTATGATCCCGAAACCCAGCGGTAGGTGCGGATCGTATCGCGAAGGTCCATCAGAGCGCTTTCGTCGCGGTCGCCACGAAGCGGCCACCGCTGCAACCCGAAAGTGCCCCCGGTGAGGCCGTTTGTAAACCTCTCGCGAGCAGGGGGCGGCCGCGGTGACCGATTGCGGCAACCGGACCGGCCGCTGGATCGCGCGCAAGTTGCGCGGCGGACGCGATTTGCGCCCAACGCGCTCAGATCAGGGCGATGTGATCGGCTTCGAATCCCTTGCGGCCGTCGATTGCCTCAACACGCACCCGTTGACCCGGGTCGAGCATGTCGAGCCCGCTGCGGCGCAGCGCGGTGATATGGATGAACACATCCTTGCCGCCGCCGTCGGGCGAGACGAAGCCGTAACCTTTGTCGGGCTCGAACCATTTGACCGCGCCTTCGAGCGTGCTCGTCGGGCGCGTGCCGCGCCGGTCACCGCCGATTCCCGGCTCGACCGCAGTGCTGAGGTCGATGCTGAGCACCGTCGTGACCAGTGGCCCCTTGGTGCCGGCGCCGATTTCGCAGGTTATCGAAGCGCCTTCGCGCACATCCTCGTAGCCGGCGCGGCGCAGGATCGCCATCGGCAGAAAGGCGTCGGGCGAGCCGTCGGTCATCGCAACAAAGCCGAAACCCTTACTGGCGTTGAACCATCTTACCTTGGCTTCGACGCGCTGGACGGGCTGAGGATCCTCGGGGTCATGGCCCGTGCGGTGATCGTGCATAGGTCCTCTGAACGTGAAATAGCGGAAGTGCGCATTGGGGCACAAAATCCTAGCGTAAAAATTGTGAACGGGGCTAGCGCGGCGATTGTCAATCGGGCTGTTAGCCTTGAATTTGCCCGATTTTCGTCTTTTTTTAAGCTATACGTAAGGTTGTACGCGGTAGCGCGGCTTTGCCCGCGCCGGCGCCGCGGCGGCAGCGTCTTGCATCGAAGCGGCGATCGCCTATCATCCGCGCGGGGACGCGGGTGTAGCTCAATGGTAGAGCAGAAGCTTCCCAAGCTTACGACGAGGGTTCGATTCCCTTCACCCGCTCCAGCTTAAGCACCGGATCAAGCAGCCCGCAGCGGCACCAGGAGCGCGGGGGTGAAAGTCTGCACGATGTCGCCGTGCTGGTTCAGGGTCGCGACCCGCACGTTGACGATGCCCTGACCGGGCCGCGACCGCGACATCCGGGTTTCGAGGATCTCGGCCTCGACATGCAACTCGTCGCCCGGCCGCACCGGTTTCAGCCAGGCGAGCTCGCCGCCGAAGCCGAGAATACCGCCGGCCGGGCGAAATTCACTGCCGACGATAAGCCGCATGGTCAGCGCCGCGGTGTGCCAGCCGCTCGCGGCAAGTCCGCCGAACAGGCTTTCCCTCGCCGCCTCCTCGTCGAGATGGAAGGGCTGCGGGTCATACTCGCGGGCGAATGATTTGATCGCCGCGGCGTCGATGGTCAGCCGGCCCGAGGCGAATTTCTGTCCTACCGAGAAATCCTCGAAATATTGCATCACAGCCTCGCCGGCCGCGCGACAAACCAAGCGCCGCCGGCGACCGCGCCGGCATTGATCGCGCCGAACACGGCCAGCGCGACGGCGAGCGCGGCAAAGACATAGGTGAGATCGGCGGTCAGCCGGAAGGCGAGCCAGCCGCCGCCGGCGGCGATCGCGAAGCGCGTCACCGCCGCGGTCAGCGGCCAACGCAGCCGGCCCGCGCCTTGCGATGCGAAGTAGAGTGCCATGCCGAGCCCGAAAAGCCCGTAACACGGCCCGACGACGCGCAGATACGCGCTGCCGGCGGCGAGCATCGCCGGGTCGCGGTCGAACAAGGTGAGCCAGGCGAGCGGCAGCGCCGCCGCCGCGAGCCCGATCGCCTCGGTCAGCCCAAAGGCGATTGCCGCGCCGATCCATGCCGTGCGCAGTGCGCGCCGGCCGTGCCCCGCGCCGATATTGGTGCCGACCATCGCCACCAGCGGCCCTCCCAGCCCAAACACCAGCGGCACCAGCAGGTATTCGAGACGCGAGCCGACACCGTAGCCGGCAATCGCCGCCGCGCCGAACCGTCCGACCAGCGCCGTCGTAATCGCCACCGTCGCGTTGGTCTGCACGGTGATCAGCGCGGCGACCGCGCCGACCCGCAGGATCTCGCGAAACAGCCGGGCTTCGAGCCGCAAGCCGTGCAGCGACAGGCGCACGATGCTGCGCCCCGAGGCGAGGTACCAGCCGAGGATCCCGACCCCGATCGCGTAATAGACGATCAGCGCCACGCCGCCGCCGGCGATGCCGAGCCGCGGGAACGGCCCCCAGCCGAAGATCAGGCACGGCGACAGCGGCACCAGGATCACCGTGCCGCCGATGCTAACCCAGGCCGGAACCGCCATGTTACCGGTGCCGCGCACGACATTGGCGAGCGCGTTGAACACCCAGATCAGCACCATGCCGGCGAAAACGACATTGGAATAGGTGAGCGCGGCATCGAGCGCGGCGCCGCTGCCGCCCATCGCCCGGTAGAGCGGCCGTCCGAACAGCAGCGCCGCGGCGCTGAACACGAGCGCGAAACCGATCCCGATCGCGACCGCATGAAGGGCGAGGCGGTCGGCGTCCTCGCGCCTCCCGGACCCCAAAGCGCGCGCCACTGCCGACGAGATGCCGCCGCCGACCGCGCCGGCCGACATCATCTGCATCAGCATCACCGCCGGGAACACCAGCGCGATGCCCGCCAGCGCGGCGGTGCCAAGCCAGCCGATGAAATAGGTTTCGACCAGACCCAGGCTCGCCTGCACGACCATGACCAGCATGTTGGGGGCGGCGAGCCGAAGGAGCGTCGCGGCGATCGGCGCCTCGATCAGCCGGCTTGTGCGGGGGTCGAGCGCCGGGCGCGGCGGCGCGCTGGACGGTGGCGGCGCCGTGACCGGCAGCACCGCGGCGAGATTGCTCAACGCAGTTGGGTTCGCCGGCGCGAGCGACATGATATCCTCTGCTTCACAAAGCGCCCGATCAGGCGTATATGCACCTATATAAGAGCGCATATGCGCCTTTGTCTAGAGTTGAGATGCGCCGATGACAGACGCCGACAAGCCCGGCTTTCAGGAATGCAACTGCCTGGCCATCCGCCAGGCCGCCCGGCACGTGACGCAATTCTACGATCAGATTTTCGCGCCAACCGGGCTGCGCGCCACGCAATTCGCGATCCTGTCGCGGTTACGGCACGCCGGACCGATGTCGATCAATACCTTGGCCAATTTGCTGGTGATGGACCGCACGACCTTGGGCCGCAACATTTTGCCGCTGGAGCGCGACGGGCTGATCGAGGTCGCGCCGAGCCGCGCCGACCGGCGCCGCCATGAGTTGTGCCTGACTGAGGCCGGGCTCGCCCGCTATCGGGCCTCGGTCGAGCGCTGGAACGAGGCGCAAAGGCGGTTCGGCGAGGCGTTCGGCGACGAGCGTGCCGCCGCGCTGCGTGGCCTCTTACGCGAGGTCGTTGCCAGCGATTTCGCCGCGGCGGAATAGCCCTAGAACGGCAGCTTCATCCCGCCGGGCAGGTTTAGGCCGCCGGTCAGCTTGTGCATTTCGGCCTCGGTGTGCGCGTTGACCTTCTGGCGCGCGTCGTTGAACGCGGCGACGATCAAATCCTCGACGACCTCGCTGTCATTGGGGTCGAGCACCGACTTGTCGATCTTGATCTTCTTCAAATCGCCTTTGCCGTTGAGCGTCAACTGGACCATGCCGCCGCCGGCGACCCCGGTCATCTCGATGGTCTCGAGCTGCGCCTGAATCTCGGCCATCTTGTGCTGCATCTGCTGAGCCTGCTTCATCAGCTGGCCGAGATTCTTCATGGTTCGTCCTCCTCGCCGTTCGCGGGCTCGTCCTCGTTGGCGCCGTCTTCATCGCCGGCAGCTTGCGCGGCGGCGACAAACCGCTCGCGCACCGCGGCGATCGTCGCGCCGGGAAACGCGTCGAGCACAGCGCGCACCAGGGGGTGTTGGGCGACCTCGCTTTCCAATTCGCTAACGCGCACCTGCTGCTGTTGTTCGAGGGTCGGCGCGCCCTCTTCCTGCGACACGGCGACGACCCAGCGGGTACCGGTCCATTCGCTCAATTTCTGGCCGAGCCGACTTGCCAGATCGCGCGGCGCGCCCTCGGCGGGGCGAAACTCGATCTGCCCGGGCTCGAAGGCGACGAGATGAACCTGCGAGCGGAGCTGGGCCGCGGTGATCCCCTCGCGATGGCGGTCGAACAGGGCAACGGTCTCGACGAAATTCTGTGGCATCGGGTCGAGTGGCGAGCCGCTCGGCGGCGCGACGGACAGCGGTTCCGGCTGTGGCTCCGGTTCCGCGGCGACCATCACTGGCGCGGTATTGCCGCTGTCGGCGCGCGGCCGGGCGATCGGCGCAGGCGGCGCGCTGGCGAACGGCTCGACAAAGACCGGCTCGATCACCGCCTCTTCAGGCTCGGAGGCCGCGGCCCGCGCGGGCTTTGATACGACCGGCGCCGGCGCGGCGGGCAGGGTGCCGAGGTCGATGCCCTTGACCAACTCGGCCGGCACCGGCAGATCGGCGACATAGGCGAGGCGCACCAGCACCATCTCGGCCGCCTGACGCGAGGCGGGCGCGGTCTGCACCTCCTCGATGCCCTTCAGCAACATCTGCCAGGTGCGCGCGAGGACCGGCATGGCCAACGCCGCCGCTAAAGGTTGCGCCCTCTCGCGGTCGCCTTCTGCCATCGGGTCGCCGGCCCCGGCATCGGGCACGAGCTTCAAACGCGTCAGGAAATGCGCGAGCTCGAGCAGGTCCTGGGTAACCGAGAGCGGGTCGGCGCCGCCCTGGTAAAGCGCCTCCATGCGGTCGAGCGCGCCGGCGGCATCGCCTTTCAACACCGTCTCGAACAGGTCGAAGATCAGGCTGCGGTCGGCGATGCCGAGCATGTCGCGCACCGCGTCCTCGGCGATCGGGCCGTTGGCGAGCGCGATCGCCTGGTCGAGGATCGACAGCCCGTCGCGCACCGAGCCGTCGGCGGCGCGTGCGATGAGGCCCAGCGCGCCGGGCGCGATCTCCACTCCCTCCGCCTCGGCGATGGTCTTGTAATGCGCGACAAGCTGATCGATCGGCACGCGGCGCAGCGAGAAGCGCTGGCAGCGCGACAGCACCGTCACCGGCACTTTTTGAATCTCGGTCGTCGCGAAGACGAATTTGACGTCGGGCGGCGGTTCTTCGAGCGTCTTCAACAGCGCGTTGAAGGCGTTCTTCGACAGCATGTGGACTTCGTCGATGATGTAGACCTTGAACCGCGCAGAGACCGGGCGGTAGCGCATCCCCTCGGTCAGCTCGCGGATGTCGTCGACCCCGGTGCGAGAGGCGGCGTCCATCTCGATCACATCGACATGGCGATCCTCGGCGATGCCCCGGCAATGCTCGCATACGCCGCACGGCGACACGGTTGGCCCGCCGCTGCCATCGGGGCCGATGCAATTGAGCGAGCGCGCGATGATCCGCGCCGTCGTCGTCTTGCCGACCCCACGCACCCCGGTGAGGATGAAGGCGTGCGCGACCCGGCCGCTGGCGATCGCGTTCGCCAGGGTGCGCACCATCGCCTCCTGACCGATCAGCTCGGCGAAGGTCTGTGGCCGGTACTTGCGGGCCAGCACGCGATAATGGGTCGCGGCGTCGGTCATCGACCTGTGCTGAAACGGGGTGGGAGACCGAACGAACGACCCAGGCCGGAACTCGTTACGGCTGCTTCCTTCCGGACCTGACCGGGTTGGCGAGGGACCTGTCCGCCGCCGACCTCCCACCGCACTATATCAGGTGCCGAGAGGGGCGCGGCAAGTTTCGGGACGGGCCGTGCGCGATTGATGCGACGGCTCAAGACAATTCAATGCTATCGAAAACGGTGCAAAATCGCGCAACGGCAGGCGAGATGACCATGCATCGAGCGTTTGTGGCGGGCGTGACTATCCTGTTGTCACTGAGCCTGCCAGCAGCCGCGGACGAGTCGCCGAAGCGTGGCGGGACGCTGACCTACATGATCCCGGCGGACGCGCCGCCGAGCTTCGACGGCCATCGCGAGAACACCTTCGCGACGATCCATGCGGTGGCGCCGTTCTACAGCGTGCTGATCCGGGCGAACCCGGACAACCCGTCCGAGACGACCCAATTCGTCTGCGATGTCTGCACCGCGATCCCCGAACCGACCGATGGCGGCCGGACCTACGCCTTCCCGATACGCAAGGATGTCAGGTTCCACGACGGGTCGCCGCTGACCGCCTACGACGTGGCCGCGAGCTGGAACGAGATCATCAATCCGCCGGAAGGGGTGATCAGCGCGCAGCGCGGCTATTATTCGATCATGGTCGACACGGTCGAGGCGCCCGACCCGAATACCGTCGTCTTCCGCCTCAAATTCGCGACCGCCGCGTTTCTGCCGGCGCTCGCCAACCCCTTTACCTTCATCTACCAGAAGGCGGTCCTCGACCGCGACCCGCGCTGGTACGAGAAGAACATCCTGGGCTCGGGTCCCTTCCGCTTTAAGGAATATCAGGCCGGGCAATCGATTTCGGGCGAGCGCAACCCCGACTACTACCGCCCGGGACTGCCCTATCTCGACGGTTTCACCGGCATTTTCGCCGACAAGCAGGCGACCCGGGTGGCCGCAATCCGGGGCGACCGCGCGGCGATCGAGTTCCGCGGCTTTCCGCCGGCAACGCGCGACGAGCTTCAGGCCGCGCTCGGTGATCAGCTCACGGTTCAGGAGAGCGACTGGAACTGCGGGGCGCTGATCACCCCCAACCATCAGCGAAAGCCGTTCGACGATGCAAGGGTGCGCCGCGCGCTGAGCTTGGCGATCGACCGCTGGGGTGACGCGCCGGCGCTCTCGCGGATCACCATCGAGAAAACCGTCGGCGGGGTCGGGTTTCCTGGCTCGCCGCTCGCGGCGACCAAAGAGGAATTGCAGCAATTGGCGGGCTACTGGCCCGACATCGCGAAATCGCGCGACGAGGCGAAGCGGCTGCTAAAGGAAGCCGGCGCCGAGGGGCTGAGCTTCGAACTGCTCAACCGCAATGTCGATCAGCCCTACAAGTTCAACGCGACCTGGGCGATCGACGAGTGGAGCAAGATCGGCGTCAAGGCAACCCAGCGGGTGCTGGCGACCGGTCCTTACGGCGAGGCGATCGAATGCGGCGATTTCGCCGCCGCGCTCGACGGCGATTGCCAGACCATCGTCAACCCGCTGCTCGACGGCACCAAATACCTGCCGCACTCGGTCTCGCCGTTCAATTTCGGCAACTACGAGGATCCCGAGGAGGTCGATCTCTATGACCGGATGCTGCGAGAGACCGATTTCGCGCGGCAGCGCGACCTGATGCGCCAGTTCGAGAAGCGGGTGCTCGACACCGAGGCGCACGAGATTTTCCTCCTCTGGCGCTACCGCATCGTGCCCTATCGCAGCTATGTCAAAGGCTGGAAGATCAGCCCCAGCCATTACGTCAACCAGGATTTGGCGACGATCTGGCTCGACAAATAACTTGGTCCAGCCGCGTGCGATGGCATTGCTGGCGATAGCACGGAGAACCCGGGTGATCGGCGCGCGTTTGCCGGGTAGCTGAAATCTCGATGAGGGTGAGACGATGCCGGCGAAATCCAAGGCGCAGCAGAAGGCGGCGGGCGCGGCGCTCGCGGCCAAGCGCGGCGAGCAAAAGGTCAGCGCCTTAAAAGGCGCCTCGAAATCGATGTACGAATCGATGACCGAGGAACAACTCGAAGAATTCGCCGCGACGAAGCGCAAGGGCAAACCGGAACACGTGCGATAGCGCATTTCGGCGCACATTGATCGGGATGCGGCCATAAAGGCGGCGTGCTAGCGTCTCGTGAACGCACGAGGGGTAGCCATGGCCGTCTTGAAACATCTCGCCAAGCTCGACGTTCCCGGCGGCGGTCAGGTCGTCGCCGAGGGCAACCACGCCTATGTCGGGCATATGGGGCCGCCCGACGGCACTTCGATCGTCGATGTCAGCGACCCGCGGAAGCCGCGCATCACGAGCCGCATCGAGATCCCGAGCTTCATGCATTCGCACAAGGTGCGGGTGCACGGCGATGTGATGCTGGTCAACCAGGAGCTGTTCCGCGCCCGCAACCCCGAGAAGCCCGAGGGCTGGGCCGGCGGGATCAAGGTTTACGACGTCAAGGACAAGACCCGGCCGCGCGAGATCGGGCATTACAAATCGGGCGGTTCGCACCGCTTCGATTCGGACGGGCGCTACGCTTATATCTCGTCCGAGGAGCAGGGATATCTCGGCGACATCGTCGTGATCCTCGACCTCGCCGACCCGACCAAGCCCGAGGCGATCGGCAAATGGCACATGCCCGGCCAATGGACCGAAGGCGGCGAGACCCCGACCTGGCCGGGCCGCCGGCATCGCTGCCACCATCCGCTGCGGCGCGGCGACCGGCTCTACACGAGCTATTGGCATGGCGGGTTCGTGATCCTCGATTGCGCGGATCTGCGGCACCCTTGCTTCATCAGCGGCCTCGACTGGAGCCCGCCCTATCCGTGTCCGACCCACACCGTGCTGCCGATCCCCTATGAGCTGATGGGGCGCAAGGTCGCTGTCGTCACCGACGAGGAGGTCGCCGACCGGCTCACCCCCTCGCCCAACGCCTTTATGTGGATCGTCGACATCACCGATGAGGCGCACCCGGTGCCGATCTCGACCTGGACGGTGCCGCATGACGAGCCGTTCGACCCGCTGTGCTGGTTTGGCGCGCACCAGCCGCAGGAGACGGTCAACGGCAACATTATCCTGGTGACCTGGTTTGGCGGCGGATTGCGCGCGGTCGATATTTCGAACCCGTACCGGCCGGAGGAGGTCGACAGCTTTATGCCCAAACCCGGCGCCGGGCAGACGATTGTGCAGTCGAACGATGTCTTCGTCGACAAGTCGCGCGGCCTGGTGTTCCTGATCGACCGGTTGAACGGGCTCGATATTCTCGAACTCGCCAACTGAGGGGACAAGACCGTGAGAAGAATGGCCCTCGCGCTGTTGGCAGCAGCCGGAATCCTGGGTTTCGCCGCGGCGAGCCAGGCGCAATCGCCGATCGGGCTTTACGGCACCTGGGCGAGCGGCCGATACCCTGGAGTGGGCGGGCAGGTCCACCTCGACAGCGTGGTCGTCAATGCCGCCGGCGAGTTTGTCGGCCGGGTGTCCTTCAGCGGGTCGCCCTGCGCCGACTGGGCGAATTTCAGCGGCCGGACCATGGGCGATACGGTAATTCTGTCGATGACCGTCGGCAATTGCGGCCCGGACGAGGTCACGCTGCACCGCCAGGGTCCGGGTTGGGTCGGCACCTATCGCACGCTGCAAGACGTCGGCATGGTAACGATGGTGCCTTAGAGCGCGATGTCCGAGCTCGATACGCTGATCCAATTGCTGGCGAAGCTGCCGGGGCTCGGGCCGCGCTCGGCGCGACGCGCGGCGCTGCACTTGATCAAGCGGCGCGAGAGCGTGATGGAGCCGCTCGCGGCGGCGATGCGCGACGCCGCGGCGGCGATCCGGCCGTGCGCGACTTGCGGCAATCTCGACACGGTCGAACCGTGCGCCATCTGCCGCGACCCGCGGCGCGACGCGAACCTCATCTGCGTGGTCGAGGACCTCGCCGATCTGTGGGCCTTGGAGCGCACCGCCGCCTTCCGCGGCCGTTATCACGTGCTTGGCGGCACTCTGTCGGCGCTCGATGGCGTCGGGCCCGAGGACCTCGCCATCGGCCGGCTGATCGCCCGCCTCTCACCCGGCATGGAGCTGATCCTCGCCTTGAACGCGACGGTCGACGGGCAGACCACGGCGCATTACATCGCCGACCGCGCGGCGCAAACTGGCGCCACCGTCTCGCGTCTCGCGCAGGGCGTGCCGATCGGCGGCGAGCTCGACTATCTCGACGAAGGCACTCTGACCGCGGCGCTCAAGGCCAGGCGAGCACTATAAGGTCGTGCGGTTAAGCTGCCGCCCGCCGGCTCCTGACCCGGTGCTGCCCTGAATTCTCCTCCTCGAAGAGGTCGGCGAGGCGTTCGAGCATCACGCCGCCGAGCTGCTCGGCATCGACGATCGTCACCGCACGGCGGTAGTAGCGCGTCACGTCATGGCCGATGCCGATCGCGGTCAATTCGACCTCGCCGGTGCGCTCGATGTCGTGGATCACCTCGCGCAAATGCTTTTCAAGGTAGTTGCCGGGGTTGACCGACAAGGTCGAATCGTCGACCGGCGCGCCGTCCGAGATCACCATCAGTATCTTGCGCTCTTCGGTGCGGGTCAGCAGCCGGTTGTGCGCCCAGGCCAGCGCCTCGCCGTCGATATTTTCTTTGAGGATGCCCTCGCGCAGCATCAGGCCGAGGCTGCGGCGCGCGCGGCGCCACGGCGCGTCGGCCGGCTTGTAGACGATGTGCCGCAAATCGTTGAGCCGGCCGGGGTTGGGCGGCTTGCCGGCGGCGATCCACCTTTCGCGCGACTGGCCGCCCTTCCACGCGCGCGTGGTGAAGCCGAGGATCTCGACCTTGACCGCGCAGCGCTCAAGGGTGCGTGCCAGGATATCGGCGCTCATCGCCGCGACGGTGATCGGCCGGCCGCGCATCGAGCCAGAATTGTCGATCAGCAGGGTGACGACCGTGTCGCGGAAATCGGTCTCGCGCTCGCGCTTATAGGCGAGCGGCAGCACGGGGTTGGCGACGACGCGGGCGAGCCGCGCGGCATCGAGAATGCCTTCGTCGAGATCGAACTCCCAGGCCCGGGTCTGCCGCGCCAAGAGCCGGCGCTGCAGCCGGTTGGCGAGCCGGGCGATGACACTTTGCAGATGCGACAATTGCTGGTCGAGCAGATGCCGCAGCCGGCCGAGCTCGTCCGCGTCGCAGAGCTTGTCGGCGTCGATGACCTCGTCCGACTGGGTGTTGAACGCGCGGTAGATCGCGTTCTCGTCCGGGCGGCCGCGCGGCATCTGGCCCGGCCGGCCGGGCCGCCCGGGATCGTCATCGCTGGCGCCGGGCATCATCTCGCCGTCGGTATCGGCGTCGCCGTCCTGCTCGGCGTCGTCGGTCGGGCCGTCGGCCGGCGCTCCCTCCATCGAGGGCTGCGCCCCGGAGGTCGCGCTTTCGCCGCTGTCGGTCTGGTTTTCGCCGTCGGCCTCGTCGCCTTGGCTCTGCTGATCGTCGGCCGAATCGTCCATCTCGCCGAGATCGAGGTCGAGGTCCTGGATCAGCCGGCGGGTGGCGCGGGCATAGGAATCCTGGTCGAGGATCTGGCGGTCGAGCTCGGAGAGATCCTTGGCGATCTTGCCTTCGAGCCAGGGGCGCCACAAATCGACGACCTTGCGCGCGGCAGGCGGCGGCGGCTCCTTGGTCAGCGCCTCGCGGGTCAAGAGGCGCACCGCCTCGGCCATCGTCCCTTCGGTGCGCTCGGTGACCCGCTCGAAGCCCTGGCGGCGATATTGCTCGTCGAGCATCGCCGAGAGGTTGATCCCGACCCCGGGCATCCGCCGCGAGCCCAGCGCCTCGACCCGCGCCTGTTCGAGCGATTCGAAGATCGCCCGCGCCAGCGGTCCGCCCGGGAGCCGCTTTGCGTGCACCCCGTCGTCATGGTAGCGCAGCCGCAACGCCAGGCTGTCCGCGGCGCCGCGCAATTGCGCGACCTCGTCGGCCGGCAGGTCGCGCGCCGGGTTGGGCAACCGCACCCGCTTGCCGGCGAGCCCCGCCGGCTCGGGGCCGAAGGTGACGTTGACCTCGTCATTTTCGGCGATCGAGCGCAACGTCGTCGCGGTCGCCCGCTTGAAGATCTCGGTCGGCGAGAAATCCTGCGCCATGCGGAGTTAAGCCCTTCCTACATCAGCGTCGCGTTGACCCCGGTTTCGGGCAGCTCGGTGCCGAAGCAGCGTTGGTAGTATTCGGCGACCGCCGGCCGCTCCGTCTCGTCGCATTTGTTGAGGAAGGTGAGCCGGAAGGCAAAGGCGAGATCGTTGAAGATGCTCGCGTTCTCCGCCCAGGTCATCACCGTGCGCGGCGACATCACGGTCGAGATGTCGCCGTTGATAAAGCCGTTGCGGGTGAGGTCGGCGAGCGCGACCATCGCGCTGATCTTCCGCTTGCCGTCCTCGTTGTCGTAGGTCGGCACCTTCGCCAGCACGATGTTGCACTCGGCGTCGTGCGGCAGGTAGTTCAAGGTCGCGACGATGTTCCAGCGGTCCATCTGGCCCTGGTTGATCTGCTGCGTGCCGTGATAGAGGCCGGTCGTGTCGCCGAGGCCGACCGTGTTGGCGGTCGAGAACAGGCGGAACGCCTTGTGCGGCCGGATGACCCGGTTCTGATCGAGGAGGGTCAGCTTGCCTTCGACCTCGAGCACGCGCTGGATCACGAACATCACGTCCGGGCGGCCGGCATCGTACTCGTCGAAGCACAGCGCCACCGGATGCTGCAGCGCCCACGGCAGGAGCCCCTCGCGAAACTCGGTGACCTGCTTGTTGTCGCGCAGCACGATCGCATCCTTGCCGATCAGGTCGATGCGGCTGATATGGCTGTCGAGGTTGACGCGGATACACGGCCAATTGAGCCGCGAGGCGACTTGCTCGACATGGGTCGATTTCCCGGTGCCGTGATAGCCGCAGATCATCACACGCCGGTTGAAGGCGAACCCGGCGAGGATCGCCAGCGTCGTGTCATGATCGAAGCGATAGGCCTCGTCGAAATCGGGCACGTGCTCGCTCGACTGGCTGAACGCTGGCACTTCGAGATCGCTGTCGATGCCGAAGGTCTGGCGCACCGAGACCTTGATGTCGGGCATGCCGGTAGGCGTAACGGCGGGTTCCGCTTGTTGAACGGTTGGCATTCGGTCGGACTTTCTCGGGTTGATCGTGGATCGGTTGGGCGGCGGGTCCTGCTGAAGGTTCAAGCGAAGTAGCTGGCTTTTAACGTGGTGTAGGCCTGGTTGATGATCTTCAGCTTTACCTCCGCTTCCTTGTCGCCGCCGTGGGCGTCGGGATGGTGCAGTTTGACCAGCACCTTATATCGAGCCTTGAGGCTCGTCTGGGTAAACGGCGTGTCGATGTCGAAGACGGCGAGCGCCTGCTCGCGCGCCGAGGCGACGCGCGAGACCGCATCGGAGCCGTTGCGGCGCTGCTCCTTGCCGCTCTTCGCGCCCTTGCCATTGTAGAGACCGAACGGGTCGGCGACACGCGCTTCGTAGGCCGGACCATGGCGCTCGCCAAGCTTCCAGCTCGGCCGCTGCCACACCGTGTCACGACGGATCTCGGCTTCGATCTCGCGCTCGCTCATGCCGGCATAGTAGTTCCAGGCGGCGTTGTAGCCGCGCACATGCTCGAGGCAAAACCAATAGTAGTGATCGAGCTCGATGCGCGAGCGCGGCGCGCGATAGTCTCCGCCGGCTTCGCAGCCGGGGTGATCGCACAGCCGCGCCGGCGGCGGCGGCTCCGCCGTCAGCACGGGATCGGTCACAATCCGCCTCATAGCCTCAGTATGGGAGGCGGGCCGCCGCATGACAAGGATTCCGCGGCGGGCCGCAGGGTTGCGCGCCGCGCGTCTATTCGTCGAGCGCCACCTTCATGCCGATATGGCTGGCGACAAAGCCGAGGCGCTCGTAGAAGCGGTGCGCGTCGGTGCGTGTGTTGTCGCTGGTCAGCTGGACGAGACCGCAGCCCGCGGCGCGAGAGATTTCGATCGCGTGGCGAATAAGGTCCTCGCCGATCCCCAGCCCACGGCAGGCTGCGGCGACCCGGACCGCCTCGATCAGCCCGCGCTTCATGCCGCGGCGCGATAGCCCGGGAATGACCGTCATCTGCAGGCACCCGACCACCGCGCCGCCGCGTTCGGCGACGAGTAGGTGGTTGCCGCTTTGCCCCGCTATGTCGTCGAAGGCCTGCCAATAGGCGGCGGGGAGCGGGTCGGCGACGGTTTCGCGCGTTTGACCGAGCGGATCGTCGGCCAGCAGCGCGACGATCGCCGGTAGGTCGGCGCGCCGCGCGGGGCGGATGGTAATGTCACTCATTTCCAAATCCTGTCATTGCGAAGAGCGCGCAGCGCGACGCGGCAATCTCGTGCGGGCGAGCGTCAATCGGCACGAGATTGCTTCGCTGCGCTCGCAATGACAGCCAAGAAAGAAAACTGCCTGCCCGTGTCGCCACGGACAGGCAGTCCTTGGTTAAGCGCTGGTCGGGACGGCTTAGAAGTCCATGCCGCCCATGCCGCCGCCGCCCGGCGGCATCATCGGCGGTCCCTTCGGCTCCGGCTTCTCGGCGACCATCGCCTCGGTCGTGATCAAGAGACCGGCGATCGACGCGGCGTCTTGCAGCGCGTGCCGCACGACCTTGGTCGGGTCGATGATGCCCGCCTTGATCATGTCGGTGAACTCGCCCTTCTGCGCGTCGTAGCCGTAGGTCGTGCTTTTGCTCTCGAGCAGCTTGCCGACGATGATCGAGCCGTCGGTGCCGGAGTTCTCGGCGATCTGCCGCACCGGCGCCTGCAGCGCGCGACGCACGATGTCGATGCCGACCTTCTGGTCGTTGTTGCTCGGGGTCAGTTTGTCGAGGGCGCGCGAGGCGTAGAGCAGGGCCGCGCCGCCACCGGCGACGACACCCTCCTCGACCGCGGCGCGGGTCGCGTGCATTGCGTCATCGACCCGGTCCTTCTTCTCCTTGACCTCGACCTCGGTCGAGCCGCCAACGCGGATCACCGCGACACCGCCGGCGAGTTTGGCGAGCCGCTCCTGCAGCTTCTCGCGATCGTAGTCGGAGGTGGTCTCCTCGATCTGCTGACGGATCTGGGTGCAGCGGCCTTCGATGTCGGCCTTCTTGCCGGCGCCGTCGATGATCGTGGTGTTCTCCTTCTCGATGCGCAGCTTCTTGGCCTGGCCGAGCATGTCGAGCGTCACGTTCTCGAGTTTGATGCCGAGGTCTTCGCTGATCACCTGGCCACCGGTCAGGATCGCGATGTCCTCGAGCATCGCCTTGCGGCGGTCGCCGAAACCGGGCGCCTTGACCGCGGCTACTTTGAGTCCGCCGCGCAGCTTATTGACGACGAGCGTCGCTAGCGCCTCACCCTCGACGTCCTCGGCGATGATCAGCAGTGGACGGCCGCTCTGCACCACCGATTCGAGCACCGGCAGCATCGTCTGCAGGCCCGACAGCTTCTTCTCGTGGATCAGGATGTAGACGTTGTCGAGCTCGGCCAGCATCTTCTCGGCGTTGGTGACGAAATAGGGTGAGAGGTAGCCGCGGTCGAACTGCATGCCTTCGACCACGTCGAGCTCGGTCTCGAGGCTCTTCGCCTCCTCGACCGTGATCACGCCCTCGTTGCCGACCTTCTGCATCGCCTCGGCGATCTTGTCGCCGGTGTCGCGGTCGCCGTTGGCGGCGATCGTGCCGACCTGGGCGATTTCTTCGCTGGTCGAGATCTTCTTCGACTGGGTCTTGAGGTTGGCGACCACCGCGTCGACGGCGAGATCGACGCCGCGCTTCAGGTCCATCGGGTTCATGCCGGCGGCAACCGCCTTGGCGCCTTCCTTGACGATCGACTGGGCCAGGACGGTCGCGGTGGTGGTGCCGTCGCCGGCCTGGTCGTTGGTCTTCGAGGCAACCTCGCGGACCATCTGCGCGCCCATGTTCTCGAACTTGTCGGAGAGCTCGATCTCCTTGGCGACCGTGACGCCGTCCTTGGTGATGCGCGGCGCGCCGAACGACTTGTCGAGCACGACGTTGCGGCCCTTCGGCCCCAGCGTCACCTTGACCGCGTTGGCGAGGGTGTCGACGCCGCGGAGCATCCGATCGCGCGCATCGGTAGAGAACTTAACTTCCTTGGCTGCCATTTTCGTGTTCCTCCAAATGCGGTCAGGCGATCACGCCCATGATGTCGGACTCTTTCATGATGATCAGCTCTTCGCCGTCGAGCTTGACCTCGGTGCCGGACCATTTGCCGAACAGCACGCGGTCGCCCTTCTTGACGTCGAGCGGGACGAGCTTGCCGTCCTCGCCGCGGGCGCCGGGGCCGCACGACACGATCTCGCCTTCCATCGGCTTTTCCTGGGCGGTGTCGGGGATGATGATGCCCCCCGATGTCTTCGCCTCAGATTCCACGCGCCGAACCAGCACGCGGTCATGCAATGGCCGAAATGCCATAAAATCCTCCTCGATTTCGCTTTGATGTCCCTGGGACGACTCGAATTAGCACTCTAGGGGTAAGAGTGCTGCTTAGATATTGAGGTGGTCTTGGCTTGTCAAGCGCCCGCCTGCTCGCGCCGGCGTTCCAGAATTTTGACAACGGCGAAAGCGCAGCGCACTCTCGCTGCGTTATACTGAGTCACCGACCACCGACGAGCTGCGAGATGCCGCGCACCATCGACTGGGAAATTCCAACCGAGATTCAGCCGAAAGGCGAGGATTTCGGGTACGATCTCGACACAACGCTGACCGGGGTTCTCGGCCTGCAAGCGACCATCCCCGATGACGCGTTCACCGCGTCGACGCTCGGCACCGAGCGTGCCGGCAGCGGCGTCCTCATCCGCAAGGACGGGTTGGTGCTGACGATCGGCTATCTGATCACCGAAGCCGAGTCGATCTGGCTGACCTCAGGGGTCGGCGGGGCGGTGCCGGCGACGGTGCTCGGCTACGACCAGGAAACCGGGTTCGGACTGGTGCAGGCGCTGGGACGCCTCAACGTGCCGCCGATCGAACTTGGCATCGGGTTGCGGGTCGGCGCCGGCGACAAGGTGGTGATCGCCGCCGAGGGCGGGCGGCGCCACGCGATCGCCGCGCAAGTTGTCGCCCGCCAAGAATTCGCCGGGCATTGGGAATACCTGCTCGACCGCGCGATCTTCACCGCGCCGGCGCACCCCTTCTGGGGCGGCGCCGGGCTCATCGCCGCCGATGGCAGGCTGATCGGCATCGGCTCTCTGCACGTCCAGCGCTCGAACGGCCGCGAGCTGCGGCGCGATGTCAACATGGTGGTGCCGATCGATCTGCTGCCGCCGATCCTCGACGATCTGCTGACCTACGGCCGGCCCAACCGGCCGCCGCGCCCGTGGCTCGGGCTCTACGCCGCCGAGATCGAGGACGAGAACGCGGTCGTCGTCGCCGGCATGTCGGAGCGCGGCCCGGCGATCAAGAGCGGCCTGAAGCCCGGCGACCGCATCCTCGCGGTACGCGACGATCCGGTGTCGAGCCTCGCCTCGTTCTGGCGCCGGATCTGGGCGAGCGGCCCCGCCGGCAGCGAGGTCGTGCTGCAAATCCAGCGCGACAAGGACCCGATCACCGTGCGCATCGCCTCGGCCGACCGCACCCGCCTCCTGAAGGCGCCGCGGCTGCACTAACAATGGTTTCCCGGCGCAAGCTGGGACCCGCTTACCCGCCGTCTCTGGCGCCGAAGAGTGGGCACCGGCCTTTGCGGGGGTGCGTTATTGCGCCGGTGGAGCAACCGCGACCGCCGCACATTCCGGCGGCAATTGGCTGACGAGCAGCGGCTTTTCCGGCGGGCCAGGCTTGGGATGCCTCGCCTCCTCGGTGAACCACCAGTCGAGCTCCTTGCCGCAGCCGTCGCCCGGCGGGGGCGGATCCTGATCCTGACAGAGCGGCTGGCCGGGCGGACAGTTGAGCCGCATGTGGAAATGGTCGTCATGCCCCCACCACGGCCGCACCTTGCGCAACCAGTCGCGATCCGTGCCGGCCTCGCGGCACAGCGCCCGCTTGATCGCCGGGTTGACGAACATGCGCGCCAGATCGGGCAGGCGCGCGGCGGTCTCGATCAGCTTGCGGTATTGCGGACCCCATGCCGCCCGGTCGACATCGTTGCCGTCGGCGGCGACGACGCTCCTTGCCGGCAGGTTCTCGCGCTCGGCGAGGCTCAGCCGGCCCGCCAGCATCGGCGTGAGCCAGATATCGGCGTCGAGGCCGATCTGGTGCGAGGCGTGCCCGGTCACCATCGGGCCGCCGCGCGGCTGGCCCATGTCGCCGACCAGCAAGCCCGGCCAGGCCTCGGGAAGACCCGCGGCGAGATGCTCGATCGCCGCGATCAGCGCCGGATGGCCCCAGGCACGGTTGCGCGCCGGCCGCATCACCTGCCAATTCGGCCCTTCCTGCGGCAGCGGCACCGCGCCGCCGATACAGCCCTTGGCGTAGCTGCCGATCGAGCGCGGCGGCCCAGCGCTGGGCTTGGCGATCAGCCCGAACACGCGCTTCGCGGCGTCGGCCGGCAAGGCGGCGATCAGCGCGGCGCGGTGCGCCGCCTCGCTCGCCGCCACATCTTGCGCGTGGGCTGGCGGCGCGGCAGCGGCGGCCAGCACCAAGCCGGCGAGCGCGAGCATCGCGCAGCAGCCGCCGCCCGGCGTTCCGCTCGGCATAGAAAATCGGTGGCGTTTTACGAAATTAACCGTCAATTTCCCCACAAACCTCCTGGACAGGCGCCGGGCTGCCCGATTACCCGGCGATACTTAACCGATACGCAACAAACGGGAACGATGCTGGGCGCAGAACTCCCTCGGGCCGCCGCGAAGCGGATACTTGTCGTCGAGGACAACGAGCTGAACATGAAATTGCTCAACGATGTCCTCGAAGCCCACGGTTATGGCGTGTTGTCGACCGGCGAGGGCGCGGTCGCGGTCGAGTGGGCGCGGCAATACAAGCCCGATCTGATCCTGATGGATCTGCAGCTGCCCGATATGTCGGGGCTCGAAGTGACGCGGCAATTGAAGGCGAATGCCGAGACGCGGGAAATTCCGATCGTCGCGGTCACCGCCTTCGCGATGGCCGGCGACGAAAAAAAGGCGCTCGACCACGGCTGCGACGCTTACGTCGCCAAGCCAATCGTGCTACGCGAATTTCTCGATCTGGTCGCGGGGTTTGTCGGGGCGCCCGGTCATTCGGGCGGGGGAGATGTGACAATTCGCCGCTAAGCAACCGGTCCGCCTCGCCTGAGAAGGCGGGCCGAGCAAAGGGGGTGTTATGGGTCGGTGGTCGAGGAGGTTTTTGTTTGCCGCCGTCATCGTCGCGGGCGGCAGCGTCGCGCCCAACTTCGCCGGGGCGATCCGCAGCCTCTATCTGGACGCGTATCCGAGCGACCCCGCCAAGCGGCAGGCTCTCGAAATGTGCTTTCTGCAGGACCACAAGTTCAATCGGCTGGACGCAGACGAGCGCGAGGCCTGTTACCGGCATGCGCTGGTGCCGGAAGAGACGGCGGGCGGCGCACTCCCGGTCCAGCTGCCGGCGAACGAAATCGATCTGCAGCGCTCGGCCGCCGTAGGCAGCATGCCGCGCAACGACATCCGGCGCCACGAAGAGACACAAAACGCGCTGCATTTGCGGCAATAGGCGGGCCGGCGCGCGCGCGACGCGCGCTTTCACGACAAAATCAGGATCGGCGTCCTTCCCGTCGCCGCGGCGGCGGAGTAACGTCGCGCGCCCGCAGCAAGCGACAGCCATCCTTCCCCCCATGAAACTGTTTGGGTTTTTCCGATCGTCGGCGGCGTTCCGCGTGCGGATCGCCCTGAACCTCAAGGGCCTGGCCTGGGAGGACGGGTTTGTTCACCTGCGCCGCGGCGACCAGCGCCGCGACGATTATCTCGGGGTCAACCCGCAAGGCCTGGTGCCGGCGCTCGAGGTCGATGGGCATATTCTGATCCAGTCGATGGCGATCATCGAATATCTCGACGAGACGCATCCCGACCCGCCGCTCTTGCCGCGCGATTCGCTGGGACGCGTACGGGTACGCGCCTTGGCTGCGGTCGTCGCCTGCGACATCCACCCGATCAATAATCTGCGGGTGCTGCGCTATTTGGGCCGCCCGCTCGGCCACGACCAAGCGGCGATCGAGACCTGGTACAATCACTGGATCGCGACCGGCTTCGAGGCGTTCGAGCGGCTGCTCGCGGCGGATTCGCGGACCGGCGCGTTTTGCGACGGCGATGCGCCGGGCCTCGCCGATGTCGCGCTCGTACCGCAGGTCGTCAATTCTGAGCGCTACCACCTCGACCTCTCGCCCTATCCGACGATCGCGCGGATCCATGCCAATTGCATGCGGCTCGACGCGTTTGCCGCGGCGCACCCCGACAACCAGCCCGACCGCGATGACTGATCGCAACCGTAGGCCGCCATTGCCGTGGGCCCGAGCATTCGCCGCCGCGCTCGTCGGCGGCATCATGCTGAGCGGCTGCCAGCCGGTGGCGGCCGGCGACAACTCGAGCGCCAGTCCCGCCGACATCGCCCTCATCGAGCAGACGATGAAGGAGGTGGAGAAGAACTACGTCGAGCCGGTTAAGCCCGACGAGCTGACCCTCGGCGCCTTGAAGGGCATGCTGACCCGCCTCGATCCGCATTCGGATTATATGGACGAAAACGAGTATCGCGAACTGATGTCCACGACGAGCGGCGAGTTCGGCGGGGTCGGGATCGAGATTTCGGTCGACGAAGGCGTGCCGCAGGTGATTTCGGCGATCGAGGGCACACCGGCCGCGGCCGCCGGGATCGCGCCGGGCGACCGCATCACCAAGGCCGACGGTCAACCGCTTGTCGGCATGGATATCGAGGAGGTCGTCAACCGGCTGCGCGGCGCGCCGGGCACAAAGGTGGAATTGACCATCGCGCGCAGCGGCAAGGCGCCGTTCAATGTCAGCGTCACCCGCGCGATCATCAAGGTCGAGTCGGTAAAGTTCGCGCTCCAGCCTGGCCATATCGGCTATGTCCGGATCAGCACCTTTGACGAAAACACCGCCGCCGAGCTGCGCAACGCGATCGCGAAGATGCGCCAGGAAGCGGGCGGCAGCTTCGCCGGCTTTGTCCTCGACCTGCGCAATGACGCCGGGGGGCTGCTCGACTCGGCGGTCGAGGTCGCGGCCGATTTTCTCGACTCCGGCACGGTGGTGACGACGCGCGGCCGCGACCCCGACGAGAACCGCGACTACGAGGCGCCGCCCAACGGCGATTTGATCCGCGGCGTGCCGATGGTCGTGCTGATCAACGGCGCCTCGGCCTCGGCCTCGGAGATCGTCGCCGGCGCGCTGCAGGACGACCACCGCGCGGAGATCATGGGCACCCGCAGCTTTGGCAAGGGATCGGTGCAGAGCATCATCCCGATCGAGGGCCACGGCGCCTTGCGGCTGACGACGGCGCTCTATTACACCCCCTCGGGCCGCTCGATTCAGGGCCATGGGATCACTCCCGAGGCGGTGGTCCCGCTGCCCAAGGATCAGCAGGTCGCCAACGCGCTGATGACCTATGAAAGCGATCTCTACGGCACTCTGAAGGCTACCGGCGCGCTGGCGCCGACCGACAAGAGCGCTCCGCCGCCCGCGGCCGAGCCTCCTCCTAGCGGTAGCGACCACCCGATCATCCCGGCAGTGATCGGCACGCCGCAGGACGCCCAGCTCAACGCCGCGCTCGAATACCTCAAAAATCACCGCCGCGGCGCGTCGCGCTAGGCCGGGCGCTCCGGCAGCGGCAGACGCCTCGGGAAACTCCGGCGCAATCCGTACCCTACCCAGCGAAGGAACGCGATCGGCCGCCGCATGTGGCCGTAATCGTCGAATTGGAACAGCACGAAAAGCCCGTAGACCTTGCGCGGATCGAGGGGGCGCAACAGCCGGATGCGGACGAACATCGTGATGCCCAAATCGCTCAAATGGTCGTGCGCCAATGCTTCCTTGAGCGTCAGCGTCGGCACCGATACGACGAAATCGCCGTAATCGCCGGCGGGCTCCAACCGCACTCGGCCGCGTCGCGGATCGTAGACCAGCGCAGTGTTTCCGGCTTCGAACGCGAAGCCGCGCGGGAAGAGCGGCCACAGCAGCCAGCGCCACAGGTTCAGCTTGCGCTGCAGACCGGCGGCATCGGCCTCGGTCAGCACCGCCGCATTTTCTTCGGCGAGACGCGCGTCGGTGCGCGCCTGCCGCAGTTCCGCCGGGGCGGGCCGGTAATCGTCCGACGGTGTCGATTCATGGGTTAGATCCGCGAGCGCCAGCGTCGTATAGGGCGGCAGCAATCGGGTTGATCCGCGCCACGTGCGCTCGAGATCGGCAAAATTCGTGCGATAGCGATTGGCCCAGGCGCTGTCGGCTCGCTCGAAGCTCGCTTGACTCGCGAACGGTAGAAAATAATCGACCCCGAGCCGCTCGCACAGCTTGCAGAGATAGCTCACGTAGTCCTCCGACCGCTTGAGCGTGATGGGGCCGCCGGCATCGCTGAAGCTGTTGATGACGCTCGCCGGCGAATAACTCGCCAACAGGATGCGCGGTTTGGCCAGACGGTCAGCCAGGCGGCGCACCGCCTTGATCACCGGCGGCGGGGGCTTGGCGTCGTTGAAATTGAGGATCAGCGCGCCGGGCGCGTCGATCAACAAAAGGCTGTCGTCGTTCCACAGCGGCACCGACAAGAGCGAAACGCCGCCGTCCAACGGCCGCCACCGCGACGGCGGCATCACCTCGGCGCGATAGCCGTGCTCTCGCAGGTGGGCGACAAAGCCGGTCTCCGACAGCGCCGGGCACAAATAGAGCGGGCGCCTTCCCAGCCGGCGGATCGACGGCATGTGGAAATGATCGGGATGCTCATGGGTGATGTAGACGTTGGCCGCGCCGGCCAGCCAGTCGAGTTCCGCCGCGTCGGGATAATGCTGCAGCCACCAGCTGCGCCAGTAGACCGAGCCGACGAGCCAGGGGTCGGTCAACAACAGCGGCGGCTCGCCCTCGCGGTAGAGCGCGATCGAGGCATGGCCGAGGGTTTTGAGTTTCAAGCCAGCCACGCCCCTCACCCCAACTCCCTCCCCGCCTACGGGGAAGCGGATCTAGCCCAGCCGCGCGTAGAGCGGGGCCAGAAACTCGCGCAGGGTCGGCGACCATTTGCCGTGCTCGGGTCCGCTCGACGAATGTCCGAGATCGCTGTCGAGCTCGAAATAGCGCGCCTCGACCCCCACCGCCTCGAGCGCCTGCATGACCCCGGGCGCGATCTTCGGCGGGAACAGCGCGTCGGTGCGGCACAGCACATAGAGCACCTTGGCCTTGATCCTGGCAAAATCCGGTCGGGTATCGAAGCCCAGGAGCGCCCGGCGCAGGATGATCAGCGAGTTGGCATCCCATTTCGCCGCCCAGTCGGCGGCGTTCTTGCGCATCGCCGCGGCGCGCTCGGCGGGATCGGGAAAGCGCGGCTTCAGCACCTCGTCATTGCCATAGCGCCTTAGCGTCTCGAGGCGGATTTCGGTCAGCACGTTCTTGCAGCCGCCGGCATGGTAATAGCGCCCGCCGTTCCATTCGGGGTCGGTCGCGAGGCGCGCGGTGACCTCGGCGAGCTGCTTGTCGGTGTTGACCGAGGCCCAGGGCGCGGTGTTGACCGGCACGATCGCATCCATGAAGTCGGGATAGGCGACGGCCCACTGGAACGCCTGGTAGCCGCCATAGGACGGGCCGGCGATCGCGACCAGATGCTTGACCCCGAGCGAATCGAGCAGCGCCTTTTGCGCGGCGACGATGTCGCGGATCGTGATGTTGGGAAAATCGGGACCGTAGGGCTCGCCGGTCTTGGGATTGCGGCTGGCCGCGTTGGTCGAGCCGAACGACGAGCCCAGCATGTTCGAGGCGACAACAAAGACACGGTCGGTGTCGATCGCCTTGCCGGGCCCGACCAGCCCGTCCCACGCGCCGGGGTTGTTGCCGTTGGCGGGATTGCGGCCGGCCTGGCGATGGCTGCTGGTGAAGCCGTGGGTCAGGAGCACCGCGTTGCGCCCGTTCGCGGCGAGCCGCCCGTAAGTCTCGTAGGCGATTGTCGCCTCCGGCATCGTCTCGCCGTTGGTAAGGCGGAAATCGCGGAGCGTGAAGAACCGGTCCTCGACCGTGCCGATATCGCCGGCGACCGCGGTTTGCCCATCCATGCTCGATCCTCCCTTCGCGTGCCGTGGGCGATTGTGCCACGGGGGTTCCGCGGCTGCCACCGGCGACGCATTCCGCTTTGCGGTGCGGCCGGTTCGCGCTACACCGCAACAACCGCCCGACCGCGAAGCGGGGATACGATGCGCCGCCTACTGTTCATTCTGCCGTATATGCTGTGGCTCGCCGGCTGCGCAGGAAACGGCGGTCTAACGCCGCTTCCGGCGGAGCACGTCAGGGCGACGTTCCGACCCGGCAGCAACGTCAACGTGATCAAGATCGACGTGCTCGACAATCTGCCGCTGCGCGCCGCGGAACTGGTAGCGCCCGACGGCACAGCCACGCCGGCTTCGTGGCTCGACGTCAACAACAAGCTGCAGGCCAATGGCGGGTCGCAAGCGATCGCCAGCCCGTGGCGCAGCGACGCCGCGTTCGGCGACGTCGCGCCGACGATGTTGCCGAACGCCGGAGCTACCGTTGGGGTCTACGCCAGCCACACCGAATTGCTGATGATGTCGGCCGGCGCCCAAATCACGCTGCCCGACCCGGTCGCCTATCGCCGCGATTGGCAGAAATACAAGATCCGCCTGACCTTCGGCGCGCCCGGCGCCCCCAACATCCGTGAGATCGCCGCGCCCCAGCCGCCGCCGGGGTAGCTAGTTATCTATCGTCTTTCCCGCGCAAGCGGGAACCCCGGGCGGGCGATGGAACGTTGCCCTGGGGCCCCGCTTTCGCGGGGGTGACGAGCAATAGAGCGGCTCAGACTTTCGCTTGGCTAAACGTGCCCGCCGCCGCTGCCGGCGGGGGTACCGATCATCGACAGCACCTCGCGCCGGGTCGTCGGATCGGTGCGGAAGATGCCGAGCATGCGGCTCGTCACCATGTTGACGCCAGGCTTGTGGACGCCACGCGTCGTCATGCATTGATGCGCCGCCTCGATGACCACCGCGACGCCCTTTGGCCGCAGCACCTCGTCGATCGTGTTGGCCACCTGCGCGGTCATCTTCTCCTGGATTTGCAGCCGCTTGGCGTAGACCTCGATCAGCCGCGCCAGCTTTGAGATGCCGACGACGCGGTTGTTTGGCAGGTAGGCGACATGCGCCTTGCCGATGATCGGCGCCATGTGGTGCTCGCAATGCGATTCGAACCGAATGTCCTTCAGCAGGACGATCTCGTCGTAGCCCGAGATTTCCTCGAAGGTGCGGTGTAGGAGGGCGACCGGGTCTTCGCCATAGCCGCTGAAGAATTCCTGATAGGCGCGCACCACCCGGTCGGGTGTGCCGAGCAGCCCTTCGCGCGTAGGATCGTCGCCGGCCCAGCGAATGAGGGTGCGCACCGCGTCGAGCGCCTCGTCGCGCGACGGCGGGATTAAGACAGACTTGGTGACGGGCGGCTTGGCAATGTCGTTCATCGGGGTTTCCTTGTCGCCGCGGATCGCGTGGACACGGCGGGCTTGCGTCCTAGTTGAGCCGCCGCTTTTCTTGCGGGCTTTCCAACGAAAATGAGGGGACGCGGATCAGGAACTTTTCGCCGCCCCGCGTCTCCATCTCATAGTCGCCGACCATCGAGCCCCACGGCGTCGTCAGCGGGCAGGAGCTGGTGTATTCGAAGCTTTGCCCGGGCTGCAGCAACGGCTCCTCGCCGACGACGCCGGGACCGCGCACCTCATGCAGCCGGCCTAGTGCATCGGTAATCCGCCAATGCCGGTTGCGTAGCTGCACCGTCTCGCCGCCTTCGTTTTCGATCCGGACGTGATAGGCCCAGACATAGCGGTTCTCGTCCGGCGAGGAATGCTGGTCGAGGTAGAACGGCCGGACCGTCACTTTGATCGCACGCGTGGTTTCGGAATACATCTCGCTGGCTTTCTGTGGCCGCATCAATGTCGGGCGCGCGGCCCATCGCGTCAAGGTTAGGGCCGTTCAGCCCGGCGCGAGCAGGGAGAGGACCTTTTCGTCGGGCTTACGCCCGCCGTCGGGAGCGATCGACTGGATGCAGATATGGTCGGCGCCGGCATCCCAGTGTTGTTGGAGGCGGGCGCGGATCTTGCCCTCGTCGCCCCACGCGACGTTCTCGTCGACAAAACGGTCGGAACCGCCGCCGGCGAAATCGTTGTCCCCAAAGCCGAGCCGCTTCCAATTGTTCACGTAATTGTCGAGCCGCATGTAGTTGGCGAGCGCCGCGCGGCCCAGGGCGCGAGCCTTCGCGGCATCGGTTTCGAGCAGCACCCATACCTCCGGGCAGAGCAATTTGCCGGGGCCGAGGATGCCGCGCGCCTCGTGCGTGTGCTCGGGGGTAACGTTGTAGGGGTGCGCGCCATCGGCGTGGGATCCCGACAGCGCCAGCATGCGCGGGCCGAGCGCGGCGAGGATGGTCAGCGGCTTTTCGGCCGGCTCCGGCGCGCCGTAGGGCGCCGCGTTCATCGCGTCGAGATAGGCGCGCATCGTCGCGACCGGCTTGCCATAGACATGGCCGCGCACCCCCTCGACCGAGGGCACGTGCGACACGCCGAGGCCGAGGAGGAAGCGCCCGCCCGATTGCTCGGCGAGCGCGCGCTGACCGTTGACCATCGCCATCGGATCGCGGGCGTAGATGTTGGCGATGCCCGGCGCGACGATCAGCTTCGTGGTGTTGGCGAGCAGCCACGACGAGTGGACCAGCACGTTGCGCCCGCGGCTCTCGGGCAGCCACAGCGCGGCGTAGCCCCAACCCTCGATCCGCTTGGCGAAGGCCGCGCCCTCGGCCGCGGTCATCGTGTCCATCGCCGCCCAAACGCCGAGCTTGCCGAGCTTCATGGTTCCATTCCCTTCGCGCTTCTCGCCTGGGATATTACGGCGATTTGAACCAGACCGGCGCGGCAAAAACACGATCTTCCCTTGTTCCGGGGAAGTCCGGCGCGATATCACCTGCACCGAGATGCCCATTCTCTTTCTCATCGTCGTCGTCGATCTGATCGGGTTCGGTCTCGTCATTCCGCTGCTGCCGTTCTACGCCGAGCGCTTCGCCGCCTCGCCGCAGGAGGTGACGGCGCTGATGGCGGTGTTCTCGCTGATGTCGATGCTGACCGCGCCGATCTGGGGACGCCTCAGCGACCGGGTCGGCCGCCGCCCAGTGCTGATGATCAGCATGGCCGCGGCGGCGCTCGCCTATCTGTGGCTCGGTTTCGCCGACGCATTGTGGATGGTGTTCGCGGCGCGCGCGCTGGCCGGCGCCTGCGCCGGGAATATCGCCGCGGCGAACGCCTATGTCGCCGACGTGACCCCGCCCGAGGGCCGCGCCAAGGGCATGGGGATGATCGGCGCGGCATTCGGCCTGGGATTTATCATCGGGCCCGCGCTGGGCGGGGTCGTCGCCGGCAACAATCTGGCGACCGCCAATTTGCGCGCACCCGGTCTCATCGCCTGCGCGCTGTCGGTGACGGCGCTGCTCGGCGTTATATTTCTGTTGAAGGAAAGCCTGCCGGAGGGCGCCGCCGCGCGGCCGCGCCGCAGCCGCATCACCGTGCTGCGCGACGCGATGGGCCGCGCGGTGCTGGCGCGGCTCCTCGCGATCTTTTTTCTGACGATCCTCGCCTTTGCCGGGATGGAATCGACCTTCGCGCTGTGGGCCATGGCCCAGCTCGGATGGGGACCGGCGCAGACCGGCTATCTTTTCACCTATGTCGGGCTTCTGTCAGCGATCATGCAGGGCGGCCTGATCGGCCGCCTGACCACGCGCTTCGGCGAGGAAAAGCTGCTGATCGCCGGACTGGCCTCGATAGCCGCAGGATTGTTGGTCCTGCCGCTGTCGCGGGCGCTGCCGATGTTGCTGGTGGCGACGACCGGCCTCGCGCTCGGCATGGGGGCGATGCAGCCTTCGCTCAACAGCCTGATCTCGCGCCGCGCCGGCGCCAGCGAGCAGGGCGAGGTGATGGGGGTGGCGCAATCGGTCGGCAGCCTGTCGCGCGTGTTGGGGCCGCTGTTGGCCGGCGCGCTGTTCGCCGGGTTCGGCCGCGAGAGCCCGTATTTTTGCGGCATGGTCTTGGTCGTCGCCGCGGCGCTGATCGGTTGGCGGCTGCCGCCGGTCGAAGCCGTCGCGCCGAGGGCTGCCGAATGAGTCCGTCCCAATGAGCCCCCGGGGCCGCATGCCGCCCTCGGCGATGGTCGGCGCCAAAGGCCGGCTGAGCGACGGGCTGAGGGCGTTGAAGGGGCTATTTCCCTATTTGTGGCCGCGCGACTCGCTCGAATTGCGGTTGCGCGTCGTGGCCGCGGTCGCGCTCCTGGTCTGCGCCAAGGCCGTCAATATCAGCGTCCCGTTTCTCTACAAGCACGCGATCGATACGCTGGGCGGCAAGTACGGCCCGGTCGTCGTGCCGATTTTCCTGGTGCTGGCCTACGGCATGGCGCGGGTCTGCTCGCAGGGGTTTAACGAGCTGCGCGACGCGGTGTTTGCCAAGGTCGAGCAGCGCGCGGTGCGCCGCCTCGCGCTATCGGCGTTCAAGCACCTGCATTCGCTGTCGTTGCGCTTCCACCTCGACCGCCGCACCGGCGGTCTCGCGCGCGCCATCGAGCGCGGGACCCAGGCGGTCGATTTCCTCTTGACCTTCATCCTCTTCAACATCGTCCCGACGGTGATCGAGATCCTGATCGTCTGCGGGGTTTTGTGGCGGCTTTACGATTGGGAGTTCGCCGCGGTCACCCTGGCGACGATCGTGGTCTATATCGGCTTCACCTTCGCGGTGACCGATTGGCGCGTGCGGTTTCGTCAGGAAATGAACGCGCGCGACAGCGAAGCCAACTCCAAGTCGGTCGACGCCCTGCTCAACTACGAGACGGTCAAATATTTCGCCAACGAGGCGCACGAGGCCGAGCGCTACGACCGCTCGCTGCAAGCCTACGAACGCGCCGCGGTCAGGAGCGAAACCACGCTCGCCCTGCTCAATGTCGGCCAGGGGATCATCATCGCCGGCGGTCTGATCGGGGTGATGCTGCTGGCGGCGCAGGGGGTCGCGGCCGGGCGGATGACGGTCGGCGATTTCGTGCTGGTCAATGCCTATCTGGTCCAGCTTTACCTGCCGCTCAACTTCCTCGGCATGGTCTATCGCAACGTCAAGCAATCGCTGGTCGATCTCGAACAGATGCTGGCGCTGCTCGAGGTCGTGCCCGAAATCACCGACCGCGATGGCGCGCCGCCGCTCGCGGTGAGCGAAGGCGCGGTCGCGTTCCGCCATGTCGATTTCCGCTATGACCCGCGGCGGCCGATCCTCGAGGACATCGATTTCCGCATCGAGCCGGGCCATACGGTCGCGATCGTCGGCCCGAGCGGCGCTGGCAAATCGACGATCGCGCGGCTCCTCTTCCGCTTCTACGACGTCGATGTCGGCGCGATCGAGATCGACGGCCAGGACATCCGCGACGTCACGCAAGACAGCCTGCGCCGCGCGATCGGTGTCGTGCCGCAGGACACCGTGCTGTTCAACGACTCGATCCTCTACAACATCGCCTATGGCCGCCCCGGCGCGAGCCGCGCCGAGATCGAGGACGCCGCCCGCTTCGCCCGCATCCACGATTTCGTCACGCGCCTGCCCGACGGCTACGACACCGTGGTCGGCGAGCGCGGACTGAAGCTGTCGGGCGGCGAGAAGCAGCGCGTCGCGATCGCCCGGGTGATCCTGAAGGCGCCGGAGATATTGATCTTCGACGAGGCGACCTCGGCACTCGACACCAAGACCGAGCGCGAAATCCAGGCGAGCCTCGCCGAGGTCGCGGCCGGGCGCACGACCTTGATCATCGCTCACCGCCTGTCGACGATCGTCGATGCTGACCAGATACTGGTGCTCGACAACGGCCACATCGTCGAGCGCGGCCATCACCGCGAGCTGATCGCATTGGGCGGGGTCTACGCGACGATGTGGGCGCGTCAGCAGGAAGCCGCCCGCCGCGAAGCCGCGATGGCGGAGACGATTTCGGCTGGATGAGCGCTGTGTGTCCTTCGAAGCCTCGCTGTGCGAGGCACCTCAGGATGAGGACATTTCTTGATGCCATCCAACTTCCATCCTCATCGTGAGGTGCTTTGCGAAAGCAAAGCCTCGAAGGACGCAGGATGAGTGTGCAGCCTTCCGATGAGCTAGCCGCCGCGCTCCGCGCCGGCGACCGGCGGGCGCTGGCGCGTGCCGTCACGCTGATCGAATCGACGCGGCCCGACCACCGCGCGGTAGCCGAGCGGCTGATCGCGGCGATCCTGCCCGATACCGGTCTCGCGACCCGGCTCGGCATCACCGGCTCTCCCGGCGCCGGCAAATCGACCTTTATCGAGCGCTTCGGCTTGGGTGGCTTGAAACGCGGACACAGGCTGGCGGTCCTGGCGGTTGATCCCGCCTCGAAACGCGGCGGCGGGGCGATCCTCGGCGACAAGACGCGGATGATGGAACTGTCGCGCCAAGCCGGTGCGTACATCCGCCCCTCGCCGGCCGGCGCGACAACGGGCGGGGTCGCGCGCCGCACGAGCGAGACGATCCTGCTCTGTGAGGCGGCCGGGTTCGACACCGTCATCGTCGAGACCGTTGGCGCTGGCCAGTCGGAAACGACCGTCGCAGAGATGGTCGACATGTTCGTGCTGATCCTGCCGCCCGCCGCGGGTGATGAGCTGCAAGGGTTGAAGCGCGGCATCATCGAACTGGCCGATCTGGTGCTGATCAACAAGGCCGATGGCGAACTGCTCGACCACGCCAACCGCGCCGCCGCCGATTACGCCAACGCGCTGCGCCTGATCCCGCCATCGGTGCGCGGCTGGGAGGTGCCGGTGCGCGCGGTCTCGGCGTTGACCGGCGCCGGGGTCGATGCGATCTGGGACGATGTCGCGCGATTTCGCGAGGTGCTGGAGTCGAGCGGCGACTGGTCGCGCCGCCGCGCCGAGCAAACGCGCGCGGCACTGCGGCGCGAGATCGGCGAGGGGCTATCAGAGCAATTCCGCGGCGCGCCAGCAGTCGCCGGGCGGCTCGCCGAGATCGAGGGCGAGGTCATGCAGGGAAACCGCACACCAGCTGATGGAGCAAGGGAGCTGCTGCGATTATTTCTTCACCAGCCACCCAATTAACCATCCCGGCGAAGGCCGGGACCCATTCCTACTATGGGCCCCGGCCTTCGCCGGGGTGGTGGGAGAAGCAGCCGGCTCATGGAAATTCACCACTCGGCAGGCGGATAGAGGCCCAAGCGCCGCGCTTTCTCGATCACCAGCGCGGTCACCGCGTCGATCGTCGGGGTCGGCACGTCGGCGGCGCGGGCGAAGGCCTGCACCGACGTGAGGATGCCGTCGATCTCGGGCGGGCGGCCGCGCTCGAAATCCTGCAGCATCGAGGATTTGTGCGTCGAAGTCGGGCGCGTTCCGTAGGAGCTGGCAAAATTGTCCTCGACGTCGATGCCGTGCGCCTTGGCGACCGCGAGGCTCTCGCGCATCAGGTTGCGGCTCAGCTCGAAAAGTTCGGGATGGCGGCCGATGACGCCGATCGGCTCGCCGGTCAGCGCGCAGATCGGGCTGGTCGAGAGGTTGCGCAGCAATTT